>Ga0193728_1000173_pt1 | contig 28947 bp, 21 predicted proteins | sample U1c1metaG_FD_143037 | JGI IMG/M metagenome (GOLD analysis project Ga0193728, IMG submission 143037) | Soil microbial communities from a riparian zone of the East river system, Colorado, United States - U1c1 | ecosystem: Environmental > Terrestrial > Soil > Riparian zone | place: USA: East River... | reverse complement strand
CGCCACTGCCGGAGCTCGTCTCCCTTGGCGCAGTGGACCGGCTCGTCGACCGCAATACGGAAGCCCTGCGGCGCCTCGCGGGTGAGCAGTCCAGCTCGAATCGGCAGGCGATGAACAGTCGCGCGGCAGCCGCCGCCCTCACGGCAGTGGCGCTCGCGCTCACCGCCGGGGTGAGCGTTTTCGTCGATCACGTCGACGCGCCGGGCGTCGCGCTGGTTCTTCTGTTGGGAACCGGGCTGCTCGGGGTTGCGGGTCGCGCCGGTGAAGCCTTTGACGCATTGACCGCAGTGCGCGCCGCACGGAATCGCCGGCTGGATTTTGTCGCAACTGGCACCTCCCAGGATGCCGGGCTTCCTGCGATCGCGGTGACACTCGACGTCCGCGGGATGCAGTTCGACGGCTATCGCCTCCCCCGAAGCGTCTTTCGTGCGCACGAAAGGGCACTGTCGGGAAACATCAGCCGAGGCAGCACGCTCGTCGTGACGGGCCCTTCCGGCAGCGGCAAGACGACTCTCCTTGAATCACTCGGTGAGGCCCTCGGAGACGATGTGGTCCAGGTTCCCGTCGATGACCACATCTTCACGGGCACCGTTGGATCGAACCTACGCCTCGCCCTTCCGACGGCCAGCGATGAGCAGCTCGACGGAATTCTCCAGGCGATGCGTTTGACCGCAGCCGGGATCAGTCCGTCGACGGCCGTCGGCGTCGGTGGCCGCGCGCTCTCCGGCGGGGAACTGACCCGCGTTCGCCTTGCGCGCGCGGTACTCGCTGAGCCGCGAGTGCTCATCGTGGACGAGCCATTGGCTGGACTCGATGAGGACACGGCGCAGGCGGTGCTGCGGGCGCTGAGGACTTGCCTTCCGGACGCTGTACTCGTCTTGTCATTGCACTACCTGGATGAGACCGTTCGCGATGCACTCGGAGATGTGCACCACATTCAGCTCGACTAGGATCGCGTCACGTCGCGGGGTGCACCTGAATTTCGTAGAGGCTGCCGCCGTTCCCATTCGAACCGACGACAGTGAGTCGCAGGTAGCGCGCGTTCACGGGGGTGGTTACCGTCGAGGTGTTCGCGGACTGAGTCGTCGCGGTCGCGGTTCGATCATCGAAGAGCGACCAGGTCGAATTATCCGTCGAGTACTCGATGCGGTATTTGTAGCCGCTGGTGAGTTCGAAGGTGGCGATCACGCTCGCGACGCTCATCGTCGAACCGAGATCGACCGTAATCCAGGACGGGTCCGGAAGGGTCAACCCCTGCGCCCAGCGAGTCGTGAGGTTTCCGTCCGTGGCCAGTGTGGCGAGGTTCGGAGACGAATATGACGAGGCGGTGACGGCTGCCCCGAGGGCGAGATCGGTTCGACCGTAGGCTTGAAGTTCGTAAATACTGCCGCCGTTACCGCTCGAGCCGGTTACCGTGACTCGCACGTAGCGCGCGCCACTCGGGTGGACGGCGATGGAGTAGTTGGTGGATGCGGTCGTCGCCGACCCCGTGTGGTCTTCCAGCGTCGACCACGTGCTCCCGTCCAGGGAGGTCTCCACCTTGTACTTGTAGCCGCTCGACTTCTCGAAGCTGGTGACGACCTCGTTCAGGTCGTATCGCGCTCCGAGGTCGACCTCGAGCCAGGAGGGGTCTGGTAAGCCGAGACCCTGCGCCCACCTCGTCGTGGGGTCACCGTCGACGGCGAGGGCGACAGTGTTCGGACTCGAATAGGACGAAGCGGTCGCGGTCTTGCCGAGCGCCAGGTCGGTGTTGCCGTAGACCTCGAGTTCGTAGAGGCTTCCTCCGTTGCCGCTCGATCCTGTGATCGTGATTCGCACGTATCGTGCGCCAGTCGGCTTTGCAGCAACCGAGTAGTTCGTGGATGCCATCGTGTTGGTTCCGGTGTGGTCCTCGAACGTCGTCCAGGTCGTGCCGTCCAGTGAGGTCTCCATTTTGTACTTGTAACCGCTGGACTTCTCGAAGGTCGTAACGATACCGGTCAGGTCGTATCGTGCTCCGAGGTCGACCTCGAGCCAGGACGGATCGGCGAGTCCAAGACCCTGGGCCCAACGCGTTGTCGGATCGCCGTCGACGGCGAGCCCGACTGTGTTCGGCGAGGAGTATGACGACGCGGTAACAGTCTTGCCCTTGGCCAGGTCGGGACCGGGCGGCGTGGTGAGATTCATTGCCGTACCCGCGGATGACTCGTTTCCTGCGGCATCTCGCGCCTTGACCGTCCAGGTGGAGGTCGAGCCGGGGGCGAGACCGGTGACTCGAGCGGAGGTGGTGCTTGATGCCCCGACGAGCGTGCCATTCTGGAAAATGGAGTAGCCCGTGACACCGACTGCGTCGGTCGACGCGGTCCAGCTCACGTCGGCAACGCTCGGAAAGCTCGCGCTGACGCTGGTGAGATTCGGCGCGGTCGGCGCCGTCGTGTCGGTGGGTACCGTGGTCGGTGAAAGGTACTGGTAGGCCGACTCAAGCCCAGCGGAGCGCACAATGGATGCCGGGAGTTGGCTGCAACTGGACAGCGTCGTGTTGTTGGCGACTGTCGTGTTGACGGTGTTTGCCTGGGTCGTGAAGGCGGGCTGGGTGGTGAAGTTTCTGTCCGCGGTGATGTTCAACCCGTGGTTCATGAGAACCCACTGATAGGTCACGTTGCAAAGCGCGTTGTTGGTCAGATGGAAGTATTGGCTTCCCTCGTCATCGTAGATCGCGCCGTACGCCTGCGTGGGAATGTCATGAATGTAATTGCCGGAGATGGTGCTGTTGGGATTCGAGCTCAACGTGTAGATAGCACCCCCGTCGGACTGCAGCTTCATAATGTCGCCGATGTCGTTGTCGGTGACGACATAGTTTTGGGAGGGCGTCGGAGTCGTGTACACGGGTACGCCCGAGTTACCCGGCACGTTGGTATCTCCGCCCTGGTCGGTGAGGCCCCAGCCCCAGCCCACTGAGATGCCGCTGTATGGCAGGTTGAACACCTTGTTGTGGGTGATCGTGGTGCCGGAGGTGTAGGTGGCGAGGATTCCGACGGAGCCGGTGTACTCAACGGCAACGTTGTCCACGACATTGTCCTTGACCATCGTGTTAAGCGTGATTTGGCCGGGGTCTGTCGGGTGATGGTCGACGACATCCGTTCCGCCGATCTGGATGCCGGTGGCCGAAATGTCGGTAAAAATGTTCCCAACAATGTTTGTGCCCTGGCTGCCGGTATTGAGGTTGAGCCCGACGGCGCCCAGATGGGTAAACGTATCTCCCGTGAAGCTGACGTTACGGCTGTATCCGACATTGACCGCTCCCGGGGTCTTCTGCCAGTTGAGGCGCGTCGAGTCGAAGGTGGAGTTGGTGCCGACCATCCGGAATCCCGCCTGGCCCTCTGTCATCCCGTCGCTGGTGTTCGGGGCGAGCCATGACGAGTACGAGAACGTGATCCCGGTGAAGGCGACGTTGCTGATTGGGCTGGCGAGCGTCCCAATCGCATTCACGAGTCCCTCGACGACCGGAACAGTGATCTGCGCCGTCGACATGTTCACGCCGGCTGCGGGCATGTAGTAGAGATTTCCCGCCGACTTGTCCAGGTACCACTCACCGGGGGAGTCGAGCAGCTGATACGCGTTCTCGATCCACGACGGGTTCTGCATTTCTTGCCCCGCCTGCAGGTTCGCATTGTTCCAGCAGGGCTGCTGCATCGTGATGGTCGTGCCCACGATTGACTGAACCGGGCAGCGGTATAGCTTCCAGCCCCATCTGCTGGTGATCTCGATATTTGACTGGTTGGTCCATGATGCGTAGGTCGAGGTCGTTGTCGTATATCCGGTGCTGGTCTTGGTGAAGCCCGACGGATTGTCGGAGCTCCGAGCCCGGGTCTGCCGTTGCCCGTTGACGTACATCTGGCGGGTGTCGATGGAGCCAACGTGCGCAACGTAGATGCTCGGACTCCCGGACACCGTCGTCCAGCCGGTCACGGTCGTGCCTCCACTGACTACAGGGGTCGCACCGGCATCTGCCTTCCACGTGATCGTGTGACCGTTCGTGCCGGAGTCGGCCGCTGTCAGGGCGAGCGGTTGCGTTAGCTTGTAGGTTCCGCTCTCCAGGATGACGTTGATGTCATCGCCCATGTTGGTGTCGATTGTTCGCACATAATCGCGGGCGTGCTGCAGGGTGAGAAACGGATGCGTGCTGTCACCAGTCGCGCTATCGCTGCCCGTCGGCGAAACGTAGACAGCTGTCGCGACCTGCGGTGCTGGGCTGGCGGCGATGGCGGGTGCGCCGCTCAGTACGGCGGCAACCGCGAGTGAGGCGGCTGCCGTCACCGCGGCCAGGCGCGAACGGGAACGGAGATTTGTTGCGACGGCGGTGATAACAACCTGTGAACGCGAAACAGACATGGACACTCCCGAGACTTCGTCGGCTTGGATGGTCGCGAGGCGAGGCCCGCGAGAGCCGACGCTACTGCTGTTCCGCCAAAAGCGATAGTCAAAGAATCAGATCTATTTTTACAATTGCTGCTCCAAGGATCAGGTTTGCCCAGCAATTCCTTGCAATGGCGGGGGATTTGGGAAATCCAGTCTGGATAGATCTTGGTAATTTTGACTGACCGGGCTTTATCCCCTAAAGTTCACGTAATAGACCTGATGTATCTCGACGAGGAGAGGAGTGATCATGACGTCTGAACCGATCGGAATCGAGCAGAGTGCCGCTGGCGCGTCAGACGATCGCTACCGGCCCGGCTACGAACTTGTTGCCGAGCAGTTGCTCCACTACGTCGCCGACGAGGGACTTCAGGCCGGCGACAGGTTGCCGACGGAACAGGGCCTCGCAGAGATTCTCGGTGCGACTCGCAACGTGACCCGCGAGGCGGTCAAGGTTCTCGCCGCGCTGGGCAGGCTGAATGTGCGTAAGGGCGCCGGCATCTTCATGGCCGAGTCCAGGAGCACGCTTGCGGAAGAGCTGCTCACGCACTTCCAGCCAACAGACATCGATCACGTCGTGATGTTGCTAGATCACCGTCGACTCATCGAGGCTGAAACGGCGCGGCGCGCAGCGGGTCTAGCGACCCCCGCGGAGGTGCGGACGATTCGCGAGAGCGCTCAGCGCTCCATCGCTGAATCCAGGGTCGACAACGTCAACGAGTTCGCAGAAGCGGATGCCCAGTTCCACAAGGCCATCGCCGTTGCTGCCCACAATGTCTTCCTCGAGGCCAGCGTCACGAGCCTTCGCCGCTATGCGGCACAATCCGACCTTCTCGTCTTCCACGGCGACGTGCCGGGATCATTCGAGGTCGCGGCAAACCAGCACCTCGCCATCGCGGCAGCGATCGGCAACGGTGAACCTGAACTGGCTGCCTCGCTCATGGAAGAGCACATCGACACAACGCGGCATCAGTTTGAGCGCAAGCTCAAGGACCGCATGTTCAACTTCGACCGCGCAAACGACACCAGAACCGACTAGCCCATTCATCCTGTCCCCATCCGGCGCGAACTGACGCGTCGGCGATCGACGCTGTCCAGCGATCGATCTCCTCATCGATCCCGGAAAGCCGCAATGAAGATCACGCACGTCGAAACGCACAGGGTCAAGGTCCCGGCGGCCGACCCTCCGTTCAATTGGCGAAACGGGCTCGGTGGCAGCGCGCCCGCGGGCGAGGGTGCGGTACTTCGAATCGGAACCGACGAAGGGGCGGAAGGCGTCGCCCTGTTCGCGAGGCCCGGCGCTGCGGTCATCCTTGAGGATCTCGTTGATCGGATTTTTCGTGAGGAACTCATCGGCCAGGACCCGTTCCAGCGCGAATGGTTGTGGCACAGAATCTGGGAACTGGATCGCATCGAGGAACTCCCGTTGCCAGCCCTCGGGCTCATCGACACCGCACTGTGGGACCTCGCGGCGCGTACGTCGGGTCAGCCCGTGTGGCAGTACCTCGGCGGGTTCCGCACTGAAATCCCGGCCTACGCGTCGACCTCAACGTTCTCGACCGTCGAAGAGTTCCTCGACGTTGCCGACCAGTGCCTCGAGCTTGGGTACTCCGCCATCAAATTGCACGCGTGGGGCGATGCCCGTCGCGATGCGGAACTGTGCCGCGCGCTCCGCAGCCATGTGGGCGACTCCGTGCCACTGATGTACGACGGATCGGCCGGTTTCGACCTGCCCGACGCGATCTATCTGGGCAGGGTTCTCAACGACGAGGGGTATCTCTGGTACGAGGAGCCGATGCGTGAGTTCAGCATCACGGCATACGCGCGCCTCGCCAGGGCCGTCGACGTCCCACTACTGGTCGCCGAAACCTCGGATGGAGCGCACATGAACTCCGCCGACTTCATCGCCGCAGGGGCCGCGACGTTCGGCGTGCGCGCAAGCACCACTCTCCGTGGCGGGATAACGGGCGCCATGCGAACCGCTCACCTCGCGGATGCCTACCGGCTGCGCACAGAGGTGCACGGCTCCGACATCCCGAACCATCACCTGTGTATGGCGATTTCCAACACAACGTACTACGAGTCGCTCGTCACCTCGAGCACGGTCACGAGGGAGCGGTACGTCGATGCTGCCGGCCTCGTGCACGCGCCACAAGGACCGGGCATCGGTCTTCCGTCGACGCTCGAGTACGGCCCAGAACTGCAGGCATTCATCGAGATCCCCTAGATCTCAGCGCCTGACAGCAGCACCATCCGCAATTCCGACACAACCACAGTAAAGAAAGGTAAGACAATGAAGTCACCAATGGTACCTGTTTCAGGCTCCCCTAAACGGCGCGTTATGCGCGCCGCGCTTGCCGTCGTCTCATTCTCTGTCTCCGTCGCCGTGCTGGCTGGCTGCGCAAGCGCCACCCAGTCGACCGCGACCGGTGCGGGAAGCTTCACGAAGGCGACCCAGAACGACAAGTCAACCATCACGGTCTGGACCGACTCCACCCGCCTTCCCGCCGTTCAGGCGTACCAAAAGTCGCACCCGAACGTGAAGATGAATATCGTCACGTTCGATGGCAGCGCGGACGGTTCGACCTATCTGCAGACCAAGATCCAGCTGTTCGACCGCACGGGCAAGGGTTGGCCGGACGTCGTCTTCGCCTCGCCGACGGACGTCACGTGGGCTTCCAAGCCGACCACTCCATCAGCGCAGGCCTTCGCGGCGCCGGTTGACGAACTCGTCTCGAAGTCGACACTCGACAACTTCGCCCAGGGTTCCCTGACTCCCTGTGAGTACAACGGGCACACCTATTGCCTGCGCAACGACATCGCGCAGGTCGTCACCTGGTACAACAAATCGCTGTTCGACCAGTTCGGCTATACCGTTCCGACGACGTGGGAGCAGTACGAGGCCCTGAGCGTAAAGGTTGCGAAGGACCACCCGGGCTACGTGCTCGGCTGGGTCGGCGACTCGAACTCGCAGGAGTCGTACTTCTGGTCGAGCCAGTGCCCCGCGTTTGATCTGATCAAGCCCAACACGCTTCTCACCAACCTGCAGAGCCCGGATTGCACGCGTATGTCGAACCTGCTTGACACGATGATCGCAAACAAGACGATCAGCACGCAGGCGTCGAACAACGCCGACTTCATCAAGAACGTCGCTCCGAAGGTCCTCATGGCCGTCGGGCCGTCGTGGTACGGGCAGTACATCTTCAACGGTGGGTTCAAGACCCCCGCCGGCCAGATTGCCGCCGCAAACCCGATGACGTGGGATGGCGATTCAACTGCCGCCACGGGCAACGTTGGTGGAGCCGTCTGGATGGTGTCATCGCACAGCAAGAACCTGAAGGCTGCAACCGCGGTCACGACCTGGCTCACCACGTCGGACGCGAACCAGGGCAGCGCACCGACCTACCCGGCATACAAGCCGGCGGCGAAGGTGTGGCTCGCTAACCCGACGAACAGCAAGTACTTTGCGTCGGACGTGAGCGGTGCCTTCACGACAGCTGCCAATGAGGTGTGGACCGGATGGTCGAACACCAAGTTCAGCGACGCGACGGCGTGGTCGAGCGTAGTCTTGCCCGCACTTACCGCGGGAAAGACGCTGACCTCGACCCTGCCGGCATGGCAGGCTGCGATTGTCGATGAAGCGAAATCGGTTGGATACACGGTCACTACAAAATGACTGCACTAAACACCGGCGGGCGCCTCACGGCGCCCGCCGCCCCCAGGCTGGCCCGTCGTCGCACTCCGCGGCGCCGGACCGGCTTGGCCGGATATGCATTCGTCGCCGCTTACGCCATCCTTCTTCTCGCCTTCGGCGTCTTCCCTACGCTTTACGCGGTCTATCTGGCAGTGACCAATGATCGTGGGCAGTTCACCGGCCTGAACCAGTTCATCAAGGTCATTCAGGACTACCGCTTTGGACCGGCCTTCGCGGACATTCTTGTTTACCTCGTGATGTGGCTTGTCATCCTGATCGTCCTCACCGTTGTCGTGGCGGTCATCCTTCGAAGCCGGATGAAGCCAGGGCTCTCGTCGGTTTTCCGATTCCTCTTCTACATACCGGGAGCTCTCGCTGGGGTTTCCAGCGTCCTTGTTTGGATGTTCATGCTTGACCCCGGGGTCAGCCCGGTGTCCGGACTACTGAACGCTCTCGGCTTCAGTACATTCTCCGAGGTCATCGCGCCGCAGAGTCTTCCGGTGATCTTCGTGTTCATCGCCTTCTGGACGGGAGCCGGCGGCTGGATCGTCGTCATGTATGGCGCGCTCAACAACATCCCGGACGACGTCATCGAGGCGGCGCGCATGGATGGCGCCGGTCCGTGGAAGTCGGCCTGGTACATCCAGATCCCGATGATCAGCAAATGGATCGCCTACATGACGATCCTCGCCTTTGCCGCTGGCACCCAGTTGTTCATCGAGCCGCAGCTAATGCAATCGGCGAGCCTCGGCCGATTGAACCCGACCTGGTCGCCCAACCAACTCGCGTATGTGCTCGCGTTCCAGTTTGGCGACTTCAACGGCGCAGCCGCCGTCTCCATCTTCCTGCTCGTAATCGGGCTCATCGGAGCGGGCATCCTCGTGACCAGATCCGGACTGTTCAAGGCGGACAACGAATGACATCCTCATCCACTCGGCTTCCAGCGATGCAGCGGCGCGGCCGCGCATCGCGGGTAGCAAGCATTCTCGTCGTCGTGTTGATCATGACGCTGTTGCTGATCTTCTTCGTGCTTCCCGTCGTCTGGCTTCTGCTCGCACCTACGAAGACGGCCGGGGAGCTGCTCGATCTATCTCCACTGTCGTTCGGCGCATTCTCCAATGTCGGGTTGGCCTGGAGTCACCTGGTGTCGTTTGAAAACGGCATCCTGTTCGTCTGGTTGAAAAACTCCGCCATCTACTCTGGCGGCTCGCTCATCCTGACTCTCCTGACGAGCATCCCCGCCGGGTACGCGCTTGCACTGACTCGATTCCGCGGCCGGAAGATTCTTCTCACGATCACCCTGCTGGTGATGATCATGCCGTCGGCATCGCTCGTGCTGCCGCTCTTCCTCGAACTCAATCTCTTCGGGCTCATCGGAACGGTGTGGTCGATAATCCTTCCGTTCTCGTTCTTCCCGTTCGGCGTCTACCTGGTGTACATCTACTTCGCCACGAGCCTGCCATCCGAGATGCTCGAGGCCGCGCGAATCGATGGCGCGAGCGAGTGGAAATTGTTCACGAGAATCGCACTGCCGCTGGCTAAGCCTGTGATCGCTCTCGTCGCGTTCTTCAGCTTCGTTGGCAACTGGAACAACTTCTTCCTGCCGTATCTCGTGCTGCCGAGCAGCGACCAATTCCCGATTCAGGTTGGGCTGAACCAGCTGCTGTCTTCGACACCGTCGTTCAACCCGCTCGCCGGAAAGGGCCTCAACATCCAAAGCCCGGAGCTGGCCCTCTCCATCATCATCGCCATCCTTCCGGTGCTCGTCGTGTTCCTGTTTTCGCAGCGCGCGCTGGTGTCCGGCATGCTCGCAGGATCCACCAAGGGGTGACGAAGTGAACGTGGCCTATGACGGACCGCGCATCGATGCACACCTTCACGTCTGGGAGCGCACAGCCAGTGACTACGCGTGGCTCGGTTCCGGGGATGAGTTGTTCGCGGACTTTCCGGCGGAGCGTGCGGCGCTCGAGCTGGCCGCGTCCGGGATTGGCCGCGCGATTCTCGTGCAAGCAGACGACACCCGGCGCGACACCCGGTATCTGCTCGACGTGGCGGAACACAACGACTGGGTCGCCGGAGTGGTCGGCTGGATTCCTCTTGTCGACCCTGCGCGGGGGATCGCCCAACTCGACGAGTTGGGCTCCCGTCCCGCACTCGTGGGCATCCGCGAGATGATTCACGTGAAGGCGGACCGCGGGTACCTTGCGCAGAGGGCGGTGCGCGACTCGCTCAAGGTGGTCGCCCGCCGCACCCTCACATTTGACATCCCCGACGCCTGGCCGCTCCACTTGCACGCTGTGCCTGCCCTGGCCGACGCGCTGCCGGATCTCACGATCGTCGTCGATCACCTCGGGAAGCCGCCAGGCTCGCCAGAGGAGTTCGCGATGTGGCGCAACCTCATGGCCGACTGTGCATTGCGCCCCAACGTCGTCACCAAATTCTCCGGGCTGTCCGACTACTCGAGTACACGGGGACCGGATGCCACGCGAGTGCTCCTCGAGATCGCCCTCGCGGAATTCGGCTCTTCGCGAATCTGCTGGGGCAGTGACTGGCCGATCAGCACGAAGTCCGCCAATTACGCGTCGACCTGGTCGAGCGCGGCCGGGCTAGTCTCGGAGTTGTCGCGGAGCGAACAGGGCGACCTCCTCTTCCGCGCGGCCGCCCGGGCCTACCGCGTGAACCCGTCGACCACGACCCTCGAACCGCATCTATTGGAGACTCCATGAAATTTGCACGACTGGGCGAGCCCGGTGAAGAAATTCCTGTGCTGGTCGCAGGCGACAGCTTCTTCGACATCCGAGCGGTCGTTCCCGATCTCGACCGGCACGCCTTCGGCGCTGGCGTGCTGGACCGCGTCAGCGAACTGCACCGCGCGGGAGAACTGCCGACTATTGAAGTGAGCGCAGGCACACGAACGGGGTCACCGATCGCCCGCCCCGGGGCCGTGTACTGCATTGGCATGAACTATGCCGCACACGCTGCCGAATCCGGCTCGGCGCCGCCCGACTCTCCGATTCTGTTCTTGAAGGCGCCCAACACCGTGACGGGTCCCCACGATCCGGTCAACATTCCCCGGGGGAGCGTGAAGACCGATTGGGAGGTTGAACTCGGGGTCGTGATCGGGACGCGCGCCCTGTACCTCGACTCGCCGGACGACTCCGCCGCACACATCGCCGGCTATGTGACGGTCAACGATCTTTCAGAACGCGACTTCCAGCTTGTGGTCTCCGGCGGCCAGTGGAGCAAGGGGAAATCCGCTCCCGGATTCAGTCCGGTCGGTCCATGGCTGGTCACGCCAGACGAATTCGACCCAACGGATGTGCGGCTGCGGAGTTGGGTGAATGGGAACCCGAGACAGGACTCGACGACAGCGGATCTCATTTTTGGCGTTGACTACCTCGTTTGGCACCTGAGCCAATATCTCGAACTCGAACCGGGCGATCTGATCCTGACCGGAACCCCGGCGGGCGTCGCCCTGTCCGGCCGCTTCCCTTACCTCCGCGAAGGCGACGTTGTTGAGATCGAGATCGACGGACTTGGCAGGCAGCGCCAGGTTTTCGCTCAGGCCTGAACCGTCCTATTCACAGCGACAACTCACACAAGATAAAAGGATTCGACAATGAAAAAGGAGTTTGACGGCCTCGTCGCCATCGTGACGGGTGGCGCATCGGGGATCGGGGCATCCACCGTTCGCGTACTTCTCGAGCGGGGCGCCAGCGTGGCCGTCTTCGACCGCGACATCACCGGCGTTTCGGCCGACGCGCTTGGGGTTGTTGCCGATGTCAGTGACGATGAGTCCGTTCGCGCGGCCGTAGCGACTACGGTCGCCACGTTCGGCCGGATAGACATCCTCGTGAACAACGCCGGCATCGGGGCCCAGGGCTCGGTGGAAGATAACGACGATGACGAGTGGGCGAGGGTGCTTAACGTCAACGTGATCGGTGTCGCCAGGGTAAGCCGCGCAGCCCTTCCACACCTTCGGCTCTCTCCCGCGGCCGCGATCGTGAACACCTGCTCGATCGCCGCGACTGCTGGCCTCGCGCAGCGAGCGCTCTACTCCGCGTCGAAGGGGGCAGTGTTGTCCCTGACGCGGGCCATGGCAGCGGATCATCTGCGCGAAGGCATCCGTGTCAACTGCGTCAACCCTGGTACAGCCGCCACCCCGTGGGTGTCTCGACTTCTGAGCACCGCGGCCGACCCGGAGGCGGAAGCGGCAGCGCTGGCAGCCCGCCAACCGCATGGCCGGCTGGTGTCGCCCGAAGAGATCGCCGATGCGATCGCCTATCTGGCGAGTCCCCGTTCTGGTTCGACGACGGGGACGAGCATTGCCATCGACGGCGGGATGCAGGAATTGCGCCTTCGCCCGCTCGAGGCATGACCGGTGGCGACTCGATTTACGTTCACCACCACCGTTCTGCGGGGCCACGAAGCCGACTACGACGAGATACACCGCGTGACGCCCGTCGAACTGGATCGCGTAATTCGCGCGGCGGGAACTCAGTCCTGGAGAATCGAGCGCGACGGTACTCGTCTGATCCACTTTATCGAGGTCCGCGACATCCGCGACTTTGACCGGGTGATGGATACGAGCGAGGTCCACGCGAAGTGGCAACTGGCCGGCGGTCCGCTACTGGAGCCCCACGTCTCGCCTCGGGCGATCGTCGACGACTTCGAGTTCGGAGAGGGAGACCTGGTGTGGGAACTACTCTCGGACGACTAGCCAATCGGGGCATTCAGATCGGCCCGGTGTCCCTCGGCTGCGCTCAGCTGGGCAACCTCTTCGGCACCATCAGCGACAGTGCCGCGATCGACATTGTCGACGCCGCGTGGACACGCGGCATCCGTCATTTCGACAGCGCACCGCACTACGGGCTTGGGCTGTCGGAGCGCCGCCTGGGCGACGCGCTCGCCGGCCATCCGCGAAACGAATTCGTAGTCAGCACCAAGGTCGGCAGAATGCTCGACCCGAATCCGAACTTCTCCGGCGAACAGGACCCCGGGGGATTCGCCGTGCCCGCCCGCCTGGTGCGCCGATGGGATTTCAGCGCGGACGGTGTGCGTCGCTCCATTGACTCGTCGTTGCAGAGGCTGGAGCTGGATCAGATCGATCTGGTGCTGCTCCACGATCCGCAGGAGCATCTTGCCGACCCGAGCCAGGCGATTCGCGAGGCTTACCCGGCTCTCGACCGGCTGCGCGCCGAGGGGGTCATCGGTGCGATCGGGGTCGGGACAAAGTCCTCCGCCACCCTGCTGCACTTCGTCGAGGAGACCGACGTCGATGCAATCATGTTGGCCGGTCGATACACACTCGTCAACCAGGAGGCCCTGATCGACCTCCTGCCGGCCTGCACGGAGCGCTCGGTCGACGTATTGAATGCCGGTGTCTTCAATAGCGGCATCCTCGCCTCCGCGCGGCCGGCCGGCGGATCCGTTTTCGACTACGGCGCGGCAACAGAATCGCTGATTCGACGCGTCAACGGTATTGCCGACGTATGCGACGATTTCGGCACCACGGTGCCGAGAATCGCGCTGCAGTTCGCGGCGTCCCACCCGGCAATTCGTGCCATCGTTTTTGGCGCAGACGGCGCCGCTCAGGTACGCGAGAACATGGATCTCATCGAGAGCGCTCCTGCGCCGAGGGAACTGTGGCGCACGCTCGTGCACCGCGGGTTGCTCTCACCGATGTCGGCACAGGAAGTGCTCGGCAGCGTCGACCTCTGACGTCAGACCGTGAATCAGGTACCCCTTTGGGCCTGACCATCGGACGACCTAGCTGTTACCACCCGCGCTCGCGCCGCCACCTGCGCCGCCGCCGCCACGTGCTCCACCAAAGCAGCCGGGGGCGCCGGTTGGCCTCGACCCAGGGTGCTGTCCGCCCTGTCCGCCCTGCCCGCCGAACTGGCCTCCGCCTGCGCCCGGAGCATGGCTGGGCCTGGCGCCGCCCGCGCCACCCGGGAAGGCCGCACAGGTGCTCGTCGGGGTGGGCGTGGGAGCGGGTTTGTTGCCGCTCGATGCTCCCGATGGCGTGGCCGCGCACGCGACCAGCAGCGCGAGAACCGCCGCCGCACCTAGAGTTGCGACGCTTCCCCGCGCCGCCTTGTGTTTCATGGTCGTCGAAATCATTTGCCCCATCCGGATAGTGCTTTCGAGTCACACCGTATGGCCCATGGCTGGGGCATCTCTCGCGATCGGCTATGAATTCGTTATCAGTAACCGCGTTGACGAACAACTATCAGTACATTTATACTGATAGTGGGAGAATGACATGGACGAGCAATCCGACGGGCGACTGGCCCGCGGCGCGGCGCGACGCAGCCTCTTGCTTGACGCCGCGATTCGCATTGTTGCCGACCGCGGTTCGGGCTCGCTCACTCATCGCTCCGTCGCCGAAGAGGCGCACGTCTCGATCGCGTCCGTGACCTACCATTTCCCTTCCATCGGTGACCTGCGGCGGGAGACGCTTGAGCACGCCGGGTCGAGCATCGGTCTGGAACTCGCCGGCCTCGTCCTGGCCGCATCGACGCGCGTCGAGGAGACCCCGCAGATCTGCGCTGCCTTCGCTGTTCGCCTCGTCGTGGAGCGACGGATCGAAACGGCCGCCGTATTCGAGCTGATTGTTGCAGCGGCGCACGACGAGAATCTGCGGCCGGTGGTCGCGCTATTCAACGACAGGCTTACCGACCTGCTCGCCCCCTACGAGGGCGACGAGCGAAGTGCCCGGATCGTTGGTGCAGCCATTCAGGGTCTCCTGATCGTCCAATTGGCCAGCCCGCTCCCCGCAGATCCGAATGCCCTGGGCGAGGCGGTCGCGGATCTGATTCGTCGATACCAGCATCACAACTAGAAGGCGGTAAATCTCATGGATCTATTTCTCACCATCGTCAGCGGACTCGCGTGGACAATCGTCTATATCGAAGCGATCCGGCTCGGTTTCAAATACAAGACCTACGCCATGCCCGTCGCGGCACTCGGGCTCAATATCGCCTGGGAGACCATCTACGGTTTTCACGGCCTCACCGGAGCGATCTCCGCGCAGTCGATCATCAACCTCCTCTGGGCTGCCGCGGATGTGGTAATTGTCGCGACGTTCTTCCGTTTCGGACGCGCCGAACTGCCGAAATTCGTGACCCGGCCACTATTCATCTGCTGGGGTGTCGTCATATTCGGTACCTCCTACGCCCTGCAGGCTCTCTTCATTGGTGAGTTCGGCTGGACCGACGGAGCGCGCTACTCCGCATTCCTGCAGAACCTGCTGATGTCGGGTCTGTTTATCGCCATGCTGGTTGCCCGCCGAGGTGCTCGCGGTCAATCCATGGTGATCGCCGTCGCCAAATGGCTCGGCACTCTCGCCCCGACCATCCTGATCGGCGTGCTGGGTAACCTGCCATTCATCCTTTGGATCGGGCTCCTGTGCAGTGTCTTCGACCTGATCTACATCGGCCTGGTGTGGCGAGCCAAGAAGCGCCCGGAGGAGTTCGCGGCGCCTCGAACGGATGCCGCAGCGCTGACGACTGCTGCCTAGAGTCCTGGCGTCGCCTCGGTCGATGGGTACTTCGCGGGGCACGACTCTCTGGTGTCTCATAGATAGCCCATAGCTAGCTCATGAGTTCGTTTGGCATTCTCTAGGAAGATTTCCGAACAGAAGGAGCGAAATCATGAACACCAGTCCGAAAGACCAAGCCCGCTCCAAGGGGCTCCGCGCGCTGCTGAACAAGAAAAACGCGTGGATCACGGTCGCCGTACTCTCCGCCGCGGCGGTCGGGCTCACCGGGTGCGCGGCCTCGGCCGCGACATCCACTCCGACGTCATCTTCAACATCCGGTCCGGCCGCGGCCGGGCACGGATTTCCCGCCGCTGGCGGAAGTGGCGGGGGATCCAACGCTCGTTCGGGGCCCGCGGAAGGCGGGTCAACCGGGACGATCACCAGCGTGACTTCATCTGGATTCACGATGACGACGGTCGCAGGTCAGAAGGTCACGGTGAAGCTGGGATCCTCCACAACGTATGAAAACGGCACGACCGCGGCAACCGTGAGTGAAGTCACGAAGGGCGCGAGCGTTCTCGTACTCGGCATGACGGACAGCACGACCATCACGGCGTCGCAGGTCGTCGTGCAACCTCCGGCCCCCGCGGGAGCCCCGTCGTACACTCCGTCAGCTGTCGTCGCGTTTAAGCAGGGCTCACCGAGCAAGGCGAACAAGGACGGCAAGGTCCCGACGGACTACACCGAGGGCGACGGCACCATCGTCACCGGCACCGCGGCCGATCAGGCGGCGGCAGTTGCGCTCGCCACGTATCCGGGCGGCGTTGTCGACCGCGTCGTGAAGCTCAGCGACGGGGAGTATGAGGTGCACTACATCGGCGTGAACTGGCCGCACCACGTGTTCGTCACCACCTCGGACACGGTCGTCGGCGCCTATTAAGGAGTACGACCTTTAGGCCTTCGCCGCGCCGGTCGCCCATTCGGGCTCACCGCGTGCGGCGAAGGCCGTTCCAATGAGGGCCACGGCGAGCATGATGGTCACCGCCAGGATCCCGGCGCTGACACCGAGACGCAATACGAGGACGGCGCCGATTCCCGCTCCGATCAACATCGCGAGCACCGCGATCAGGCGTCGTCCCGCCGTAGCCAAATCCTTCTTGCGAAGGTCCGATCCGATCCCCGTGAGGGTCATCGTGAGTACAGTCGTGGTCATGTCGGGAACGGCAAGGCGGCGCACGACCGCGTTTTGGATTCCCAGCGCAAGGGCACCCAACGCGACGATCACCAGTTGGTCTGCGACCGGGAGCCGTGCCGCGACTGTGAGGCTGATGACGAGCGCGGCGAGGAAAAGTGCGAGTTGCACAATGAGCGCGTTGCGGAGCATCCTGCCCCGGTGCGCGCCGAATCGCGAAATCACGATCCCGCCGACGGACGCGCCGACCAGAAATCCGGCGAGGGCAACGAGCGAGCCCCACAGGCTGTAGCCGGGCGCGCCAGCGAGCGCGAAGCCGATGAACACGACGTTCCCCGTCATGTTGGCGACGAACACTCGACCCAGACCGAGGATGCTGATCGCGTCAATCAGTCCCGTGCCGAAGGTCAGCAGCAGCAGGATTGCGGGCAGCGGGCCGTGCACGGGGTGGGCAAAGTAGCTGTGATCCCGCGAGGGGCGAGAAGATTCCATGTCCGTTTCCTTCGAAAGCTCTAGCTGCGCATGTCCTAGTGGACCAGGGCAGGTGCGGTGATCGCGTCGTACACCCACGCGACATCCTCGCCGCCGTGTCCAGCGTCGCTCGCAGCAGCATAGAGGTGTTCGAGAGCATCGAAGTAAGGAGTCGCTCCCGATGATCCGGCAGTCGCCTGGGCGAGACGCAGGTCCTTCAGCAAGCCATCGAGTGCGAACTGGGGCTCGCGCTTGCCCTCGAGGATTGTCGCTCCCTTAACGTGCGCATAGGGGCTATCTGACGCCGACCCGGTGATGGCATCGAGGAATAGAGTCGGCTCGAGCCCGAAGTCGCGGGCGAGTGCGAGCGACTGTGCGGTTCCCGCGGTGAGGCTGGCGACCCAGGTATTGCAGACGAGCTTGAGGTCGGATGCGGCACCCAGCTGATCTCCGACCACGATCGTTCTCGACCTGATCGCGTCGAATATCGGTCGGAGTGCAACGACGGCTGCTCGCTCACCCGAGGCGAGCACAGTGAGCGCCGCGTGCTCCGCTGGGCCCTTCGTGCCGAGCACCGGTGCATCAACGACGGGGATCTGACTCGACGCCGCAGCGACAGCGACCGCGCGAATCCCGTCGGCGCCGATCGTGCCGCTCTGCATCCAAATGGTACCGAGCTGAGCGGCCGGCAGGAACTCTGCCGCAACGCTCAGCACGGCATCCGTATCGAACAGCATGGTGAGCACGACATCGGCATCGTGCACCGCGTCGGCCGGATCGGAGGCCATCCGGGCGCCCGCGTCCACGAGTGGTTTCATCTTCTCGGGGCTGCGGTTCCAGACGGTCACGTTGAAGTGGGAGCGGAGTAGCGCGCGAGCCATCGCTGCACCCATTGTCCCGGTGCCGAGTACCGCCACTCGGAGAGCTGTGTTGTCGATGGCGTCCGTATTAGACATGACCTTCCTCAATTCGTTGCGTTGTTTATGTTGGTCACATATACTGTACATCGTGTCCAGTAATTCGCAAGCAGCACCTCGCCGGGGACGTCCCCGCAGTGAGAACGCCCGACGTGCTGTACTCGATGCGGCCGCGGGCCTCGCACTCGAGGGTGCCGCTGGCGCCGGCGTGGACGCGATAGCCGCACGAGCGGGAGTCAGCCGCACGACGGTGTACAAGTGGTGGCCATCAGCGGCAGCAGTACTGCTTGAGGGACTTCTTGAACGTACGCACGACACCCTCCAGTCCCCGGTATCTGCGACGACGCGCGATGCGCTGGGCGGGTACCTCGCGAGGCTCGTCACGCTATTCCGTGATACTCCGGTGGGAGCATTACTGCGTGGACTCACCGCCGCCTCTGCCACCGACGCGGGGGTCGGTCGCGCCCTGATCGATGACTGGCTCGCGCCGCGTCGATTGGCGGTCGTGGACCTCCTCGTCGAGGGCGTGCGCCGAGGCGAGGTACGCTCGGGACTGGATTACGACTCCCTCATCGATGTGCTATTTGCGCCGATCTACTACCGGCTGGTGTACGAACACGAGCCGCTCACCGATCGGCTTCCCGCAGAAATCCTGGCCGTGTGCTGGCCTGGCATCGCTGCGTCCGGCGAGCTATTCGCAACACAAAACAGAAAGAGTATGGACCAATGAAAACCTTCACCCCATCACAGACGACTCTCGAAGCGTCGAACGTCATTCTCGGGCTCATGCGGATATCCGAGCTCGATGACCAAGCCATCCGCGCCCTTGTCGGCACCGCTCGTGACGCCGGGATCAACTTCTTCGATCACGCCGATGTGTACGGTGGCGACCACGGATGTGAGAGGCGCTTTGGCGATGCGGTGACCTTCACGCCCGCCGAACGCGAATCCGTCATCATTCAATCGAAGGTCGGGATCAGGAATGGGTTCTGGGATTTCTCCAAGGAGCACATCCTGAGCTCGGTCGACAAGACGTTGGCTGCTCTGCGCATCGACTATCTCGACAGCCTGTTGTTGCACCGCCCCGATACCCTGGTCGAGCCGGAAGAGGTGGCCGCCGCCTTCGACACGCTGCAAGGCTCGGGCAAGGTTCGCAACTTCGGGGTGTCGAATCAAACTCCCGGGCAGATCGAACTGTTGAAGCGTTCCGTCACGCAGCCCCTGGTCTTCAACCAGGTGCAGTTGAGCATCACGCACTCGCCGCTCATTGCGGCCGGGATCTCCGCCAACATGGCGGCACTGGATCAGTCGGTCGATCGAGACAACGGCATCCTGGACTACACCCGGCTGAACGACATCACCCTGCAGGCCTGGTCTCCGTTCCAGAAGGGCTTCTTCGACGGAGTCTTCATCGGAGACCGCGAGAACTACGGACCCCTGAACGATGCACTCGACGAAATTGCCTCGGCTCACGGTGTAACCCCGACGGGGATCGCGGTTGCCTGGATCACCAGGCATCCCGCCAACATGCAGGTGGTTCTGGGAACAACAAAGCCCGAGCGGGTCATCGAATCTGCGGCGGGGTCGGACGTCCCGTTGTCGCGCGAGGAGTGGTACCGACTCTTCACCGCTGCCGGGCACATCCTTCCGTAGCTTGAGCCGTTGGTCATTCCTCAAAAGCCGGCTCGCACGCTCGCAGGCCGGGTTCGGTGAGGGCATTGACCAAGTGCACCCATAATCGGTGATCTACTTGCTAACCCGGAATCAGGTCCCGATGAAACGCAATATCGTCCCAATGAGGCTCGCGATCGGAGCCACGACTGCCGTGGCCGCGGTGCTGGCGCTCGGGCTCGCGAGTCCCGCCGCTGCCGACACTCCACAGCAGACGGTCAGATGGACCAAGATCGGAATCTACCCCCACACGGGTCCGAGTTGGTCGACCCCCCGCTCTGGCGCCGCCGTCTCGGACGGCACGGTCGTCACGGTGTTCTGCGAAGTTGACGGCGACCCCATAACCAGCGACGCCGCCACGAACGACACCATCTGGGCCAGCACCAACATTGGCTACCTGCCGAACGCATTCCTCGACAGCGGGTACGACGGCCGCACTCCCGGCGTCCCGGACTGCGACGTCGCCGCTAGCCCGGCTGCGCCGGCACCCGCACCGGCACCCGCGACACCATCGAACGGTGTCGGACCCTCCACGGCTCCTGGCCAGCCCACGGCACCGACTTACGCGAGTCCAACGCCCTCGACCCAGACGACGATGCCGCACCTCAGCGATGCTGGCGCCTACGGCATCCAGTGGACGGACGCTCAGATCGCAAGTACGTCTAGCTACAACCGAGCCGCCGCGGCGCGATGGGCGCTTGCCAACTTCGCCACCTGGGACGGCGGCTACGACCGGGGAGACTGCACATACTTCACGTCGACCATGCTGCACAAGGCTGCTGGGTGGCCTACAACCGACGCATGGACCAATTCTGTCGCGTGGTGGAACTGGGGCGATGCCGCAAGTTGGTCACTGCTTGCATCCGGGCCGAGCAAAGACTTCGTTGCTGCCGACTACTTCAAGAACTGGATGGAGAACTCCGGCTACGCAATGCTTCAGGAAGTCACGCAGCAGGGCAAGAGCGGTTCACCATTGCCTTCCAACGCCCAAGTCGGCGACATCGTGCAGTACGACTATGAGAACACCGATACTGGCGCGAAGACACCGGATGGAAAGATGGACCACACGATGATCATCGTCGGGTTCGACGGGTCGCAGGCTCTAGTCGTAGGTGTTGACGACCCGCCGCTCGACGCCAACGGCAAGCCACACCCGGACCTATGGCAGAACGCGATCAGCCCGAACAAGTCATTCTTCTCGCGCTACCCTGGCGCGCGAGCGTATCTCCTGCACGTCAATCGTTGAGGCGTAAGGCCGCAGCTCGATAAGGGCCTCGGGTGCTGCACACCCCGGGTTCGGTGAAGGTATTGAACACTACCTCCCGAAAGGACAACCCCATGTTCAAACGTGCCCCTCGATCCCTCACCGTCAGCATCATTCTCGTGCTTGCGCTTCTCACGTCTCCAGTTTTGACGGGATGCAGCACATCAGCGCAGCCGCACTCCTTCGCATTCGTCGTAGGGGACCGCTCCAACTCCGCGGGCCCGGACGCGGTCGCGCTCGCGACAAGCATCCCGATCGACGTTGCTGCTGGTTCCGTTCTCAGTGTCACCGGAGTCTCGGGTTCGCCGGATGGCGTGACCGGCATCACGACGACCATCCCGCAGGGTGCCGACGAGGACGCGATCCTGCGTGCCCGTTCTTCGGTGCGGGCATCCATCGGAAAGGTGCGTGCTACGGCGCCCGAGGCGGATGTCCTCGGCGCGATCGCGGCCGGCGCTCGCACGATCAAGGGCACCCCAGGCGCAAAGACAATTGAAGTTTGGGACTCCCTGGTCTCCACCACGGGCGCGCTCGGACTTCAGGGCGGCCTGCTCTCCGAGGCCCCTGAGGATGTGGTGGCGAGCATAAGCAGCAAGGACCTCCCCGATTTGAAGGGGATGGCAGTGATCATCCACCCCGCCGAGACGACGCTCCCTCAGCAGCCGCTGCCGACCCGTGACCTCACTACTTTGGATGCTATCTACCAGGCCGTGTTGAAGAAGGCCGGCGCTAAATCGGTCGTATTCCAGAATTCGGATCGCACGACGACCGTGACCCGATCCGCCCCGCGCGTGACACCCGTGGCACCGAGCACGGTACAGTCGCCGGTCGTCTCGGGCTGTACGGCGACGATTCCGCAATACCTCATCCAATTCGCACCCGGCTCCAGCCACTTCCTCTCATCGGCTTCCGCAAAGCAGCAGATCGCCCGCGTCGTCACCGCACTCAAGGACTGCACCGGGCAGGTCACCATCACAGGCACTGCGGCCACGTCTGGCACTCAATCAGCAGCGACGCAGGTGTCACTTGGCCGCGCGAACGCGGTACGAGCAATCTGGGCTCAACTCGCCGAGGTTGCCCCAGACACCATCAAGACCGCGGGTCTCGGATACGAGTTTGCCTGGAAGGTCACCGATACAACGGCCAGCGGCGCACTCATTGAGAGTGCTGCGGAGCAAAATCGGGCCGTGCGAATCAGTTACGCGGGCTGAACAGTCTTCGTAAGGCGGTCGGCCTTTTCGTCCGGTCGATCGCCGCGCCACGGTTGACTTGCGGAATCGCGGGCCGACTCGTCGATCTCGATGGTGCGTTGCGCGGCGACATACGTCGACAAAGCTGCCCAGAGGATGGGCGAGGCATTCAGCCCGCCGCCGCTCCGCCACTGATTGAGTTTCTCACGTTGCCAATCGGCAATCGCCCTGATCGGATCGTCCGTCGCGTGCGCGTTGTCGACTGCGATCGCCATCTTGACGAGCGGACTCTCCGAAGTCGAATCAAAGATCTGGAACGCGGTGTCGGTGGGGAGAGTCCACTTGGTGGCGGTGACGATCTCGGCCCCGGCATTCACCAATGCGAGAGCAAGCCCGAACGGTTCGGGGTTGCTGAGGTCGGAACCGGAATTACAAGCGATGAGAGCGACACGAGACGGCATTGGCCAGATCTCCGCCCCGCTCGTCGTTGTCGGGGGGTCTGTTGGCCAGCGGATCTGTTGCTCGTACACGTGTTCGTGAAGCTCGAGATCGACCTTGCGCACGCGTCGGTTTTGAGTTCCTTCAAGCAGGTCGAGCGCCGACAGCGGGCGATTCAACCGATCGCCTGTGGGGCCGGAAATTGCTCGCATGACGCCGAAGGTGCGGTGATCGTCGGACAGAATCAAGGAGGCGGCACCGGGCTGGTGTTCCCAGGTCATCACATGTCCAACGAACATCAGGCGATCCGGAGGGGTCGCGCTGGTTAGCGAACGATGCAAATCAAGCCGAGTAAATGCGGACCGCAGGGCGGACTCATCGCTCCCGCTCTCGGTCAGGCGTTCCTGGAATTTCTCCACTCCGGATTCGTCGAGCACGTGACCGCGAATCCCGGTGGTTGGGTCCACAACGTAAAGAACCTTTCCGTCGTTCACGTGCTGTCGGGGCGTCTTGGCGCGGCCGTGGTGGATGCCGTCCGGCACTCCATACGCAACGTCCGCGACCTCCACGAGACGCATCGCGATCATCTCTCCCTTGTCGTTCGGCACCTCGATGGTCAGCAGTTCCCACGGAACCTGCGCCGACAACGCCGACGGCAGCACGACAAGCCGAATCGGTTCGCGATTGTTCTCGACAAAGCGTGCAGAGATTTCGGCCCGCAATCCTTGGGACAACAAAATGGCGGATAGTTCGTTTGAGAGCTTTTCCTCCTCGGCAGGCGATGCGAATGGGCCGGTTGTCAGTACGCGCTCGACCATGTGCTCGACGGTCTCACCATCTGCGGGCACCGGAATCGCCGGCCGTACCTTGGAGGCAACCAGCTCCGTGTCGCTGCGCGGAATCGAGTACATCTGGCGGGGAGAGACTTCCTGACCCTGCCATTGCCAGACGTAATAGGTGACATCCATGTCCACGCCCATGAGAGTGAGTGTCGGCCGTTCGTGCACCGCTCCCGCGACAACAGCGGTGTGCCGGATTGCAGCAGTGAATGTGCTCTCCGCCGCAACGATGTGATCACGCAGCGCGATTTCACCCTCGAAAGTTCTCACCCGTGGCGCCGGGTCCAGCCGCAGTCCATCAACGCCGAGTACTCGCCCAGCGGCCAGCGAACCACCGAGCACGGCGCTTTGACCGAGCGCAATTGTGTCAGGCTCACGCGAATCATCCGCCGCGGCGAGGATGATCTCGGCTGCTTGCGGTTCGCCTTCTTCGAGGATCATGGGAGTGTAGGTGCCCGTCGCCCGGGCATCGAGGATAAGGTCACCGAGGACCGTGACGTCACCGATGCCATACGCCAGCCGGAAAGCGGTGTCGAGCGCCGTTTGCGCTATGTTGACGGTGAACAGCCGACGCGCCTCCGCCGACGGCAACTCGAACCGGCCCGCATCGAGGAACAGCGCAGCGGGAATCAACTCGTCGATGGCTTTGCGGATAATCTGCTCGACCACCTTCGGGTCGGTCTGCGCTGCTGCTTCGCGTTCAGAGACCACTGCGAGCCAGACATCGCACCGTGCGATCTCACGGCGGATACCGCGGCTGACATAGTAGTTTCGGGCGCGGGAAAAGTACGCACGTGCCTCATCGAAGTCGTCGCCACGAGCCAGCGCGAGTGCGCCCAGATTCTTGTCGCAGTCCGCAGCACCTGGCAAAACTCCGTTGTCGTCGTAATACGCGCGGGCCCCTTCGTATGCCTCGCGCGCCTCGTCAAACCTGCCAGCGATTGCGTGCAGCAGCCCCATGTTCTTGTCGCAATCCGCGACTTGCTCTTCTTGCCCGTGCAGGTCGTAGTACGCCTTTGCTTGCTGGTAGGCCTTCCTTGATGCCTCGTACTCGCCCCGAGACTGCAGGATGAACCCAAGCTTCTTGTCGCAATCGGCGACGCCTTCTTTGAGGTCATTCAGCTCGTAGTACGCACGCGCGGACTGGAACGACTTCATCGCCTGGTCGAAGTCGCCCTGCGCTCGGTAGACCTCGCCCATGTTCTTGTCGCAATCGGCGACCTTTTTGCCGAGTTGGTGCTCGACGAAATAGGTCTTCGCCTTCCGATACGAATTCATCGCGCCGGAGAGATCTCCTCGCGATCGCATGACGTCACCGACGTTCTGATCGCAGTCGGCGACATCCTCCAAGAGGCCGTTCTGGTAGTAGTAAAGTCGCGCGACGGAATACGCGTCCTGCGCAGCGACGAAATTGCCCTGCGAGCGGTACAGCTGGCCGAGGTCCTTGTCGCAGTCGACGGCGTCCCCACCGAGATCGTGCGCGGCGTAATAATCGCGTGCGGCGTGGTAGGCCTTCGCGGCCTTCGCGTGCTCACCAATCGCGCTATACAGAACGCCAAGTCGGCGATCACAGTCAGCAACGTCTTCTCCGAGATTGTGAGCAAGGTAGTAGTCTCGCGCTTCGTCGTACGCGTCGCGGGCAAGCTCATGGTCTCCTCGTGCCGTGTAGATCTCACCCAGGCGGCGATCGCAGTCTGCGACGTCTTCGGGGAGGTTCCGCAGAGTGAACACTGCGCGAGCGGTGTCGACGAGCTGCTTGGCGAGGGGGAAATCTCCCAGTCGAATCGCAACATCCGCCATCCGCTTTTGGCAGTCGGCGACGCCCTCGTGCAGGGCACGACGGGCATAATAGTCCTGCGCGCGAGCCAGTAACGCGCTGGCCAGGTCATAGTCACCACGTTCGATGTGGACCTCAGCCATCCGCTTTTCACAGTCGGCGACGCCCTCGTCACGGCCATGCAATTCGAAATACGCGAGAGCCCGACCATAGGATTCCACGGCCAATTCATAGTCGCTGGTTGACGAATGCAATCGACCGATAAACAAGTCGCACTCGGCGACGCCTTCGGCGAGTTCGTTCTCTTCGAAATACTCACGCGCGTGCGAATACGCATCCCGGGCGTCTGGGTAATTCCCCTGTGATGCCAGGATTTCACCCATGATCTTGTCGCACTCGGCGACATCCTTTTCGAGACGCCACTCCGCGTAGTATCTTCGCGCGCCGTCGACCAGTTTCGTTGCGGCGTCATAGTCACCCTGGCTTCGGCGCAGCTGACCCAAGTTTCTGTCGCAGTCGGCGACATCCTCAAATTGAGCGTTGTCCTGAAAGTATTGTCGCGCGCGCACGAGTGCCTCGCCGGCTTCCGGGTAGAGTCCCATCGCAATCCAAACGACTGGGAGCCGTTTGTCGCAATCGGCGACGTCTTTGTAAAGGGCCGCGGCGGCGTAGTGGGCGCGTGCGCGCTGGAGCTTCGCTAGAGCGGCCTCATGGTCACCTTGTCCGGCAAGAGACTCGGACATACTGCGCTCGACATCAGCCGTGTCCTCATCCAAACCCTGGCTGGTGTACACGTCCCGGGCGCTTTGATACGCGGCGTCGGCCGTCTCGTAGTCGCCGCGGGCGGTGAACATGTCCCCAATGCGGGTGTCGCAGTCCGCAACATCTTCAATGAGGCCGTGCAAGACGTAGTAGTCCTTCGCGCGGTCATATGCGGCGTGAGCGTCGTCATATTCGCCTCGAGCGACGTGTACGAGTCCCATCCGGCGGTCGCAGTCAGCCACGTCTTCACCGAGCTTGTGCTCAATGTAGTAATCGCGCGCGGCCTTGTACGCCGAGAAGGCGGTGGGATAGTCGCCCAGCGCACTCGATATCTCGCCCATCAGCTTGTCGCAGTCAGCAACATCCTCGTCGAGATACTGCTGCGCGTAATAGCTGCGCGCATCCTGGAGGAGTGCGCTCGCGCGGGCGAAGTAGCCTTGCAACTGCAGCATCGCCGCCAGGCTTCGATCGCAGTCCGCTGCATCCTCGGGGCGATCATGGCGTTCAAAGTAGACGCGCGCCTTTTTGTATGCGTCCTCCGCCTTGGGATACTCACCCCGCTCAGAATTGAGATCCCCGATTCGGCGGTCGCACTCCGCCACGTCCTTCTCCAGATCTTTCGATGCGTAGTAGTCGCGGGCGGACTGCAGCTGGCGCTGGGCGGTCTCGTAGTCGCCTCGCGCTACATTCGTCTCCGCTCGCCACTTGTCGACATCGGCGACATCCTCCTCAAGGTGGGCGGCCGTGTAATAGTCGCGAGCTGCGCGATACGACGTCTCCGCGTCGTCATATTGCCCGCGCGCCGTGAAAATAAAGCCCATTCTGCGGTCGCAATCAGCGACGTCTCGCCCCAACTTGTGTGAAACGTAGTAATCGCGTGCGTTCGTTAAGACCTCGACAGCGTCGTCGTAGTCGCCTTTGGCCGTGTGAACGGCGGCCATTCGCTTGTCGCAGTCGGCGACGTCCTCCGCCTGATCATGTTCAAGGTAGTGTTCGCGGGCGTTCTTCAGCTTCTCTCGCGCGTTCGGGTAGTCGCCTCGATCTGCGAGCACCTCGCCCATTCGCTTGTCGCAGTCGGCGACATCGTCTTCGAGATTGTTTGCAGCGAAGTATGCGCGCGCCGAGTTGATCCTGGCTTCGGCGTCGTCAAGGTCTCCCTCCGCCAGATGTACCTCTGCCACACGCAAGTCGCAATCTGCGATGTCCTCGCGGAGGTTGTGTAGGGCGAAATGCTCCCGCGCGCGTGCAAAAGCGCTGCGTGCCTCGGCGTAGTCTCCAGAGGCGGCGGCGATCTGACCGATCACCCTGTCGCAGTCCGCAACGTCTTCCTCGAGATGGTGTGCGGAGTAGTACGACCGTGCATTTTGTACCACCAACTCGGCTTGCTTGCGATCGCCGGTCTCGAGGTAGACCTCGGCGATGCGGCGGGCGCAGTCCGCCACTGCTTCCTCGGAGCTGTTCGCCGCGAAGTACCGGCTTGCCGCCTCGTAGTAGTTCAGGGCCTCGTCATGGTGGCCAAGTCCGGCTTCAATTTCGCCTAGATGCTTTTCGCATTCCGCCAGCATCGCGGATCGCCCACCGGACGCGTAAACGTGGCGCGCTTTTTCGACGAGTTCCCGGGCGCTGGCGAACTCCCCGCGCGCCGTCTCGACCTCAGCTAAGCGTAGGTCGCAGTCCGCCACGTCCTGTAGTTGATCTTTGTCCTCGAAGTAATCACGTGCGAGCTGGAAAGCCGCCTCGGCGGCGGGATAGAGCCCGCGCGCGGTATACACCTCGCCCATCCGAAGGTCACAGATCGCGGCGTCTTCCGGATTCCCCTGAACGTAATAGTCGCGCGCCAGCGCATAGGCGCTGGACGCCCCCTCGTATTGGCCACGCGCGACATGTATTTGACCGATGTATTTGTCACAATCAGCGACTCGCATTCGGTTATCGCTTTCGAGCGCCCACGCCCTGGTCTCAGACAAGATGCTCAGTGCAAGGCCGTACTCGCGCTGCTCTAGTGCTTCATGTGCCTCGCGGAGGGACGATTCGATGTCTGCCATGTCGAGAGCCTCCATGCTTTGCGGCCTCGCGAACTCGGGTTGCGTCCGGTCGTCCGATTAGAGAATACCAACGGAGGATTGCCGTTCTCGACCATCCCTCAGCTCGCTGAAGCACCGCCGTATCGACCCTGGTGCGTCGTGTCAGTATCGTTCGAAGCCAAATGGAGCGAGCGCGTCGCCGGCATCCGCAGCACCGGAGACCACAGTGGCACGCCGCGCGCGCGCCACTGCGAGCACGAGGGCGTTGGATGCCTCGGTGTCTTCGGTGCGCTGTGGCAGCATCGGCGGATTGGTTGCGCGATCTGACGAGCCCAACTCGACAGTGATTTGATCGATGCTGGTGAACCCAGGCAACTCGGCGAATCCCGAATAGCTGAAACCCTCTGGCTGCAGGTGGACGATGGCAAATTCGAGCGACTCAACAAACACCCGCGCAAATAGCGACGGGTGATATCGCGCGGGGCCGTCTGCTTCGACCTCGATCTCTATTTCGTAGAGGTGTGAGTCGTCAGTCGCGGATTCCCTCAGGTGCCAGGATGCCGCGGTCGGCGCACCGTGCACAAGCCGCGGATGCACCAGCCGCCAGTCCACGATTATTGGGCCGGTCCGCACAGGCTCGGTGTACGCTCGTGCCGCCAGACGCTCGAGCGTGTCTGTGTCGCCTGCCGCAAGTGCGTAGTCGGAAGGCTTCGAGCCGCGCCGTGTGAGAAACGCCCGGGCACCGGCGGAGTCAAGCGAGGACAGCAGCTCAAGGGCTCGCTCCACGTCATCGTAGCCAGGATCGTCGAGTTCACAACTGTCGAGAAAGG
>Ga0193728_1000172_pt1 | contig 28980 bp, 38 predicted proteins | sample U1c1metaG_FD_143037 | JGI IMG/M metagenome (GOLD analysis project Ga0193728, IMG submission 143037) | Soil microbial communities from a riparian zone of the East river system, Colorado, United States - U1c1 | ecosystem: Environmental > Terrestrial > Soil > Riparian zone | place: USA: East River... | reverse complement strand
ACGTCTCGCGCACGCTCGCAGGATAGCTTCGGATCCGCGTGCCGGGCAGGGCGCAACGCGATCATTGTGCCCGCTTCAGTAGCTCGTGTGCAGCAGGGCGCGCTCGGCGGCCAGCGTCCGGCAGTTTAGGGCGCGCCGTCAGGTCCGGCGAGCGGCCTCGAGGCTCTCCCGGACGCCCTGGGTCAGCGGGTGATCGGCCGGCAGCGCCTGCTCGCAGTCGCTCAGCGTGCGCTGGAACAGGGCGATGGCGTCCGGCGTCCGGCGGGCCTCGTGGTAGGCGATGGCCAGGTTGGCCCGGGAGGTGAGCGTGTTCTCGTGGCGCGGGCCGAGGACCCGCTCATATCCGGCCAGCGTCTTCTCGTACAGCTGCAGCGCCGGGACCATGCGCCCGGCCGAGTGGTACGCCGACGCCAGGTTGCCGCGGGCGGTCAGCGTGTCCGGGTGATCGGGGCTCTGGACCCGCTCCCGGTCGGCCAGGGTCTGCTCGTACAGCGGCAGGGCGTCCTTGAGCTTGCGGGCGCTGTAGTACGCAGCGGCCAGGTTGGCCCGGGAGGTGATCGTGTCCAGGTGATCGGGGCCTTGCACCCGCGCCCGGTCGGCCAGCGTCCGCGAGTACAGCGGGATGGCCTCCTTGAGCTTGCCCACCGACCGGTAGGCGTAGGCCAGGTTGCCGCGGGCGGTCAGGGTGTCCGGGTGATCGGGGCCGAGCAGCCGCTCCCGGTCGGCCAAGGTCCGCACGTAGAGCGGGATGGCGTCCTGGGTGCGCCCGGTCGAGTGCAGCGCCGCGGCCAGGCTGCCCCGCGTCGCGATGGTCGTCGGATGGTCCTCGCCGAGGACCAGCTCCTGGTCGGCCAGGGTCCGCTGGAACACCTTGATCGAGTCATCCAGCCGTCCGGCCGCGCGGTAAGCGGAGGCCAGATCCAGGCGTGCGGCCAGCGTTTCGGGATGGTCGGGCCCGAGGACCCACTCGCGGCCGGCCAGGGTCCGCTCGAAGTGCGGGATCGCCTCGTCGACCCGGTCCGCCGCCAGGCACGTGCGGGCCAGCTCGACGCGGGCCGTGAGGGTGTCCGGGTGGCCGGGCCCGAGCGCCTCCTCGCGCCGCTCCAGCGCGTCGGTCAGCACCCCGATGGCCAGGTCGACCCGGCCGGCCGCCTGGTAGGCGGCGGCCAGCCGCTTCAGGTACTCGCGGGCCTGCTCCGTGACGGCCTCCGCCGCCTCGCCGTCGATGGCCTCGGCCTCCCGGCCGCTGGCCTCGGTCATCGCCCGCCAGTAGGCCACGGCCGGGCCGCTCAGCCGGGCCTGGTCCAGGCTGCGCCCGGCCCGGACCAGCAGCCGGTGCCCGGGGTCCGGGGTCCAGGCGATCTGCGGCGCGGCGTGGCTCAGGGTGGCCGTGCAGTCGCGCAGCGCCTGGTCCAGGAGGGGATCGAGGCTGGGCTCGGGCCAGGCCTGGAGCACCGCGTTCGCGGCCGCGGCGGCCGCCGAGTCGCGGACCGCGTCCGGCAGCACCTGGCGGACACAGGCCTGCACGAGGGCGTGCATGTACACGGTCCGGACCCGGCTCGACGCGTCGATGGTGATCAGCCCGACCTGGTCCAGGCTGCTCAGCGCCCGGCGGACGTCGGCGTCGGCGGCGTCCGCGCGGTCGGCGGTGTAGCTGCCGATGTACGCGCGCGCCGCCGCGGCGGTCAGCACGGCGGCCGGGACGCCGTTCGGGTCGAGCATGGCCAGCATGGCCAGCAGCGGCCGGGCCAGGGCGGTGGGCAGCAGCTGGTCGGACCGGTCCAGGGCCAGGGACCAGGTCACGGCCACCGTGGCCGCGTAGCCGCTATCGGGGCCGATGCCCATCGCCTGCTGGCGCTCGCCGAACTGGCCGTGGTACTGGCGGCAGTCGATGCGGGCGTCGGCGATCAGCGCGGCCGCCTGGGACAAGGCGATCGGCAGGCAGCCCAGGGCCTCCGCCAGGTCCAGCGCCCCGTTGCGCTGGGCGGTGTCCTCGAACAGCCGCGCGGTCAGGAACGCGAGCGCCTCGCGGCGGCTGAACGGGCTGATCTGGATGAGCTTGGCCTGCAGCGGGGGCGGGGCGATCGAGGCGGGCGGCAGCCGGGTGGTCAGGACGGACCGGCCCATCGCCCCGCGCGGCCACAGGCCGGTCAGGTCGCTCGCGTCCGTCAGGTCGTCGAGCACCACCAGCCAGGACCGGGTGCTCTCGCTCAGCCAGCGCAGGAACCGGTGCGCGAGCTGCTCCTGGTTCTCGCCGAGCCCGTAGCCGGTGGCGGGGCGGCCGGGCTGGCCGGCGGGTCGGCCGGGCTCGGCGGGTCGGCCGGGCTCGGCGGGGCGGCCGGGCTCGGCGGCGGCCGGCGGGCCGCCGGGGGCGCCGCTCGTCCGGGCGAAGGCCTCGGCGTAGCCGACCAGGATCGCCGCCCGGCTGGAGGCGGTGATCCAGACCACCAGCTCGGTGTCGCGTGACTGCCACAGGGAGCGCGCGTACGCCGCGGCCAGCTGCGTCTTCCCCGTCCCGCCGGGACCGGTGAGGACGTAGCTGCCGACCTCCTCGGCCCGGATCAGCGACGTCGGCGGCTCGGACGGCCCGCCCGTCGCCGCGAACCCGGTCTCGGGCCGCGGGCTGTAGAAGGCAGCCAGCGGGGGCACCGGGCCCGACTGAACCGGCCAGTGCACCGTGGCTGCGGGATTCTGCTCTCCCGGCATCACGAAGGCTCCTGCTGGTCTAACGCATGTCTCGTAGGTCACCTCACCCGCCGGCCCGGCGTAGCGGGATTTGCCCCGGCTAGGCGGCGCTGGCCGGTGGAGATCCCACCATAAGGCCAGTTGTTCCAGGTTAGGCCCGGAATCTGTGAGCTGAGCCGCCTCGATTCGCGGCCGGCCGGCACGGGGTGCGCGGCGCGGGATCAGCCGGCGCGGCGCAGCGGCCCGGCGCGCTCGACGTCGGCCTCTGACAGGTGGCCGCCGGGCAGCAGCAGGTTCGCCGGCGCTGGTGTTCCCCGCCACGCGGAGTGCGGGGACTAGGCGTTCCGGCCCTTCCCGTTGTCCCCGTCGGGGATGACCAAGCTCAGGCCCCAGCCGACGACGCCGACGATGATGGCGCCCCAGAAGGCGGGCCAGAACCCGGTGATGTGGAAGGGCAGCTTCAGCTTGCCCGCCACCCAGCTGGCCAGCCAGAGCAGCAGGCCGTTCACGACCAGCCCGATCAGGCCCAGCGTCAGAATGTAGAACAGGCAGCCGATGGTCTTGACGATGGGCTTGATCACGGCGTTGACGATGCCGACGATGAGCGCGACGACCAGCAGCGTCCCGATCCGCTTGCCGCCGCTGGCCGTCTGCAGCTCTATGCCGGGTACCAGCCACGTGGCGACCGCCAGGGCGGCCGCGGTGACCAGTACGTGCAACAGGTGCTTCATGCCGCTCATCCTTCCATAACGGCGCAATCCGGCGCGTCGTGTCGGTTCCGCCGGTCGCCGCGCCGCCCGCTCGGCGCCAAGGTCGGCGGCCGCGACCCCGAATCCTGGACACCGGCTCGCTGACGTGCGACGATGCGGCGCTGGGGGTACTGACCGGGGGGTCGGATGGGCGTGTCCTGGAGTGACGACATCGACCCGATCGGCACGCTCGGATCCCGCCCGGGACCGCCCCCCACGCCGGGACCGGCGCCTCAGCCGGACTCGGCCGGGCCGTCAACCGGACCCCACCACCACCACCGGCGCCGGCGCTCAGGGGTGTTCCCTCGCCCGCAAGCTGCGGCGGCCACGATCACGGCCTTCCTGGCCCGCCCGCAGCATGCCCATCGGAGGGCCTACCGGCGCTACTGGGTCTGAGACGCGTTCAGGGGGAGAGGCGGCCCCGCACTCCTGGGCACATGGTGCTGGCGACGCAGGCGGTGCTGGCGACGTGAGCGGTGCTGGCGACGCGGGCGGTGCTGGTGAGGCAGGCGGTGCTGGTGAGGCAGGCAGGCGGTGCTGGCGAGGCAGGCGGTGCTGGCGACGCAGGCGGTGCCCGCCACTCGCGCCGGCCGCCCCAGGCGGGGCTCGGTTGTGCCGTCATGATCGCGACCGTTTCCTCCCGGTTCTTGCCAGGAAAGTCGTCGCGATCATGTATTTAGGTGGCAGGGCGGCGGCGTGCCCCGCTCAGGCCGGCGAAGGTGGGCCGCCGCTGGAGTTGGTGTGACTGGCGGGGCTCAGCGTGTCCGGCTCTCTTGGCGGCGGTGCTGGCCGCCCGCGCTCCATGCGGCAGCATCGAGCGCAAGGCCGCGGAGTGCCTGGCCGTTCTCCTGGACCAGACCCGGGCGGCCGCCGCTGCTCGAAGCTCCTGACCGAGACCAGTCAGACCGGCGTCAGGGACCGCGCCGCGCAGCTGCTCGGCGAGCTGACCGAGCAGGGGACGTGAGCGTCATCCGGCCGAGCGCGTGACCGGCCGGCCAGGTGTCCTTGGTCCGGCGGGCCGGGCTACTGGTCGGCAGCGGGGAGGCGGCGGAGGATCTCGGCCAGTATCTCGCCATGGGAGTCCACCTTGCGCCCCAGCCCGTCGACCTTCCCGGCCAGCGTCGCCAGCGCGGCCCCGTGCTCGATCTGGGACCGGGCTACGGTGCCCACCTCGGCCGCGACCTGGTCGAGCAGCTGCCCGTTCAGCGTGACCTCGGAGCGCAGATCCTGCACGTCCGAGTGGACCAGCCCGATCGCCCCGCGCGCGGCCGCCACCTCATGGGACAGGACGTGACGCAGATAGTCCTCCACCCTGTCCACGCGCCCCTCCAGGGCGTCGATGCGGGGGCCGGGCTCGCGCTGGGGGGAAGCCATGGGCTCAGGGTACGCGCCGGCCCTGGCAGGGACGGGACTCCACGGGAAAGCCCAGCCTCCGGGCGCGCCGCCCCGGCCGCGATCACCGCTGCCGACTACTCCGCTACAGGGTGGCCAGCCCGGCCCGGTCAGGACGACCGCACCGCCCAGTTCGAGGCTTGCGCGACCGCCGTGCAGCGCCGTCTTGGTGGCCGCGGCCCGTGCGACCTGCCCGCCACGTGGCGGGACCGCGGCCACCACCGCCCCCGCTTCTGGTGTGACGCCCACGTCCCGGACGACGCCGTGACCGCCTGGAGGGCAGCCCAGGACCGGGAACCGCTTCTGTGGGTGCTGCCGTGACCGTGATCCCGGCGGAACAGATCGAGCGCATCGGGCAGATGATCACCCGCGCCCGGGCCACGGGGAACGCAGCGGCGCTCGCCGATGCCACCGGCCTCCTTGACCGGGTGCTCCAGCACAACGCCGCCGAGGCCGCCGCGCCGGCCGGGGCCGACCCCATGACGCGCGCGCACGCCCGCGCGTACGCGCGCGAGGGATTCCCGAGCGAGCGTGAGACTGCTGGCCTGCACAAACTCCGCAAGGGCCGGGACACCTGCACCGCCGCCCGCCGCGACGGCGCCCCGTGCCAGGCGCCCGCGATCCCCGGCGGCCTTGTCTGCCGCCGTCACGGCGGGGCCGCGCCCCGTGTCGTCATCGCCGCCGGGCACCAGCAGAGGCAGCTGGCAGCCTGGGCCGCGAGCCGCGACCTCGCCCTGGCGCTCGGGACTCCGGCCGAGTTCGCGGCCCTGTGCGCCTGGTCGGCGGCCGACCGCAAGCTCACCGAGTACGAGGGCAAGCTCGCGCGGCTCGCCGAGCTGCGGGCCGAGCTCCGGGTCCGGCACGCTACCGCGGCGGCAGCGTCGTGACAGCCGCCGGGATCTCCCGGCGCGCGGCCGAGCGGCGGACCATCACGCCCGAGCTGGCCGTGATGCTCGCCGAGGCGCGCCGGGCACGCGGCTGGAGCCTCCGCGAGGCAGCCCGCCGCATCGGCTGCACGCCGGGCTCAGTCGTCCACTGGGAGCGCGGGCGCCGCGCCCCGTCCGCGTACTACGCCCTGAAGCTCGTCAGGGCCTACGGCCTCGGCGGCCCGCGCGCTGCCCGGCTGCTCGACGAGGCCGTCGAGGAGGCCGGGATGTCGTCACCCTGGCGCGAGGGACAGCGACGCCGGTAGGGACCCATCCATGGTGCCTGCAGGATTGGCGGCCATCCATGGTGCACGCCTCACAGATGCCCGCCGGGGCGTAGTGGTGCACCGGGCCGAAGACCGCCCCCCTATGGTGCACGCTGGGGAGCCCTTGGTGCACGCTGGGGAGCCCTAGACCCCATGCAACCGTCCCCATCAACCGCCCCCCCCGTAGCTCCGGAGGATGACCCGATGGCCCGTGTCCGCCAGGCCCGCAGGTGCCGCGCCCGCCGCAAGAACGGCGAGCACTGCAAGGCGTTCGCCATCGCCGGCGGCTACGTCTGCCGGATGCACGGCGGGGCATCGCCGCGCGCCCTTCATGCAGCTTACGTCCGCCGGTTCGAGGCCGACTTCAACCGGAAGTTCGCCAGCGAGTATGCCCGGTGGCAGCGGGAGGTGCGGGACTGGCAGGTCCGCCGGATCCTGATCACGGCCGAGCTGCTCGGCATGTCGCCCGAGCAGGTGCGACCGGGCGACATCGGGTACTGCCGGGCCATTCATGACCAGCCCGCCGGGCCGGAGACCGAGCCGAAGATGCGCCCGGATCGCCGGTTCAGGCCAGCCCAGCCACCACCGCGGCGCCGGAAGGCTCCAGCCCGACCCGTCCCGGCCGCGCATAACTTATGCCATGGGCGGCTTACAAGCGCCCTTCATGACCGGGGGCGGGCTGACCGTGCGGCCGGCACCTGCGGGCAATTTGACCACTGAGCGTTACCCGCACTGTGACCTGCTCATCCCGCCTGATTCCATGATCATTCTTGCTATCTCTCACCGGCCGGCAAGCAGGCGAGACGCGCCGCCAGGCACGCAGCGTGACAGAGGGCGGCGCTACCGCCGCCGGGCCGGGTCGTGCTCCTCCTGCCACCGGGCCAGGGCCTCGGCCGAGACCCGCGCGTACCGGGCCAGGGATGCCACGGACGTGTGCCCGGACCGGGCCAGGAGCATGGGCGTGCTGGCCCCGTCCTCGGCGGCGTGGGTCAGCGCCGAGTGCCGCAGCTGGTGCAGGGTCGCGCCGCCTGACGCGGCCTTGAACAGGGCCTCGGCCTGCCGGTAGCTCAGCCGTGCCCGGCCGCTGGCCCGGTCGACGTCGCACGGCGGCAGCTCGACGCGCGCCCGGCGGTCGGTCAGGAACAGCGGGCCGGACTTCCGCCCCTTCAGGAGTCGGGGCAGCAGCCGGGCCGTGCCGGTCTGCCACACGATGGTGTCGATCGCGCCGCCCTTGCGCCGGACCTTCGCCTTCCGGTTGGGCATGTCGAGGTCCCCGACGTCGAGGCGGAGCACCTCGGCCGAGCGGGCGGCCGTCTCGTAGAGCAGTCGCCAGAGCACCCGCTCGCGGATCGCGATGTCCTCGCGGCCGAGCAGCTGGTCGACGTCGGCGCGAGGCAGGGCGCGGGAGTTGTCGGGGGCGCGCTTGCGGCGCCGGATGCCGCGCGTGAGCGCATCGGCGTCGGTCAGCCACCCCTGCGCCTCAGCGAACGCCAGGAGGCCGCGCAGCGCGTCCCGGTTGCGGTTCCACGTCGCGGGCGCCCGGCCGCCCCACGTGCGGCTGAACCACGCGGACAGCGCTGCGGCGTCCAGGTCGCTGATGCCGGTCCTGGCGCCGTACTCGGCGGCCAGAGCGCGGAGCGTTGAGCCGTACACCCGGCGCGTGCCGGCCGACTCCGGGTGATCGAGCGCCGCCAGGTATGCGGCGACCGCCTCGCCGAGCCCGGCCGCCTGCCGGCCGCCGAGCGGGTGAACCGTGCCCATGTGCCTCGCTCCGTCCTTATCGCAGAAAATGCCCAGGAGTCGCCCCCCGGCGGGCCGGGCATCGGCCCAGCGCGGGCCGACCGGTACCGCAGAAAGCCGCCCGCTTCCTGCGGCGGCGCCGGGGCTGGCCCCGGGAAGCCGTGAAGGCCCCGGCATCTCGACGGGTGCCGGGGCCTCACGGGCCTGGGGCTCGTGCCCTGCCTGATCTCAGGCGCCGCTGCCGCGTGCCTCGCGGACCAGGCCGAGGATCACGTGCGCGACCTGCTCGGCGCCGTCGATGGTCATGGCCGGGAGGCTGTCGTCGCCGTGGCTCACGTAGACCTGCGCCGGGCCGCTCCGGACGGTCATCAGGGTGGCCGAGATCGTGTCGTCCGGGCACGGGCCGTCCTCGCCGGGGTCGGTCGCCCAGCCGCAGAAGTGGCCGGGGGGCACGGCGCCGGCCACGTCCCGGTAGTCGGTCCCGTGGATGCAGTCCAGGGGCGCATGCGGCCCCGTGGTGCACCAGGACGGGCACCCCGGCACCGGGGCGGCCGCCGGCCCGCGCAGGCCGCCCGGCTCAGCGCGCCCGGCGGCCGTGATGAGCTCGGCGGCGACCTGCCGCGCCTCGGCCGGGGTCATGGACGGCAGGTAGTGGTCGACGTGCCGCACCGAGACGACGGCCGCCGGGTGCCGCGGGTCGTTCCAGGTGCTCACGGCCACGTGGTCGGCGAGCATCTCGCCGAGCGACGGGTATGGCTTTCCGTGGCTGAGCTCGATCTCCACGTCGACGCTGGTGTGCCCGTCGTCGCTGGTGTGCGCGCCGAGGGTGCACCAGGGCGGGCACGGGCTCGCCGTCGTGGTGGCCGTGTCGTCAGTGGTAGCAGTCATGCTGATTTCTCCTGTCGTAGATGCTGACGGGACGCGCGCCTGCTGGTATTGGTGCACGTCAGGGGCCTGATGTCCGGCTATCGCCCCCTTTCGGCGGCGGCCTCGGCAGCCGTGCAGTCCACACAGGACAGGCGGCCGTCACTGTCGGGCCACGCCGGGGCGCCCGCAGGCAGCGGGCAGCAGCAGGCGGCGCAGGTCGTGTCGTCACCCCAGCCGACGGTGATCTCGACGGGCGGCGCGGGAACGAGGCGCAGTGCGGTGGCGATGCCGGCCCGGCTCTCGCGCTCGACGGCCTGCATGCTCGCCAGGGCGCCCCGGACCGTCTCCGGGTGCCCGACGATCGCCCAGGCCACCAGCGTCAGGAGCTGCTGCGGCGCGAAGTCCCCGACCGCGGCCAGCAGGCCCGCGACCCCGGACTCGCAGCCCGCCGGGGCCGCGGCGGAGTGCACCAGGCGGAGCCGCCCGGCCGGGGCGGTCATGCGGCCCGCCCAACGGGCGCCGCGGCGTCCAGGACCAGGGTCGCGGCCAGGTGCCAGCACCGCCGCCCGTTCGCCCCTGCCTTGCACGTACAGGTCTGCGCGTAGGCGTCGGTGATGTAGACCAGCGTGCCGTCGGTGGAAGACACGGCGTACACGGCGGGCCGGCTGGTCGGGATGACCGCGCCGTCCGCGATCGCCTCGCGGGCCTTCTCGACCTGCTCGGCCTTGAATGCGGTCAGGTCGGCAGCCTCGGCGGCGGCGGTGATGCGCGCCCGGCAGGTCCGGCCGTAGCCCCGCGAGACTGATGCCTGCGCGGTCAGGAGCCTGCCGCATCGCAGGCACCGGGTCGGCTGGGCCTCGCTCATCTACGCACCTATGGTGCGTTCCTTTGTTACGCTCCATAGTAGCGATCCGACTAGAGCATCGCAACAAAGTTGCGATACTCTCTTGCCATGAGCCAGCATGAGGACGCTGTCCGCGACGCAACCCGCCGCTACCGCCGGACCGAGGCCGCCCACGACCAGGCCCGCGACGACGTCATAGCGGCGATGCTCAAGGCTCTGGAGGCCGGCGAGCGGCCGACCGACGTCACAAGCTGGTCGCCCTTCACTGCTGCCTACGTGCGCAAGCTCGCCCGCAGCCACGGGATCGAGGCACCCTCGCGATGACGGGGCGCCGCTGAGCCGACGCTCCGGCCGCGGCCGCCAGCGCATGAAGCCGCCCCCGGTCTCCGTGACCGGGGGCGGCCGTTGTGTATCTAGCGCACGGTCGAGGTCAGCATCCAGGACCAGCGCTCTCGATGACGTCCCTTAGCGGCGGCGCCGCCGTGCTCGTGTACACGTCGATGCCGGGGTTGTCGGAGGCGAGCGCGATGGTGGTGCACTCGCCCGGCGCCTGCCCTGCGGTTGCCGCGAAGTCCTGCAGCGTCGGCGTGCAGTTCGCCAGGTCCGCATTCCCGATCTCGCCGATGGTTGGCGTCGTCCCGGGCTCGGTGGTCCGGACGAGGTAGCTGGGCGTGACCGGCAGTGTGCATGGCGGGGACGGGGCGGCTGGTTTCGGCGTGGCTGCGGGCGCAGGCCGGGCCACATGCGCGGCTGCGGGCGTGGGCGGCACGGCTGAGCCGCAGGCGGCGAGGGCAAGTGAGGCGGCGAGCAACGCCGCGGGGATGGTGATGATTCGCATGCCCCGGATGACGTCCCGGGCGCCCCCGCGGGTGACGGCTACGGGCTCGTATCGCCGCGCCGCCGGGTCACTGGGCGCCGTCCCGGCACGACAGCAGGATGAGCGGCTCATGGTCCGCTGGCGGTACCCAGCGGTACCCTGGCGTCATGGCTGCCGCCCCGCTTCCCGATGTCCCCGAGGACCGCGAGGACCCCGCTGTGATCCTGCGGGACCTGCCCGAGCGGGAGCGAGGCCTGTTCCTCGGCCAGTACCGGGAAGCCGTCGAGGGAGCCGCGGACCCGGCAGGCTACCGGCGGCTGCGGGACTTCCTGCACGCCTGGAGCATCCGGGTCATCGCCGTCTGCTCGCCCGGCTACTACGAGGCGCTCGAGGCGGCCCGCGCGGGTGAGCCCGGCGTCCCGGCCGAGGACGTGTTCCCCGACTGGAACGAGCGGATCGCCGCGGCCCGCGCCGCGAGGGCGTGACATACCGGGTCGAGTTCGGGCCACGGGCCCAGCGGCAGCTGCACCGCTTCCCTGCTGACGGCTTCGACGCGCTGGTCTCGGTGATGGCCGACGTGACGCGGTATCCGGATGACCCGCTGAGGACCCGCCCCGGCGGCGAGCCCGGCGAGCGGTGGGCGGACTTCGGCGGCGCCGGCATGGTCGCCTACACAATCGACGAGGCCCGGCAGGTGCATGGTGACGGACGTGACGTGGGCCGGGTGAGCTGAGCGCGCCGCGCTCTCTGCGGCGGCCGTGCGGGTCTACACCACCGCCAAGCAGTACGGGGAGGACGCCGTCCTGTCCGCTACCGAGATCGTGCGGCGGGCCGAGCGCGGCATCGGGGTTGCCCTGCGGCGTGGGCAGGCTGACGGGTCGATCAACAGTCCTGGAGTCCATGTCGGGAACCAGCACTCGCGTGGAAACCCGGTTAATACCCAGGATTCCGAACGCCGACCCGTGACCGACTTCGCCTCATACGAGGAGCTGACTGGCTACGGCGCCGGCATCTACCACATGACCGACAGCGTCTCTGATGAGGACTTCGGGCAGGCACTGGAAGAGGCCAAGGCCGAGGGGAACCTGTCCCGGAAGGACGACGCCGGCCCCAGAGCCCGGCCGGATAGGGCTCTGGGGCCGGCGTCACTGCCTGGCCAGTTGGCTGCTAGCCGATCTCACCATCCCGGATGCCGCCGACGAACGCGTCCCACCCGTCCGGGCTGAACACCAGCCCCGCCCTGAGCCGGTCGACGACCTGCTGCACGCTCTGCTCCTGCTCCTGCAGCTCGCGGGCGTCCCGCTCGCGCCATTCCAGGCCCGACGCGAAGCCATTCCAGGAGCTGCTCCGGACCGGCCTGAAGCCGGGCTTCACGGCCGTCCAGCCGTAGATAGAGTGCGACACGGTCCAGCCCGGATGCCTCCGCTCGACCTGCCGGGCCATGTCGTCGCGGACCCGGTCGACCGGGCACCGCACGGGGCCGCGTTCCTCCCGGCGCTGGCCAAGCCAGGCGGCCAGGCTGTCTGTGTTCACGGCGTACGTCCTCCCGTCCCCGCGGTCCGCCTCGATGGCGCCCCGGCGGATCAGCCTCCTCATGTGGCCCGCGCTGACCCCCGCGGCCCGCGCGGCCTCGCCGGCCGTCAGCCATGTCGGCTCGGCGGCCAGCCGGGCAGCGATCTTCACCGGCCGATCACCGCGAACACGACTTTGCCGCCGCCCTCGGTGCGGTAGGCGCCCCACCGGTCGGCGAGCGCGTCGACCAGGACCAGGCCCCAGCCGCCGGGTTCGTCGAGCGGCGCGTCCCGGCCCCGCCTGGGCAGGTCGCTGCTGGCGTCCCACACCTCGATCTGCACGCCGCGGGCGCGGCCGGACAGCCGCAGCCGCACCGGGGGGCACCCCGTTACCCTCGCGGCGTGCCGGACGCCATTGGTCACCAGCTCCGACACGATCAGCTCACAGTCGCGGGCGATGGCCCGGAACCCCCACTCGGTCACCACGTACCGGGCGTGCAGCCGTGCGCTTGACACCGCGGTGGGCAGCGGCGCCAGGTCAAGCGCGGACATCCGTAAGGCAGGCCCGGCGCCGGGGGGCGCCCCGGCCGGGGCCATAACGCCGGGCCCGCCGCTCACGGGCGCGTCCCCTGCGTCGCCGGCCTGCCGCGGAACGGGATGCGATGATGAACCACAGCCGAGCCTCACTCTCGGTCAGGCCCCCGGCACCCGGTGCGTCATCACCGGCCGGGGGCTGTCTCATGTCCGGGCGACGCCGGTCTTACGCCGCGCGGCAGACCCTTGTGACACTGTGCGACCGCTGGCGGCAGGCGGGGAACGGTGACACCCTGATAGTCAGCGGCCTGTCAGCGGGTCGCGGGGCGGGAGCACCGAACATGGGATTCGCGGAGCGGCTGGCCGAGCTGATGGCCGAGCGCGGCATCAGCGGGCGCGGATTGGCCCGGCTGCTGCCCTGTGACCGCTCCTACGTGTCCCTGCTGACGCAGGGCAAGCGGCGCGCCTCGCCGCAGATGGCAGCCAGGATCGATGCGCTGTTAGGCGCAGGCGGGGAGCTGGCCGCGCTCGCGGCAGCCAGCGAGACTGCCCCGGGCGACCGGGAGCGGCTGGCGTGGGCACGGGAGCACCCGCGCCGTGTCGACCTGGCGGCCGTCGAGTCCCTCGCCGGGGTGCTCGCGGCCCAGCGCCATGCCGAGGACACGCTCGGGTCGGCCGCCATCCTCAGGCCCGTCATGGCCCACCTCGCCGCCGTCGGGGACCTCGTCACCGAGGCGTGCGGCCCGGTGCGGGCCGCCCTGGTCGACGTCGCCGGGCAGTGGGCGCAGTTCGCCGGCTGGCTGAACGCCAGCGTTCGGAAGGACGCCACCGCGATACGGCTCTGCGACCTTGCCCTCGGCTGGGCGACCGAGGCCGGCGACGTGAACATGGTCTCCCAGGTGGTCAGCATGAAGGGCCACGTCGCGTGGATGGACGGGCACCCAGGCCCGGTCATCGGGCTGTCGCAGGCCGCGCAGCGTGACCCGCGCGCGTTCGCCGGCCAGCACGCCATATCGGCCGCGCAGGAAGCCCGCGGCCATGCGATGACCGGCGACGCCGACGCGGCCGAGCGCAAGCTAGACGACGCGATGGCCAGCGCGCAGGCCGCCGACGAGCAGCACGAGGAGTCGCCGCCCTGGCTCTACTACCACAGCCCGGCGTACTTCCAGCTTCAGCGCGGCATCGTCCTCGGCTACTTCGCGAAGACGCCCCGGTACCGTGACATCGCCCTGGCCGCGCTCGAAACGGGATACGCCGGGCTGCCCCCGGACGAGCAGGCGTCGGAATGGGGCGCTGCCTACCTGGTGCACATGGCGGCCGTCCACGAGCGCTCCGGCGACGCCGACCGGGCCGCCGCCGTCGCGCTCGACGCGGCCAGGGTTGTGAGGCAGACCGGGTCGCCGCGGCTGCGGGGGATGCTCGGGCCGCAGCACAGGCGGATGGCAGCCCGATGGCCTGATCACCCGGGCGTGGCCATGCTCGGCGAAGCGCTGACCTGAGGGCGCCGCCGGGAATCCCGGAGGCCGCGCGGGAGGCGGTGGGGCAGGGCCGGCACCGGAGACGGACCCGGGCAAGGGATCGCTCTCAGTGCCGGCCCCGCCGCTTATGGGGCCGCGTCAGCGACGCTAGCGGATCTCCGGGCTGCTATGCCGGCATCCAGTCTGGGCGCGGCCGGGGCCTTCCACTCGGGCCGGTAAGCCTTGTGCCGCTGCCAGGCCGCGGCGTCCGAGGGGACGCGCCGGAACCAGAGTCGATTCGCTCACGATGGCATCCTAGGCGTCGGCGAGGCGGGTCATCGATGATGGCCCAGCCGGCCCTGAGGCCAGCGGGGAAAGTACCGGCGGCGCGCGGAAAACCGTCCAGAAATACGCGCGCCGCCGGCCGCGGTCCACCGGGCTCCTACTCCCGGGCCGCGTTCCGGGCCTGCTGGCGCGAGGGCAGGCCCGGAAGTTCACCGGGCGCCGCCGCCGGAATTTCCGGAGTCGTTGCGGGCGTCCTCGAGCCTGCGGGCGTCCAGCTTGCCGGCGAGCTCGTCGAGCGACGTCGCGGTGATCAGGCCGGCGATCAGGTGGCCGTCCCCGTCCTGGGCGCGGGCGCCGTGGTCGCCGCCCGGGAAGCTGAAGATCTTGAAGTCGGGGTAGTCGTCGATGACGGCGGCGGTGTCGGTGCCGTAGAGGCGGCGGGCTGGGGCTGCCGCTAAGGGCTGCTCAGGAGCCGGATCAGGCGTTTCATGCATGCGCCCGACCATAAGTTAGGTTGGGTTAGCTTGGCTAGGCCTTGGGTGGGGCAGATCGTTACGGTGTGCGCCGTGGGCATCGATCCCGACGCGCCGGACTGGCCATACCAGCAGGTAGCGGCCAAGATTCGCGAGCGTATACAAACCGGGGCCTACGGGCCGCGGCTGCCTTCGTACATGAGCATCGCCCACGATCTCGACGTCGCTCCGATGACCGTCCAGCGCGCTATTCGGGTACTGGTCGACGAGGGCCTGGTCGTCACCCGGCCCGGCCGGGGCACGTTCGTCGCCGAGCAGGCTTAGCCGGGCTTAGCCGGGCTTAGCCGGGCCTGTCACCGCCTGGCCAAAGGGCCCGGCCAACTCGGCGACGGCCAGCCAGACAGCGAAGCGCCCCGCCAGCCGCAGCCAGCGGGGCCCGCCTGGCGGTGACGTTGACGCCTGACATCACCGCAGGCAGCCACCGCCGTCGAGCCCTCGGCGGGCACGGGCATAGCCCGCCGGCGGTACCCGGCGCTACCCTGACCTCATGGCTGCCGCCCCGCTTCCCGATGTCCCCGAGGACCGCGAGGACCCCCAGGTGATCCTGCGGGACCTCCCCGGGAGGGAGCACGCGCTGTTCCTCGGCCAGTACGCCGAGGCCTGGGAGGCGGCGCGGGACCCGGCGGGGTATGCGCGGCTGCGCGAGGTGCTGCACTTCTGGAGCCTGGTCGTCGTCGCGGTGAACTCGCCCGGCTACTACGAGCGCACCAGCCCGGACCGGGTGAAGGGGCAGTCGGTCGCGGCCGAGGACGTGATCCCTGACTTCCAGGCGCGGCTTGAGGCTGCGATTGCCGCGAAGGCGTGAGGTATCAGTTCAGGTTCGAGCCGGCCGTCTTACGGCAGCTGAACCGCTTCCCGGCCGATGCGCTGGACGGGCTGATCTCGGTGATGGCCGACATCACGATGTACCCGGACGACCCATTGAGGAGCCGCCCCGCATCACGGCCAGGTGAGCGGCGGGCCACCTTCGGCGGGTTCGGCCTGGTGACCTACGAGATCGACGAGCCGGGCCAGCTGGTCATCGTCACGGACGTGACGTGGGCCGGGTGAGCCGCTTCCTGGCCTAGCTCTCGCCTGGACTTCCGTTACGCGGACCGCCGATAGCGTCGCGCTCGCTGATGGCGACGCCGGGCAGCACGCGGCGCTGCTCGATGGCCGGCCGGGCCGGGGCCGTGATGACCCCGCGCGCCCTGAGCGGCAGCTGCGGCGCCTCGGTGGCCACGGTGCCGCGGCCGCGGCGCAGGACCCAGATCAGGACCGCCAGCGACCCGGCGACGGCGACCGCGGCCGCGACGGCGAGGGTGATGACGATGTCGTCCAGGACCGCGGCGACCGCGCTCAGCACGACCGCGGCAATGATGACCACGATGGCGGCCAGGCCGCCGCTGCCCTCGGTGATCTCGACTCTCGCGGGACGGATGTAGGTGGGCACGGGTCAGCTCCCCTTGCGGTCGCGGCGGTAGGCGGATGCGCCGCGGACGGCGCGGTGGACCTGGCGGGAGCCGATGCGCTGGACGGACCGGGAGCCCTTGCAGCGGCGGCACGTGCCGAACCGGCGCCGGTTGCTCCCGCGGTTGGTGCCCTTGCCACCGCATCGGCGGCAGGGCTTCATCGGCCACCAGTACAGCGAGGCGGCATAGGCGATCAGGCCCCCGGTGATGAGCAGGATCAGCATGGTTCATCCCTCCCGGCCGGCCGCCGCGGCGCCAGCCTCGAAGCCGTCCTCGAACCCGAGCTCCCGGCCCTCGGCGAGGCCCTCGCGCCACGCCTCGCAGGCCGGCCGCGGGCAGTCGTCCTCGCGGCAGGACCGGTACTCGTGTGCCGCCCGCGACCGCGCCGGAGACGGCCGGGCGCCCTTCGCCCTGGCGACCCGCGCGTCCGCTCGTGCCCGCTCGGCCCGGCGCGCCGCAGCGACCCGCGTGGCTGCCTTCTCCCGCTCGGACTGCCGGGCCGCGGCGACCTTGGCCCGCTCCCGCTCCCGCGCAGCGGCCGCGGCGGCCTGCCGCTGCTGCGTCGCCCCGGCGCGCTGCTGCCCGCGTCGCCTCCGGGCGAAGTCGCCGCCCCCGGTGCAGGCGTGGCCGAGCAGGCTGGAGTACGCCTTGCCGCACCGGCCGCAGGTGAACAGCGCCCGCCGCTTCCTGGCCTTCCGCGGCTGCCGTGCGCGGCCCGTGATGGCCCGCCACGGCGTCACGGCCGCCGCCCGGGTAGCGGGTAACGGCCGTCCGCGCCGGCCCTGAAATCCCGCCAGGGCGCGTTCCGGCGCCCGGCCCCGCAGCAGGTGTTACCAGTTACCGCCCAGGTCAGCCGGGGGGCGCTGGGGCCGTGCAGTAACGGCTTCGTGAGCTTGCGCAGGTCAGGAGCGGTTACGGCTGCGATACCGCGGTAACGGGTCACCGGCCTGGTTCCCGGCTGTCGCCGTCCTCCGGGAGGCTGCTGGCTATCTCCCGCTCGACGACGGACCGCCGGCATCCGCGCGCCTTTGCCCCGTCCACGGACACCACGACCGAGGACACGCCGAGCCTGCGGCACTGGGCCGACATCGCCTCGCCGGTCACGTCGGCCCACCGGTCGGGCCACCTGGCGGCGAGCCGGTCGGCCAGGTCGTCCCAGTGCAGCCCCGGCGCGTCGCCGAACACGGTCAGCACGTCGGCCAGGACGTCGCGCGCCGGGGCGGTCTGGTGCTCGCCCAGGGCGTAGCCCGACAGCACCCCGGCGCGGTCCCTGAGGTCGCGGGCGCGGGCGGCGATCCGCCCGGAGGTGGGCAGGTCGATGTAGAAGGTCCGGCAGACCTGCGGGACGCCCTCCTCGCTGCCCTTGAGCCAGCCGAGCCCGGCGTCCAGCTTCGGGCGGAAGATCGTCGCGTCGTAGCCGCGCCGGTAGCTGGAGGTGCCCAGTACGACGTCGTTGGCGGGCTGGTCGGGGACCATCATGCAGAACCGGCCGATGACGATGCCCGTGATCGACGTGGGGATGATCTTAGCGTCCGGCCGCTGCGTGGACAGGACCGCGATGATGCCGTAGGCCCGGCCGACCCGGATCACGTAGGCCAGGTCCTCGGCGGCCTGGTCGCCGTGCTGCTTGTCGGTCAGCAGGTTCTGGACCTCGTCGAAGATGGCCACCAGGGGCCGCAGCTCCTTGTACCGGGCGGCCAGCTCGCGGGTGACCTTGCCGTCGGGCATGGCCCCGGTGCCCTTGAGCCTGCGGAACGCTCCCTGCCGGCGCTCGACCTCGTTGCGGAGCATCCGCGCGGACTCCGCCGCGTAGGCGATCGACTCGTCGTCCATCCCGGAGCAGTACCGGTGGCACACCCTGGCCAGCGGCTCAAGGTCGCCCGTGCCGGACAGCTCGGCGATCCAGATGTCTGACAGCACGTCCAGCGCCGCGCCGCACGCGAGCTGGCGGACCGCAGCGGTCTTGCCCTGGCCGGGTGCGGCGCCGAATGTCCAGTTCATCTCGAACATGGGCACGGAGATCATCCGCCCTCGCGGGCTGAGCCCGAACGGCAGCGAGTCGAACAGGTCGGTGGCGCGGGCCCTGGCCAGCGGCCCCGGGGTCGGCTTGGCCTTGGAGATGTCGTGGAAGCCGACCCACAGGTCCATCCGGCCCGGGTGCTCCTGCGGCACGCCCTCGGGCCAGGTCGCGGACAGGAGGCGGCGCAGGCCGGAGGCGAAGTCCTCCCGGCGGGCCAGGATCGTGGACACCGACACGCCGTGCGGCAGGTCCAGCTGGCACGCCCAGCCGGGGCCGTCGCGGTAGACGTCGCTGACGAACCGGATCCCGGCCGCGCGGCCGTGCTTGTCGGGCTTGAGCGCGGCGTTGATCTGGGCGATGTTCAGGGAGCCCAGCGCGCGGCTGATGATCTCGTGGGATGGCGGGGAGTAGTCCGGCGGGACCACGGCGGCGCTGACGACCTTGTGGCCGTCCGGGCGCCCGGCGCGGGACAGCGCCAGCCACGCGGCGACGATGACGCCCAGGTCCAGCCACCACGGGCCGCGCGCGGCCAGGACCGCGCACCCGGCGGCCAGCGCGGCCGCGCCGATGGCCAGGATGATGCCGCGGGTCCGGCGCATCTCCTTGGCGTCCTTGTTCAGCCGCCGCCACTCGGCCGAGTTCCCCGCGATCACCGCGTCTGACCGCAGCGGCGCCTGCTCAGATACCCACCACCACGACCGGATCGCGCCCGCGACCCGCAGCAGGCCCCAGACCGCCCACAGCAGGTGGGCCAGGACGTAGAACGGGAACCGGAGCCCGTGGTACCGGGACCGGTGCCACTGGAGTGCTGCGAACACGGCCACGGTGGCGCGGATGTTCTCCCGGCGCAGCGTCAGCGGGATGATCGGGCGACGCTCGCCGCCGTCGCCCGAGGTGATGTCGGCATAGATGACGCGCGGCGTGCCGCCGCCGTCGGCCGCCGCGGCAGACCCGGCCGCCTCCGGCTCAGGTACAGCCGGGCTCGCCTCGGGCACGGCGACGTCAGAGCCCGGCCGCTTCGGGTGCAGCGGGACGACCTCGGCGTCCTGGTCGTCATCGCGGTACTGGTCAGTCATGATTAGCGTTCCGATCTCTGGTCGGAACCGGCGCCGGGAGGCTTGCGGTCAGCCCGGCGCCGGGCCTTGGTTGCTGCGGGGGTGAGCGTCTCCAGGTACGCCTGTACCTGGCGGGCCTTGTCCTGGCCGACGCGCAGGCCAGAGCGGATCGTGCGGATGCTCGGGACATCGCCGGCGGCCACCTCGGCGGCGAACATCTCGGCGGCCAGGTGGCCGTGGCCGTTCAGCTCCGCGGGGGGCTCGGGTACGGCCGGGTGCGCCTCGGGTACGGGCGTACCTGCCTCGGGTACGGCGGGCGGCGGAACGGCCGGAGCGGGCCACGACGAGACGGCGCCGGCCAGCTCCAGGCCGATCGGGAACCGCGGCGCCGGGTGCGCCTCGGGTGCCGCCCCGGGTACGGGTACCCGGACGGGCGCGGGCTCGGGTACGGCGCGCAGCAAGTGCGTCAGCGCGGCGCCGAATCCGAGCGTGACGACCGGCAGGCACGACACGAGCACGACGACGGGCCAGGGTGCCCGGTGCGCGTGCCAGGCCGCCAGCAGGTGGTAGGCGACCTGGCCGAGCATGCCCAGCAGCAGCGACCCGACCGCCGACCGGCGGGCGAACGCGCGGGCCGGGTGGTCTGCGGCCAGGCTGAGCCAGGCGCCCAGGGCGTAGGCGCCGTAGGCCTCGACGCCAACCGGCAGCGTGATCGCCGTGTCCAGCTGCAGCCCGGGCCAGATGCCCGGCAGCGGGTGCACCAGGCCGAAGCCGCACAGCTGGCCGAGGCCGACCCACCCGGACCAGATCGACACCGCGGCCGGGGCCGCGATCAGGACCAGCGGCCAGCGCCGCGGGCCGGTCACGGCGCACCGCCGGGCCGGTCGGTGGCGTCCTTGGCCACCCACTGGCCGTCGTAGAACTCAGGGGATCCGGCCGGGCCGCCGGGCTCGTACTTCGCGAAACTGGAGAGCTGCCCCCAGTAGTAGTCGCGGCCCTGGTGGCGGTGAAGCTCAGGTTCGGTGCCGCCGAGCCAGCGGCGGATGATCTCGCGGCCGAGCCGCTCGGCCAGCTCGCCGGCCGCGCGGTCGCCGTGGTGCGCCGGGTTGGCCTGGGCTACGTGCCAGCACAGGGCCAGCCGCTGGTCGGTGTAGCTGCCCAGCGCGGCCGGGTCGATCTCGATGGTGATGGCGGCGACGTGCGAGTGCGGGTCGCGGCGAGGGGTCTCGGTCAACGGTCAGCGCTCCGTAGTGAGGTGGGGGCGGCGGCCGCTACGGCGCCGCGCAGGCAGGCCGGCACGGTGCGCCGGGACAGCACGAGCACGAGGGCCAGCGCCCCGGCCGCGGCCAGGACGGCGACCACCGCCGCGGCGGCGGCCAGCGGGACGATCCCCGGCCCGGCGCCCCGCGCGGCCGCGGCGGCCAGGACGGCCCCCAGGGCCGCGCCGTGCCGCCAGGACAGGGTCACGCGCACCCTCGTGGCAGACAGGACCAGGACTGCCGCAGCAACGGCCAGCAGCGCGATCACGACACACCGCCCTGGCCCAGGAACTGCTCGAGCATGGCGACGTGAGCGGCGAACACCCGGCCGCCGTAGACCTGGCCGAGCCAGGCCACTAGGTGGCCGTAGTGGTCAGCGCGCACCCACTCGGCCCGCCGGGCGTCGTCGGCGCCGTTCACGGACGGCAGGCCGCCGAGGTGACCCAGGTCGATATGCACGGGCACGGTGACGGCCCATGCCTCATCGCTGGCCCGCGGGTCGGGCACGTAGAGCGGCGCCTGGGGGCGGCACGCGGCCAGCGGGACGGCTAGGCCGGTCTCCTCGACCAGCTCGCGGACGGCGGCCTGCAGGCCGGTCTCACCCGGCTCGGCCGAGCCGCCGGGCACCGCCCAGCCGTACCCGTCGCCGCGCTCGACCATCAGCAGGTAACGCTGTCCGCCGATAGTCACGGTGACCAGCGCGTCGGCCATCAGCTGCTCGCCCCACCGGCCGAGCTCGTTGCGGCCGTGCCGGATGCCGGTGCTGGCGCACGGGTTGACCGGGCGCCCGTCGACCACCTCGAACGGGATCGCCGCGGCGGCCTGCCGGGCCGGCCAGTCGATGCGGGTGGGATCGGTCTCGGCCTCGGCCCAGCCCTGGAGGACACCGATCGTGAGAACGTCGGGATGGGTGTACGTGCGGGGGACCGGTCCGAGGTCGATGCCGAGGGAGCGCGCCACAGTGGCGTAGAGCGCGATCTGGTCGGCGGTGCTGGCCTCTCCGGGCCGTTCCTCGCGCCAGCGGATCGCGTCGATCAGCGCCTGGCGGAGCGTCGACTTCCAGGCCAGCACCTGCGCTGCCGTGCCGGCGGCGGCCGGGACACCCTCGTCGATGACATCCAGGACGATGCCGAGCTGGCGGCGCAGCTCGGCCGCCTCGCGGACCAGCACGCTGTGCGGCCGCTCCGCGAGCTTGTGGCCGCGGGAGGAGGCCAGGAACGCGCGGGCCGCGACCAGCCGCCCGTCGGCGGTCACCGGGCACCGCCCGGCTGCTGCCCGGCCCGCGGGCAGGCCTCGCCTGGCTCCAGGAGGTGCATGCCGGCGCCGTCCAGGTCGGCGTGCGCGCACACCCGCCTGCGGGTCCGGCCGGCGGCCAGCAGCCTGGCAGACCGCTCCATCGCGGCGTCATCGGACTCGCGCATCTCGCCGACGAGCTGCTGCCGGGCACGGTGCAGCTCGGCCAGCATCGCGTCCATCGCATCGATCGCGGTGTTCGCGGCCTGCCGGACGCCGGGCTGCGGGCGGGTGTCGTCACGCGCTGCCCAGGTGGTCAGGCTGGCGCCGAGTTGGCCGGCCAGCTCGGCCAGCCGGGCGGCCGGGCCATCCGGGTGCTGCTGTGAGATCGTCATTGCGGGTTGTCCTTCCGGTTGAGTCGGATGGGATGGCCAAGGCCCCGCCGCGGCGCGTCAACGCCGCGGCGGGGCCGCTTGGTAATCGGGAGTGCGAATGCCCTGGAACAGCCCGCGGGCATGCCGAAGGGCGTAGCCAGGGCAGGAGAGAACGGCGTGGGCAGCCGCCTGCGCAGCCCTGCAGGATTGCCCGGCAGGGCACAAGCAGGGCACATCCCCGTGAGAATTGACGGGAAACGATGGGATCTGGCGAGAACCAAAAACCCAGGTCAGAGCGGGTCTTCGGGGGGGTGGCCCAGGTCAGAAAACCGTGGTCGCTACTTCCAGCGGAAGTGGATGAAGATGCGGCCGAAGTTCTTGGAGTCCTTCTCGACCCGGTGGTAGAGGGCCTTGATCTCCTTCTGGTCCAGGAACCGGAGCACGTGCTTCTTCAGCTGCCCGGAGCCCTTGCCAGGAATGATCTCCACGAGCGGGGCCTTGGTCCGGACCGCCTCGTCGATGATGTCGCGCAGCGCGCGGTCGATGTCGTGGCCGCGGTTGTAGATGTCATGCAGGTCCAGCTTGAGCTTCATCGGCCCGTCTCCGATCCCGATCCCCGGTGGGACCACGGTACGCCGCCCGCCGGCGGCCTGAGTCCGGGCCCAGCGACGGGTCCAGGTTTGCGATGCCGGAAAATTGCCGACAACTTCTCCCGCAGACGCAGTCATGCTGCGCTTATGCTGACGCCGACCGGCGGGCTGCTGAGGCCTGCCCACTCTTGGGAGGCCGGATTGCGCCCTGGCCGGTTTGCGGCGGCTGCCGCTGGATCTGTTCTGGTTGCTGGCACGACGTTTGCCCTGGCCGGCGCGGTCGCCGGGCCCGCCGCGCTGGCCTCGTCGGCCCGGCCGGCGAGTCATGCCGCCAGCCCGGCCGTCGTGATCGCGCCCGACGCGATTCACGCGGCGCACGCCCTGGCGGTGCCGCCGAGCACCGCTTACTGCGAGCAGCACTTCAAGATTGCCTGTTACCTGCCGGGCCAGATCGAGCAGGCCTACGGACTGCCGCAGCTCTACCGCCGGGGCGTCACCGGCGCCGGGCAGACGATCGTCATCGTCGACTCCTTCGGGTCGCCGACCGTCGCCCACGACCTGGCCGTGTTCGACAAGGCCGCGGGGCTCCCGGCGCCGCCGTCACTGCGGGTCATCCAGCCCGCCGGGAAGGTGCCGCCGTACAAGCCGACCGACGACCGGGTCGGGTGGGCCGGCGAGACGGACCTGGACGTCGAGTACGCCCATGCCATCGCGCCCGGCGCGAGCATCCTGCTGGTCGAGACGCCCACCTCGGAGGACGAGGGGACGACCGGCTTCCCGCAGATCGTCACGGCCGAGAAGTACGTGATCAGCCACCACCTCGGCGGCGTGATCAGCCAGAGCTTCAGCGCGACCGAGCAGACCTTCCCGACCAGGGCCTCGCTGCTGAACCTGCGCGGCGCCTACACGGCCGCCGCGGCGGCGGGCGTCACCGTGCTGGCCGCCTCCGGCGACAGCGGGGCGGCGGACGTGAAGTTCGACGGCTCCACGTTCTACCTGAAGCCGGTGACCTCCTGGCCGGACAGCGACCCGCTGGTGACCGGGGTGGGCGGCACGCAGCTGCACCTCGCGGGCGCCGGCCGGCCGGGCCCGGCCACGGTCTGGAACGACACCTTCAACGTGCCGACGCAGGAGTTCGTCTTCGGCAGCGCCGGCCCGAACGCGCTGGCGGGCGGCGGCGGCAAGTCAGTGATCTTCGGCCGTCCCCGCTACCAGAACAGCGTCGACTCCGTCGTCGGCAGCCAGCGGGGCGTGCCGGACATCTCGATGAGCGGTGCCTGCAACGGCTCGGCTGACATGTACCAGAGCTTCGCCGGGCAGCCGGCCGGCTGGTACCCGACCTGCGGCACGAGCGAGGCTACCCCGGAGTTCGCCGGCATCGTCGCGCTGGCCAGCCAGGTCGCCGGCCACCCGCTCGGGCTGATCAACCCCGCGCTGTACGTGCTGTCGGGCCAGCGGGCGGCGGGCATCGCGTACGTCACCAGCGGCAACAACACGGTCGCCTTCCCGCAGGGCGGGAAGACCAACACGGTGGCGGGATTCAGTGCCCGGCCCGGCTACGACCTGGCCTCCGGGGTCGGCACCGTCTGGGCGCCGCTGTTCGTCCCCGAGCTCGCGGCCCGCGTGCACCGGTAAGCGGCCCGCAGTGCGCGGCCCAGCCCGAAAATCGGCGCGGCGCGGAGGCATCCGCGCCGCCCCGGGGCTCGAATAGCAGACATGAGCACTCCGTACAGCCACGCCTCCGGCGTGGGCGATGAGGCTGGCGGGAGCGGGCGGAACCGCGACCTGGACGAGCTCATCGCCCGCGTCGCGCGCGGAGACCAGCCGGCCTTCGAGGCGGTCTATGACCGGCTGGCCGGGCCGGTCTTCGGCCTGATCCGCAAGGTGGTCCGCGACCCGGCCCAGTCGGAGGAGGTCGCGCAGGAAGTCCTCCTGGAAGTCTGGCGCAGCGCCTCGCGCTTCGATCCGTCCCGGAGCAGCGCTACCACCTGGGTGATGATGATCGCCCACCGCCGGGCCGTGGACCGGGTGCGCTCGGCGACCGCGGAGGCGCAGCGGGACCAGAAGTCCGCAGCCGCGGCCATGACCGCCGAGATCGACGAGGTCGCGGAGGCGGTCGAGACCAACCTCGACCGGGCGCAGGTCCGCCGGTGCCTGGCCAGCCTCACCGAGATCCAGCGGGAGGCGCTCACTCTCGCCTACTACGGGGGCTACACCTACCGGGAGGTGGCCGGGCTCCTGAACGTGGCCCTGGGCACGATCAAGACCCGGATCCGGGACGGGCTCATCCGCATGCGTGACTGCATGGGGGTGACGTGGTGAGGCTCCTCCGCCCCGACCTGCACGGGCTGACCGGCCCCTACGCCGTGGACGCGCTCGACGCTGCCGAGCGCGACCGGTTCGAGCAGCACCTGGGCCGCTGCCCGTCCTGCGAGCACGAAGTCCGCGGGATGCAGGAGACGGCCACCCGGCTGGCCATCGCCGTCGCCGCGCCGCCGCCCGCCGGGCTCAAGGCCGCCGTGCTGACGGCGGCCGCGCAGACCCGGCAGCACCCGCCGGTCGTGGACGCCGGCCCGGAGGCGGCGGCGCTCCCGCGGGCCCGGCCCCGGCACGGGGGCGCCCGGTCGCGCCGGCGTTTCCGGCTGGCCGTGCCGGTGGCCGCCCTGGCCACCGCCGCCGCGATCACCCTGGGCGTCACGGTCGGCGTGCAGCAGAGCCGCCTGGACCAGGTCCAGGCCCAGCAGCACGAGGTCGCCGCGGTGCTCAGCGCGCCGGACGCCCGGATCGTGTCGGGGCGCACCGCGCTGGGCGGGCACACGACGATGGTGGTCGCCGCGAGCCTGGACAAGATGGTCTTCACCGCCGCGGGCCTGCCCGCGCTGGCCCACGCCCGGGTCTACGAGCTCTGGCTGCTGACGCCGGCCGGCGGGGCGATTCCGAACGGCCTGCTGCCCAAGGCCAGCGCCGTCGCGACGGCGCCCGTCATCACGGCCGGGCCGCAGCGCGGCGATCAGGTCGCGGTCACGGTCGAGCCGGCGGGCGGCAGCAAGCAGCCGACGTCCAAGCCGATCGTGGTCCTCTCGCTGCCCGCGTGACCTTCCCCGCTCCCGTGGCGCTGCCGTCCGCCGGCGGACGGCAGCGCCACGGGAACCGGCGGCTGGCCGCCCGGCGCGCCTGCCGGCCTGACCTGCGCCGTGTGGCAGCCTGAGGCGTGATCTGCGTCCTGGGCGATGCCCACCTTGACGTTGTCGTCCGTCCCCTCGGCCCGGTGGCGCCGGACACCGACACGCCCGCGCGCACGCTGGCCGGGCCGGGCGGCCAGGCCGCCAACGTCGCGGCCTGGATCGCGGCGCTCGGCGGCCAGAGCCGCCTGGTCTGCGCCCGGGGCACGGACCTGGCCGCCCGCCTGGTCGCGGCCGACCTGGCCGACCGCGGGGTGGAGCTGGCCGGGCCGGTCATCGAGGGCCGGACCGGCGTGGTGGTGTCGCTGTCCGACGGCGGCGAAGGCCGGGCCATGCTGACCGACCGCGGCGTCGGGCCGAGCTTCCCCGCGGCGGAACTGCGGGCGGAGTGGCTGGATGGCTGCAGCTGGCTGCACCTGCCCGCCTACAGCCTGGTCGCCGATCCGATCAGCGGCGCGGCGCGGGCGGCGGTGGCGGCCGCGGCCGCCCGGTCTTCCCGGCTTAGCATTGATCTTTCGTCGACGGCGGCCCTGGCCGAGTACGGCGCGGCCCGGTTCGCGCGCCTGCTGGCCGGCCTGCAGCCGGACGTCGTATTCGGCACGGAGGCGGAGATGGCGATGATCGGTGACCTGCCCGGCCCGGAGCTCGTGGTCAAGCTCGGCGCCCGCGGGGTCCGGGCCGGGGGGCGCGAGCATCCGGCGGCGGCGACCGACCCCGTTGACTCGACCGGCGCGGGCGACGCCCTCGCGGCCGGGTACCTGCTGGGCGGGATCGATCTCGGCCTGAGCGCGGCCGCCCGCGCCGTGGCCACCATGGGAGGCATGCCGTGACGTTCTCGCCGGCCGTTTCGGATGAGGTGGGGGAGGCCCTGCGCCAGGGCCGGCCGGTGGTGGCCATGGAGACCACCCTGGTCTCGCACGGGTTCTCCGGCGGCCGCGGCCTGCTGGCGGCCCGGGCGGCGGAGCAACGGGCCCGGGCGGCCGGGGCGGTGCCGGCCACGATCGGGATCATCGACGGGACGATCCGGGTCGGGCTCGGCGCGGCCGAGCTCGAGCGGTTCGCCGCCGCGGGGACCGATGCCCGGAAAGTGGGCGCCCGCGACATCGCGGCCTGCGTCGTCCAGGGGGCGCTCGGCGCCACCACCGTCGGCGGCACGCTCGCGGTGTGCGCGGCGGTGGGCATCCGGTTCATGTCCACCGGCGGCATCGGCGGGGTCCACCGCGGCTTCGCGGACAGCCTGGACATCTCCGGCGACCTGCCGCAGATCGCCCGCACTCCCGCGATGGTGGTGTGCTCGGGCGCCAAGTCCATCCTCGACGTCAGCGCCACCGCCGAGCTGCTGGAGACCCTGGGCATTCCCGTGCTCGGCTGGAACACCGCCACGCTGCCCATGTTCTACAGCTCCGGTGGCGGCCCGGCGGTCTCGGCCCTGGTGTCCAGCCCGGCTGAGGTCGGCGCCATCGCCGCCGCGCACTGGGCGCTGGCGGGCCGCGGCGGGCTGCTGCTGGCCCGGCCGCCCACGGACGGCCTCGACATCGAGGCGCTGATCGGCGAGGCCGTGGGCGAGGTGGCCGGGCTGGGCGTCACCGGCCAGGCGGTCACGCCCGCCATCCTGACTCGCATCGAGGAGCTCAGCGACGGCCGCAGCGTGCAGGTCAACCAGCAGCTCATCGCGGACAACGCGACCCTGGCCGCGGAGGTGGCCGTCGCCTACGCCGCGTAGCCGCTTCCGCGGCTAAAAGCATCCCCCCCTGGACAGAAGTGTGTCTACGTGATCACTGCGGGTATTGACAGCGAGAACGCTTGCCAGAACGTGGGCACCAGCCGCCAAGCCGCCATAGCGGCCTTGCGTGGATCGGGGGAACACATGAGCATGCCTCAGGGGGGCGGGCCAGGTCAGTCGCGGGAGGCCGGCTCGGAGTCCGGCCCGGCGGGTACCCCGCAGGGCCAGCCCGGGTACGAGCAGCCCCAGCGCGGCCAGCCCGGGTACGAGCAGCCCCAGCACGGCCAGCCCGGGTACGAGCAGGCCCAGTACGGCCAGCCGCAGTACGGCCAGCCGCCGCCGGCCTACGGCGGAGGCGGGGCCATGGCGGGCCGGCCCATCTCGCCCGTGAACGAGATCGAGACGCGGGTCACCGGCCGGCGGATCGTCCAGTACATCGTGGACGCCATCCTGTCCGGCATCGTGTTCGGCCTGCTGAGCTGGGCACTCAACCGGGGAACCGGCGGCATTCACGCGCTGCTGGTGCTGATCCTCGTCGTGGCGAACATCGCCTGGTACTTCCTGTACTGGGCGTATGTCCCCTACGCCCGGTACGGGCAGACGATCGGGATGTCCCTGCTGGGAGTGCGGGTCATCAGCCGCGATGGCGGCCCGGCCAGCCTCGCCCAGCTGTTCATCCGGTCGATCCTGCTGGTCCTGTTCACTCCGCTGTCCCTGCTGGTCGGCATCATCACCATGATGGCCTCGCGGTACCGGCAGCGGGTCGGTGACCACATGGCCGGAACGATGGTAGTCCGGGCCAGCATCGAGCCCCGCCCCGCGCCGCAGGAGTACGCGGGCGCCGGGCAGGCCGGCACGCGGTAGCCCACACCGGGCAGGCACAACGCGGCAGCCGCAAGGCGGTAAGCCGCAAGGCGGGACCCGGGCGGCATGGGCGGCCCGGGTCCCGTCGCGTCGGGCTTGGGCGCGCGCTCGCGGGCCGCCGGGGTCCCGCCGCGGCGGGGGACCCTGACCCCTAGTGAGCTGGTTCGGAGATGGGTGAGCAGTAGCGGCAGATGCGGTCGGTGATCTGGTCGGCGGGTCTTGGCCCGGGTGAAGGGCCGGGCGTCTTCGTTCCGGGCTCAGGGATGCGACGCGCCGGTGCCGGCCATGATCGTGGGAAGATCGCTCACCGCCGGCGGTGAGGAATCTTCCCATGATCATGAAAGTCTCTGCCCCCGGGCATGATCAGCGCACGCGCATGGTGCTGGCGGTGCCGATGGTGTGGCCGTGACCTGCGGCAAGGGCGTCCGGGCCGTCGCGGCTGGCGGCGGCCGGCCAGCGCGGCGGCCGGCCGGCCGGCTGGCGTCCCGGCCGTCACGCCGGCCCCGCTGGCCCCGGCAGCCGGGTCGCTCCGGCCGTCGGGCGCGGTGGTGAGCTCGCCGGGGGAGCAGAGCACGCCGCAGCCGACAGCCCCGAACCCGGAACTGGGACACAAACGACTCACG
>Ga0193728_1000171_pt1 | contig 29016 bp, 27 predicted proteins | sample U1c1metaG_FD_143037 | JGI IMG/M metagenome (GOLD analysis project Ga0193728, IMG submission 143037) | Soil microbial communities from a riparian zone of the East river system, Colorado, United States - U1c1 | ecosystem: Environmental > Terrestrial > Soil > Riparian zone | place: USA: East River... | reverse complement strand
CAGCATATGACTCGTTGAACCTTTCCCATTGGTTCCGCCGATATGGACTGATTTGAATTTCGTTTGTGGGTCACCGAGATTACTGCAAAGCTGAACCGTATTTCTCAGGTCCTTTGTATAGGCAGCGGCCCCAATACGGCTGAACATCGGTAGCCTGGTAAATAAATAATCGATCGTTTCGGTATAATTCATGCAGTTGAAGAAGGGACAAAGCTACGGCTGGAAAACAAAAAAGCAATCTTCCGGATTGCTTTTCGAATCGTCGGTTCAGTCCATGATCAATTGTTGTTTTTAAAATCCCCGCGCTTCCATGCCTGCAGGAAGCTGGCCCAGGCGAGGGGGTTGAAAATATTCTGCGGTGGCGCCTGGCCCTGGTAATAATATTTGCTCGCACTTTGCTTCAGGTAATAACTGGCGGCTTCCCTTGCATCCGCGGGGAGCGCTCTTGACAGGATCCTGCGTTTAGCCTCATCCGTATTTTGGCGGGCAATTTCTATTTCGTCATCCGGCACATGCGTATTGACAAAATCCCGGTCAAACTGCTCACGGGTGGGTCGCGGTTTGATGATGGTGGCGGGGAGGTAAAGCGTATCGGTGACCAATAGCTGAATAATACTTTGTTGATTGCCCTCCAGGTCACGGGGGATTTCAACCAGCTTGGGCTTATAACCAATGCTGGTGAACTCGATTTTGTCACCCTTCATGACCACTATGGAAAATACACCCTGTTCATTGGTGATGGTACCGCGGTTCTGGCCTTTCACCGTGATACTCACTGCAGGGATGCCCCTGAGGCTGTCGGCCGTCATGACCAACCCATAAAACTGAACCACAGAATCCTTCAGTTTGTCGAATTGTGCGTGCACTGCAAAGGGCGCTGACAACAATAAAAAGTATAGTACAATTTTTTTCATCTGGTCAATTTAGGTTCTTTGTCAGCTTTCGTTAAAATTTGTTGGAGCAATATGAGCCAACATCCTCAGGATCAAGCCCACCGCATAGAATTTCCTGATTAAGATGGCTCCAAATTTAAAACTTATAAACCGTAAAAAGTAAACAAAGTAAGGAGCTCATTGGTTAATTTTGCACCAAAATAATGGATTTAACAAAATATTGCGCATGACTAAAGAAAAAATTCTGGAAGCCCTTGAACATGTGCAGGAGCCTGATTTAGGAAAAGATATTGTGACCTTGAATATGGTAAAGGATATCGTGATCGAAGGGAACTATATTTCTTTCACCATTGTGCTCACTACGCCGGCCTGCCCGCTAAAGGACCTGATAAAAAAAGATTGTATCAACGCCATCAAACAACATGTGAACGAAGAAGCGGTGGTCAATGTGAAATTCACTGCTGATACGAACTCCAATCGCAAAGATCCCCACGAAATATTGCCAAAAGTAAAGAACATCATTGCGGTCGTCAGTGGAAAAGGCGGAGTGGGTAAAAGTACTGTTGCGGCCAATCTCGCATTGGCCCTGTCACAGAGTGGGGCAACAGTGGGATTGTTGGACGCCGATATTTATGGGCCCAGCGTGCCGATCATGTTTGGTGTTCGTGGAGAAAGACCGAAGATGATCAGTATCGGTGACAAAGGAATGATCGTTCCTTTAGAGAAATATGGCATCAAGCTGATGAGTATTGGATTGCTTGTGGACGAAAAAAATGCAGTCGTTTGGCGGGGCCCTATGGCAAGCAGTGCCATCAGGCAGTTTGTGACCGAAGTCTATTGGGAAGAACTGGATTACCTGGTGATCGATATGCCTCCCGGCACAGGGGATATTCATCTGACACTGATGCAACTGGTGCCGGTGACCGGCGTTATCGTGGTCACCACGCCGCAGGATGTGGCCCTGGCAGATGCAAAAAAAGGCATTGCGATGTTTGGACAGGCACAATTAAAAGTACCCATCATCGGCCTCGTGGAAAACATGAGCTATTTCACGCCTGCAGAATTGCCCGATCATAAGTATTATATATTTGGAAAGGAAGGTGGCAAAAGGCTGGCGCTGGAATATGATATTCCTTTTCTCGGACAGATACCCCTGGTGCAGGGCATCCGTGAAGGTGGCGACCTGGGTATCCCCGTTATGATCAGCGCAGATGAAATTTCCAGGAAAGCATTCAGTGAATTTGCCGGTCATGCCGTCAGAAGCATTGCCATGAAAAACGCGAATATCGAAGTGGAGAAAATTGCGCAGGTGGTTGTGTAGAGGGAGTTGACAGTTCACAGTTTACCGTTGACAGACCCTATCTAACACAATCTGATCTATCTGTCATCTGTAAACTGTCAACTGTCAAGTCTTATTATCTTTGTCTCATGTACAATGTCCCTCATTTCAAGGCATCGGAACAAAAGGACGTCATGGATTTCATGCGGGCCCATCCGTTTGTTGTGCTATGCGGCGCGGACGCGAATGGAAAACCGCTAGCCACCCATGTTCCTGTTTTGTTTGAGGAAAGGAACGGAAAATTATTCCTGCTCGCACACGTGATGAAAAAGCAGGCTCACACGGAGGCTTTTGCGACAAACCAGCAGGTACTCGCCATTTTTCACGGAGCGCATGCCTATGTCAGTGCAAGCTGGTATGAAGATAAACAGGTGGCCAGCACCTGGAATTATCAGGCCGTTCACGCATCGGGATCATTGAAATTTTTGAATGAAGATGAGTTGCTGGCGATCCTGACCAGGCTTACTGCATATTTTGAAAACAATCCGCATTCCCCGGCACTTGTACAGAACATGGATCCGGATTACGTTCGAAAGATGATGCAGGCCATCATCGCTTTTGAAATTGAAGTCGGCACCGTCGAACATATTTTTAAATTGAGCCAGAACCGGGATGCAAAAAGTTATGATAATATTGTAGATCATTTGAGCTCCGGCGAACCCGATGCGCAGGCCATCGCGGCCGAAATGAGGAAAGCAAATACGAACCTATGACCCGAAGCCAGTTGGTTAATTCAATTCTGCAGAAGAGATCTTACCTCTGTATTGGCCTCGACACCGATCCCCAAAAGATTCCCGGGCATCTGCATTCATTTCCTGATCCTGTTTTTGAATTTAACCGGCAGATCATCGATGCAACGAAAGACTCCTGCGTAAGCTACAAGATTAATACTGCATTCTATGAAGCGTCCGGATTGAAGGGTTGGGCATCGATGGAAAAAACGGTTGACTATATTCCTTCCACACATTTCAAGATTGCCGATGCCAAAAGAGGCGATATCGGCAATACTTCTTCACAATATGCCCGGGCTTTTTTTGAAACCCTGCAGTTCGATGCGGTCACGGTAGCGCCGTACATGGGTGAGGATAGCGTCAGACCATTTCTTGAATACAAGGATAAATGGACCATTTTATTAGGATTAACTTCAAACAGCGGCGCCGGGGATTTTGAATTGTTGCAAACCAGTAACGGCTATTTGTTTGAACAGGTGCTTGAAAAGGCGTCGCGGTGGGGCAGTCCGGATAACCTGATGTTTGTTGTCGGAGCCACGCAATCAGCGATGCTTAAGCGTATTCGCTTACTCACGCCTAAGCATTTTTACTTAGTACCTGGAATTGGCGTCCAGGGTGGCGACCTGGCTGTGATTTCCAAAGAGGCATTGACGCCGGACGCGGGCTTACTCGTAAATGCCAGCCGGTCAATTATATATGCGTCCGACAGCCAGGATTTTGCGGGGGCTGCTGCCCGGGCCGCTGAAGGGTATTGCGAAGAAATGAAGAAATACCTGCACTGATTGTCGTTTATGCATGCTGGTTGTTGATGATCGTCAAGTTCCCCTGCTTCACCATTTTTTAATGCGCAATAAATTCAGATCGGAACTTTTATTGACTATTTTGTTTTCCAAATAACCCCAAACCACATGAAATTAACAGGCCTGCTGCTATTTGTGACGCTTTTGTCTTTGACCGTCGCAGCTCAAAATGATTATGCTCCCGGATTTGTCGTTAAACCCAACAAGGATACCCTCAGGGGATACTTGCAGAAATCTCTTGAAGAAGAGTTCTCCCAAAAAGTTATTTTTAAAACCGATGTCAATGCATCCGTGCAAACATTTTCGCCCGCCGATCTTTTGGGTTTTGGCTTCGACAATAATGTGTATAAGTCGCTTTCTTATCAAAATATTGCTGAGGATGTTCCGGTATGGGAAACCAGTTTTGTTAAGCAACTGGTCAGGGGCCAATACGATTTATATACTTTATTGAAAAAGGAAAGACGTTTCTATATTATCAAAAAGGATACTGTTACGTATTTTCTATATAGTACTGTTTACAGCTCCGGCGGTGAATATCAGCAACAAGGAAATTATTCCAGTCGGTTGGTCTTATTACAAAGGGAATGTGAAAAATTAAATGCAAACCCGCAAGCGGCTGGATTTGGTCAGAAAGAGATGTCAAGGTTTATATTTGAGCTCGACAATTGTGTTGCCCCGGGATCGGCGCAGACCCTATACCATCCTGCTAAATTGGTTTCTGAGCTGTTTATTTTTGCGGGAGGGCTTCCGTTGGGCAACAATGGTCAATTGACCGTGGAGGGTCAATGGAGGTTTTCCTCTCCTTCCCTCAACAAGAAGACATTTTTAAATATTGGCATTCGTTATTCATATACCACGACCTCATATACGCCAGATCCAACTTATTATGGCCTCACATTTCCAACACAATTGCAAAACCATGAGATCATCAGTGTTCCGCTGACGATCCAGTACAACTTTTTCAATGGAACCGTGAGACCATATATATATGCGGGATTTTCCGGGTCATACCTTTACGAAACCACAGGTGGAGAACATTCCAATGACGCTGGGTTTCAAAAAAGTTTTGGATTTTCGCTGGTGGCCGGAGGCGGTATCGAGGTGAGGGTGGTCAAAAGATTATTTGTAAAGGCCGATTACCACTATGAATTGCTTTCGCAGTACCCGGCAATTGGAATTGCGTACCAGATTAAATAACGGGCCTTTTAAATTAGAAATGCTTTAATATTTCATAGAAATTGTAGACATCTTCAAAGGAATTGTAAAGTGGGGCAGGGGCTACCCGGATGACACCCGGTTCCCGGTAATCAACCACGATGCCTGCTTCTATTATTTTTTGATGGATTTCTTTTCCTTTTTCTTCGAAGTACAGCGACAATTGAGCGCCTCTTTGCATGGGATCGACAGGACTGATCACCTGGAGACGGATGCCCGGAACCTGGCTCAACAGAAATTCCAGGTAGCCGGTAAGCGCCATGCTTTTTTTCCTTAAGTCATGCATACTTGTTTGACCAAATAATTCAAGAGAGGCTTTTAGTCCAACCATATTGAAAACCTGGGCTGTGCTGATATTCCAGCCGCTGGCGTCAGGTTTGGGTATAAAGCCCTTCTCCATATTGAACCGGGTCTTTTCATCATTTCCCCACCAGCCGCCCAGACGCAGCTGATCCTTATCCCGGCTGTACCGGTCATGTATGTATGCGCCGCCCGCTGCACCTGGACCCGCATTCAGGTATTTATAGGAACACCAAACCGCAAAATCCACATTCCAATCGTGCAACTGCAAGGGAACATTGCCAATGGCATGCGCAAGGTCAAAACCCGCTATTGCGCCAACCCGATGGGCTGCTTTTGTGATGGCCTCGATATGGAACAGTTGACCCGAATAATAATTAATTCCTCCAAACAAAACCAGCGCAAGAGTATCCTGGTTTCTTTCGATGGCTTCTATGATATCTTCTTCGCGGATCAGTTTCTCGCCGGGCCGGGGCCAGACCTCCACGATCGCGGTCGCCGGATCCAACCCATGTAATTTTACCTGGGTTTCTACCGCGTATTGGTCAGAAGGAAATGCGCCTGCTTCCATGATGATCTTGTAACGCTGCTTGCCGGGCCGGTAAAATGACAGCATCAACAAGTGCAGGTTAACGGTCAGGGTGTTCATCACCGTTATTTCATCCTCCAGGCATCCGCCAATCCCCGACAATGGTTTTTGAAACTGATGCTGGTAAAATAACCACGGATTTTTAGCGTGCACATAACCGCCTACGGCAAGCTCCTGCCAGTCTTTCAGTTCCTGGCTGATCGCAGCTGCTGTATTTTTTGGCTGCAATCCCAGCGAATTACCGCAAAAATAAATCGCATCAGCACCCTGCTGTTTGGGAAAATAGAATTGCGGTCTGAACCGGCTCAGCGGATCGCGAAGATCTTTTTCGCGTGCAAAGGAAAGGCTGGCCTCAAATGCTGGTTCCTGAGTCGATGTCAGCATAAAATAAAAATGGATAACAAGTTAAGTATTGTTATCCATTTCTTTTCAGGTTAGCGCAAGGCAATCCTTCCCTTACACGGCTCAGGCGCTGACTTTTACTTTTTTGGAGCGATGTTTTTCACTCTTGTCGTCGTCATCGTTGTCGCCATCATTGTTATTTACATTGGTCTTATCACTGCTGTCGGATAAGCGCACATTGCCAAAACTGCTTTTGATCTTGATTTTGGCTTTGCCTCCGCCAGCCTTGCCGGAATAATTCTTGTCGAATTTCGGACCATTGTCATCGTCATCCTCCTTATCCTCTGCGATCGGGTAACCGGTGCTGTTGCGGAAACTGCCGAAACTGGTATGCACGTCGAAGTTGGCGGAGAGATTTTTTGATACGTTCATTTTAATGGTTGAATAAGATTCAAACACAGATAATTCCTCGATATTGTCATCAACCGCGAATTGAACATTTCCGGAAAACTCACTCTTTATTTTAACCGATCCGCTCACAATGCCTATTACAGATTTGCTGTTGAATTTGAATGTTATTTCCCCGTTGTGTATGTTGCCAAGATCCGCGGTTCCGAATTCCACATCAATCTCATCTACATTCGCCAGCTTGCCGGTAGTCAATCCACCGAATTTGCTGGTCAGATTTACTTCGCCATTGAAATCGGGCATTTTGATCTTGCCAAAGCTGTTTTCAAGCTGCAGGGGATTGCCGGCGGGCATGTAAATGGTATAGTCAATGTAAAATTTCCGGTCATCTTCGTCGTTGTTTTTGTGTTTGTTGCCATGATCATGATTGTTGATATCGCCGACATCGGTCTTAAAAGAAATGGTATGGCCACTCTGGCTGTCATGCACTTCAATTTCATCCATGATGTCCTGGGCTTTTTGTTCGGAACTCGCCTTGACTCCAATTTCCACATCGACCTTGATTTCATTCTTGTCCCAGGTATTGATCACCACATTGCCGAATGAGTTTTCAATCTCCAGTTTATCACTTGCCGTCACGTTATAGGTCCGGGTGATCGTCTTTTTCTTGTCGATATCATCCTTGTCGCCGGCGAAACTCAGCGCAGGCAACGACAGCAGGGCGGCAAGGAGGATGCTGTTAAACAGATTTATATGCTTTTTCATATGCTGACTTTTTTGAATGGTTGATTTGTTTGATGATATCTAATTGATGATTCAGTAATCCCATCTGCAGTTGTAAATTCTGGATCATCGCTTCCAATAATTGTTCGCGGTTTGGATTTTTAGGTAATTGTCTTTTAAGGGAATGGTATACACTGTCGAGTTTATTGACATCTCCGGCAAACTGCCTGTACAGCAGGGGCTCATCCTTTTCAATTTTCTTAAGCTGCCTGTGCTTGATTTCGACCAGGCCGGCAAAGTGAATCAATTCCTGAGCAGCGTCATCTTCGGCTGTCGGTTCGTGGTTTGTATTGACAGGACCGGGATTGCTCTTCACCGAGGATGCGGTATCAACGGGAACCACAACGACCTGTTGATGAATTGGAGAATCCACTATCTTTCCGTTATCAGATGGTACAGGAGCTGTTACAAGATTATTCGAGGCAGGCTTGCTATCACTGCGATTGAAAAACCAGAATCCACCTGCCACCAGTACCAGCACTGCAGCAGCAACACTCCACCGAAGAAACTGGAAACGGATAACTTTTGTCTGCTGCGCTTTGGCGGGAACAGCAGGCTGGGGGATATTGTCCCACACTTTTTTGACCGGTTCCTCCGAGTCGAATTCCTCCCGGTGATCTTTAATAAATTGTTCTAAATGGTTGCTCATGATAAGCCTCCCTGTTTTAATAATCCTAGTAGTTTTTGTTTGGCACGCATATATTGTGTTCTTACTGTAGCATGTGAAACCCTCAAAATTTCCGCGATCTCCTCCTGGTCATATCCTTCAAATAAATACAAACTCAGCACGGTGCGGTATCCATTGGGTAATAATTTCACTGCCTTCTTTATTTCATCCACTTTAAATTGAATATCCTTTTCATCCAGCGCCTCTTCCTCTGGTAAATAGCCAACATTTGTTTTTTCTATGTCAATCAAGTCCATTTTTCTTTTTCTCAGCTGGTTGATCGATTTATTGATCACGATCTTCTTTAGCCACGCTCCGAACGTAGACTTAAACTGAAAAGAATGAATCGAACCGAAAGCATCTGTAAACGATTCCTGTAACACGTCCTCCGCATCTCCCGAGTTATTCACAATACGTAAACTAGTATTGTACATCGCCCTGGCATATTTCTGGTATAGTTCTGCATAACTCCGGGCATCGCCCTGTTTGCATCGTTCAACCAGCTCATCGTGTAGTATTGGTGCTGTCAGTTCCAAACCGTTGTTTTAGTTTCTGTAATAAATACACAAACATCTGTCACATGTTGCATCCTAAGATAAAGTTTTTGCCCAGCCGCGCAGGAAGTTGACAGTTCGCAGTGGACAGTTAACAGAAAGAAGTTGATAGTCAATTGTTTATATTGATTTCCCAAGAAAATCCCAATATACTCAAACCTGTGAACTGTGATCTGTAAACTGTAAACTGTTAATTTAGCGGCATATTTGTACAAAATGGCCGCTAAAACAGATCTCTTTCAAAGTCCGGATTATTTTCTGCTGGATGACCTGCTCACGGAAGAACATAAACTGGTCCGTGAATCGGTGAGGGCATACGTGAAAAAGGAAATTTCTCCTATCATTGAAGATTATGCGCAACGGGCTGCATTTCCGGAGCAGATTATAAAGCAATTGGGTGCCCTGGGCTGTTTCGGGCCGACGATCCCGGTGGAGTACGGGGGCGGTGGATTGGATTACATCAGCTATGGCCTGATGATGCAGGAACTGGAAAGAGGCGATAGCGGCGTTCGTTCCACGGCATCTGTACAGGGCTCACTCGTTATGTTCCCGATCTATGAATTTGGCAGCGAAGCCCAAAGAAAAAAATACCTGCCTAAACTGGCGAGCGGAGAATGGCTCGGTTGTTTTGGCCTGACCGAACCCGATCATGGATCAAATCCTTCAGGTATGCTGAGCAATATCCGGGACGCGGGCGATCATGTTATCCTGAACGGCAGCAAAATGTGGATCAGCAATGCACCCTTCGCACAGGTTGCCGTTGTTTGGGCCAAAGACGAGCAAGGCGAAATACGGGGATTGATCCTGGAAAGAGGTATGAAAGGATTTACCACGCCAACTACCCATGGCAAATGGAGCCTAAGGGCATCAGCCACCGGCGAATTGGTTTTTGATCATGTTCAGGTTCCAAAAGAGAATATTCTTCCTAATGTGAAAGGGTTGAAGGGTCCATTGAGCTGCCTCACGAAAGCGCGGTATGGAATTGCCTGGGGTACGATCGGCGCGGCCATGGATTGTTACGATACTGCACTACGTTACAGCAAGGAAAGAATTCAATTTGACCGGCCCATCGGCGGATTTCAATTGCAGCAAAAAAAACTGGCAGAAATGATCACAGAAATTACCAAGGCACAGTTGCTGAACTGGCGCATGGGCGTTTTGATGAATGAGGGGAAAGTTACTGCGGCCCAGGTGTCGATGGCAAAGCGCAACGGATGCGAGGTGGCCGCACAAATCAGCCGGGATGCCCGGCAAATGCTGGGCGGCATGGGCATCAGCGGCGAATATTCGATCATGCGGCACATGATGAATATTGAAAGTGTGATCACATACGAAGGAACACACGATGTACATTTACTCATAACGGGTATGGATGTGACCGGCCTGAATGCATTTAAATGATCCTGCGGCTTAGCCGGGGTAAACGTGAAGAGGGTATGAAAATTTTTTTGATCGGTTTTATGGGATCCGGGAAAACGCACTGGGGGCATTTGCTCGCAGACAAGTTGCAATTGCCTTTTTTTGACCTGGATTCGGTGATCACCGAACAGGAAGCGAAGTCCATTTCAGACATTTTTTCGGAGAAAGGAGAAGAATATTTCAGGTACAAAGAAAAAGAAGTACTGGAAACCCTGGTCAATGAAGAACAAAGCTTCATTATCTCTGCCGGCGGCGGCACGCCCTGTTTCTTTAATAACATTGAATTTATGAAAAAGAACGGCAAGGTCATCTGGCTGAATACTTCGGTGGATATACTGCAGCAGCGGCTGCTCAAAGAGCGTATGACCCGTCCCGTGATCCGAAATGTTGGAGAAGCTGAACTCAGATCTTTTATTATCCGCAAACTGGGCGAGCGCAAGCTTTACTATGAACAGGCCGACCTGATGGTTCATGAAGAAGGTATTGTGCTGGAACCCCTGATCGAATTACTACTAAAAGATGAATAGATCATTATTACTGACAGCTTCGCTGCTCGGTGCTTTATCCGTCGTGCTGGGCGCGTTTGCAGCGCATTCCCTCAAAGAAATCTTTCCGCCCGAATCCCTGGCGATATTCGAAACGGGTGTCCGGTACCAGTTCTATCATGTGTTTGCTATCTTTCTCGCCGCCATCCTGGGTGGGCAACTACGCGAGAGCAGGTTATTCCTCCGGGCAGGTTACTGTTTTATCGCGGGTATTATTTTATTCTCGGGTTCTTTGTACGCGCTGGCTACCTTAAAGGCAAATGGCATGGCAGGTTTGGGTGCGATCGGCATACTTACCCCTTTGGGAGGATTATCTTTTATTGCCGGTTGGATATTGATCTGCGCGGGTGTTTACAGGGATAAAAAAAATCTGTAACCTTTTAATCGAACTCCAGTTCAAAAATAGTCCTGGTTCCCTGATGATTTATTATGCTGAATTTGCCCGATATGGACGCGATCCTTTTCTTCATGTTGTTTAGTCCATTTCCAAATTTTCTCAATTGATCCAGGTCGATCCCAATTCCATTGTCCGTGATCTCGATAAGCAACTTGTCAGAAGTCGTGATATTGATCGTTACCACAGAACCCTTCGAATGTTTTAGTACATTGTTCAGTGCTTCTTTCACACTCAGGAAAATATTCCTTCTTTTTTCTCCGCTGAGGTCGATAGGCGGGATGTAAGCCGGCATCATAAAACGGCATTCGATGGGCGTGTTCTCAAAAAACTCAACGGCATAGGCCCGGATGTACGCGACGAGGCTTTCCACGGTATCATTTGAACTGACCATCGTCCAGATGATGGTATTCATTTTACTCAGCAGTTCATTGGCTGAATGCGATATTTTTTCAATTTCAGGCAGGGTGTTTTCCTTCATCTTGGTTTTTACGATCTCACTCATGAGGCGGATGGCCGTTACGCCCGAGCCCAGTTCATCGTGCATGTCTGCTGAGATCCGGTTTCGTTCCTGTTGCTTCGCTTCGAGGATGGCTACCTGTTTTTCAAATTCCTTTCTTTCATTCTCGAGCTTGAGCCTTTCTCTTTCTTTGACTCGTTCAGTCAGGTTTCGCTTGTTTTTATAGGTAAGCCCCGACATAAAAAACACCAGTTCCAGGATCATGCCGATCTGGTAATACAATAATGGATCATTCAGCACACTGGCTTGTTCCTTCGAAAACCGGTAGCTGGAAATGATGAGTATGAAAGAAAGTATGGAGAAAAAAGTAAGAAAAAGTTGGCCGGCTACGAGGTAATTCATCAGGGGATCTTTTTTCCAGAGTCCGTACAGGACGAAGATCACGCTGAATCCAAGCAGGCCGTACTTGGCGATGTTTTCGACGAGATAGGCGATGGCTGAAAGATTCGTGAAGAAATAGAAAAAGATGAACAGTCCCGTAACGGCAAGGATGAACCAGTTGGAAAAAGCCAGGATCTTCTCCAAAAAAGGATGATCCAGTTTTGTCGCCAGAAATTTGCGGATAAACAGGAGGTAGAAGGAATAGCCGATCATCTGGATGATAAAATCCAGACATCCTTCAAAATAATTATTGAATTCGCTCGTGGATCCGTACAGGTACGACTTGAGAAAAAGCAGCGAACCCATACAAAGGGCATATATCGAATAACACAAGAATTCGATATTGTAATCCTGGAAATAAACACTGGTTGAATAAATAATCATCATCAGCAGGATCCCTGCCGTAACGTAGTTAAAAATGTTAACGGTAATCTTGCTGCTGACTGAGTTGTTTTTGAAATAAGCGATAAAATCCTGTTTGACGATCGCCGGGGCAAGCTTGCTTTGGGTAGATTGGGCAAAATCCAGGCGGGCAAAGAATTGGGCTCTTTCCCCCGGTTTTAGTTTGAAGAACACATAACCAGGTAAAGTGGTGGAATCCGTTGCGGCATTGTTGATGGGAGCGATATTGCCCGGAGGACCTTCAGGTGCAGATTTATACAATGCGATCTTATGGCAATACAAACCAGGGAAGAAATAGAATGCTCCCTCTTCGGCCGAGCCATTCGCCAGCCAAAATTGAAGGAAAATGCTGTTTTCAACCATTTGGATAGGGATTTTCCCAGCAAAAGCAGGAGGAATTTTTTGCGAAATTTTAAGAAATGGGATATCCCGGGCAGCAAAAGAATGGCGTTTATACATTGCAAAACGGCAGTATTGTCCGATCGGTTGGGCGTTTTGAACTTTTGACAGGTCCAGCAAGAGGCTGTCGGGAGGAGATTGGGCAAAGACGTTCAGGCAAAGAAAAAGTGAGAGCCCGAAAAGGACAACCCGGTTCAAGGTATTTTTTTTTCTCATAATCACCAGTGGTTACACAGAATCAGGCTGTTTTTTATTCTTTTAAATTACAATTAATTCAGTAAAAAAATTAGATTAACCCGACTATTATGTTTGCTGTAATCCACATACATACAATAAGTAATTATGTGGTAGTTATAGCTGGTTGCTTATCTTTGTCCCCATGGCAAAACGTTCGAAAGCAAAGAAGAGCCAGTCGTCTTATCCCGATAAACTGAAAGCTGAAAAAGAAGAAAAACTCAGTTTTTGGCAGGTTGTGAAGGATGAGCGTACCCGTAAAATTGCAGGAGCATTTTTTTTGCTGCTGTCGGCCTTTCTATTCGTTGCTTTTACTTCTTTTTTGTTCGATTGGTATGCCGACCAGGATAAGGTCAGTCACGGCATTTCCATTTTTTCTCCCGCATCGAAAACAGACAACCTGCTCGGTAACCTCGGCGCATATGCATCTTACCAGTTTTTTCGCAATGGATTTGGCGTTGCCTCTTATTTATTTTGTTCTTTCTTTTTTATTGCAGGGGTTAATTGGCTTTTTGCCAAAAAAATATTCTCCGTTTTCCGCAATCTTCGTTACGTGATTGTGGGGGTACTCTACTTCTCCACGGCATTTTCTTTTGCGGCAAAAGGGAATAGCTTTTTTTGGGGAGGCGCCGTGGGTGATATGATCAGCGACTGGCTGACAAAAATCCTTGGCTGGGTCGGAACGGCTGCACTGCTGTTGGTCGGCGGACTCGCGTATATTATCTGGAGGTTCAATCCGGCTTTTAAAATGCCTTCTCTACCTGAAAGAAAAAAACAGCCCATCATTTCCGGGAGTGATCCCGATGGCGGCGGACCTAAATTGTTCATCGAGAAATCAGCCGGCAATGGCAAAGGCAATTTGTTGAAATCTGAAGGAGGGATCGTTGTAATTCAGCCCAAACCGGAAAAGGAAAGCTATACAGGCCTGGACCTCACCGTATTTGAGAAGGAAACGGATATGGAGGAAATGATTCCCCCTGTTCCGGTTGAAAAAGAAGAAAGAATTGCCAGGACCGCTTCCGTTCCTGCCGTAGAACTGGAAATAAAGACGGCACTGGAAGCCAAAAGCGAAGATCCGGGGGAATCATTTCATGCCAGGCAGTCCGGCACACTGCCAGACTATGAACCTACCCTGGATCTGCAGGGCTACAAGTATCCCAGCCTTGACCTGCTGGAAGCACATGGAAGTGAAAAAATCATTCAGGATGCCAATGAACTGGAGGCCAACAAAAACCAGATCATGACCACCCTGGGCAACTATGATATTGCGATTAAAAAGATCAGTGCAACGGTTGGGCCAACGGTGACCTTATACGAAATTGTACCCGAGGCGGGTGTCAGGATCTCGAGGATCAAGAACCTGGAAGATGATATTGCCCTAAGCCTCGCGGCCCTGGGCATCCGGATCATCGCGCCTATTCCGGGCAAAGGGACCATCGGTATTGAAGTGCCCAATGTCAGGAAGACGGTCGTGAGTATGCGAACATTGCTTTCGTCGGAAAAATTTCAACACAACGTCTTTAACCTCCCGATTGCGATCGGCAAGAAAATCGACAACGAAAATTTTATTGTGGATCTGACGGCAATGCCACACCTGCTCATGGCCGGCGCAACAGGCCAGGGAAAATCGGTTGGATTGAACGCGATCCTGGTATCCCTTTTATATAAAAAGCATCCTTCACAACTTAAACTGGTGCTGGTAGACCCCAAAAAAGTCGAGCTCAGCCTGTACAGGCTGATTGAAAAGCATTTCCTGGCTAAGCTGCCTGGTGAAGAAGAAGCCATCATTACGGATACCAAAAAAGTGATTCACACGCTGAATGCCTTGTGTATCGAAATGGATAACCGCTATGACCTGCTAAAAGAAGCAGGGGCGAGGAACATCAAAGAATACAACGACAAATTCATCAAACGAAGGTTGAACCCCCAAAAAGGGCATCAATACCTGCCCTTTATCGTGCTCGTGATCGATGAGTTTGCCGACCTGATCATGACGGCGGGCAAGGAGGTGGAAATGCCCATGGCAAGACTTGCTCAACTGGCGCGTGCCGTTGGCATGCACCTGATCATCGCCACGCAGCGGCCTTCGGTGAACATCATCACGGGAACCATCAAGGCTAATTTTCCCGCCCGCATCGCCTTTAAGGTATCCTCCAAGATAGATTCAAGGACGATCCTGGACACCGGAGGCGCCGAGCAACTGATTGGGAAGGGAGATATGCTGGTTTCTTACAATGGGGAAATAACACGCTTGCAATGCGCTTTTGTTGATACGCCGGAAGTAGAGCAAATTGTGGAATTCATTGGCAAGCAGCAGGGATATCCACAGGCATTTCTTTTGCCGGAATATATCGATGAAAAAGAAACAGAGGGGAAGGATTTTGATCTCGCGGACCGGGATCCCCTGTTTGAAGAGGCTGCCCGGCTCATCGTTCAAAACCAGGTAGGCTCAACCTCCCTGCTGCAACGGAGGATGAAACTGGGTTATAACAGGGCCGGTCGTTTGATGGATCAGTTGGAGGCTTCCGGCATCGTGGGTCCAAACCAGGGCAGTAAAGCACGTGATGTACTCTATAAATCCGAGATGGAACTGCAGCAATACCTCGACACCAGGAATTGACAAACCAGGGGCATGCAGACCGGTGGCATAGCGATTGCATTCTTTTTGGATATCTTGCGGCCTGATTGATTAAATTAATTTGCCAATATGAAAAAAATATTTTGTACACTGGTTTTGTTGGGCAGTTTGGCCGCGATAAGCTACGCACAGAACAACAGCATAGGCACGAGCGATCCTGATGCAAAAAAAATACTGGACGCAGTCACGAAAAAAATAAAGGGATATAAGGCTGTCCAGGCAACATTTACCCTGAGAATCGAAGACGCCAAAGGCAATATTCAGGGGTCAAAAAAAGGCACTGTCTATATGAAAGGGAATAAGTACCGGGTTACCATCACCGGACAGGAAATTTTTTGTGACGGAAATAACGTCTGGACCTATGATAAATCAGCGAACGAGGTAACGCTTACCAAATTCGATCCTTCACAAAACAGCTGGACACCTCAAAAAATATTCGCCAATACTTATGATAAGGAATTCCTGTACAAATTGAATGGCATGAAAAAAATGGGGCCAAAATCTGTCCAGGAAATTGAAATGACACCGGTAGATAAAACGAAGAGCATTTTCAAGATTTATGTCTACGTGGATAAATCGACCAACTCCATTTACAGCAGCAAACTGCTGGACAAAAGCGGTAACGTGTATGTCTATACGATCAATAGCCTCAACGGAAAAGCAGTCGTCAATGATGCAACTTTCGTTTTTGACAAATCAAAATACCCCGGTGTTGAGGTTGTGGATCTGAACAATTAGTTCCCCCAGCGGAAAGTGTTGACATCCAGGCCAGCCAGGTCAAGTACCCTGTCTACTACGGTGGCAGCTACTGCTTCCAGGGTTGCGGGCTTGCTATAGAAGGATGGTGTCGCCGGGCAAATAATACCACCTGCAAGGGTAACGGTCTCCATGTTCCGGATATGCACCAGGTTATAAGGCGTATCACGGATTACGCAAATCAATTTCCTTCTTTCTTTCAACACCACATCGGCAGCGCGGGTGATCAGATCGGAGGAGACGCCCGAGGCGATCCTGCCCAGGGTACCCATGGAACAGGGGATGATGATCATGGTATTGAATTGTCCTGAGCCGGACGCAAACGCTGCGAAAAAATCGTTCTGCTGGAAAAAGGGCAGGGGATATTCCTTATAAGATTCGTTATCCAGCTCTGTCTTCCACACTTCCCTGGCGTTGTCGGTCATCACGACAGCCAGCTCCGCCCACTGCGATTTCAAACGCATCAACTGATCGAGCAGAAGCCTGCTATACAATGAGCCGCTGGCCCCTGTAATAGCAACAACTATTTTGTGCATGGTATTTGTTTAGTTTTGCATCAACATGTAACGGGTGTTCACCTTCGGTCTAAACAAAAGTACTATGCAAAAGCTTATCCCGTTTTTTTTATCTGTCTGGATAATGTTATTTTCCTGCGCGCAGAAACCGTCTGAGTCCGGCGATCACATTCAATGGATGAACCTCACGGAGGCAGCGGCAAGTCTTCAGCATCAAAAAAAACCTGTTTTAATTGATTTGTACACGGATTGGTGCAGCTGGTGCAAGGTCATGGACAAAAAAACATACTCGAACAAAAAAGTTGCGGGGTATGTAGAGGAAAAATTCTATCCTGTACGTGTCAACGCTGAATCGAAGGAAGCGCTTACATGGAACGGAAAAACCTACCGGTTCAACGAGCATTACAAGGCCAATGATTTCGCGGTCTATATTACCCAGGGCAAGCTGGCCTTTCCTACTACGATTATCATTCCCGAAGATGGCAGCGAACCACAGGCAATTCCCGGTTATCTCGAAACTAAGGATTTTGAATTGATCGCAAAATATTTTGGCGAAGGGGGTTATGGGAAAATTCCTTTCGATCAGTATCGGCGGGATTTTAAGGCGAGTTGGTAGAGGCCAGGGCGAGTGGTGAATAGCGAGTGGCGAGAAAGGAACGGGCTGACCCAAAAGGCCGCGGGTATACTTCCAGAGGATTAATTGTAGAAAATACACTTGATCTTGATCAATTTCATATGATTTTGTTGGAAAAAAGGTATGTTATGCAACCATTTTTACAAAACTAAGATGCTATATTTGACTTTTCATAGGATAAGGTTTAATGGTTAATGGTATTTGATTAGTGCGGCCTCCCCTCAAAAGGAGGCTTTTTTTATGCTTCCGCCATATCGGGTATGGCCTCCACTTTATAATCACCGGCATCAAGTTTTTTCTTGGTCTCATCAAATGCCTGCAGGGTTCTGGCAATATCATCGTCGTTATGTACTGCAGTAGGGATCAGCCGGTAAATGATATGCCCTTTTGGAATGACCGGGTACACTACGATGGAGCAAAAAATGCCATAGTTTTCGCGTAGATCCATAACCATTGCGGTTGCTTCAGGCACATCGCCTGTCATATATACCGGAGTAACTACGGAGTCGGTATTGCCGATATCAAATCCTCTTTCCCTCAGACCGGACTGGAGTTTCCGTGCATTGCTCCACAGCTGGTCTTTCAATTGGGGCTGCTCGCGCAGGAGTTCAAGACGTTTCAGGTTTCCTAATACAAAGGGCAAGGGAAGGCTCTTGGCGAATATCTGGCTGCGGATATTATACCGGATATAATCAATGATCGTTTTTTCGCCCGAAACAAAAGCCCCGATAGAAGCCATTGATTTAGCAAAAGTGGAAAAATACAGGTCGATTTTATCCTGGACGCCTTGTTCTTCTCCCGCACCCGCGCCGGTCTTGCCTAAAGTGCCAAATCCATGTGCATCGTCGACCAATAAGCGAAATGAGTACTTGTTTTTCAGGTCGGCGATTTCTTTCAAACGGCCCTGGTCACCCGCCATGCCGAAAACGCCTTCTGTGATCACCAGCACGCCTCCGGCCTTTTGCTTCTCAATCAGGGCACCGGCGCGTTGCAGTTGCTTCTCAAAGTCTTCCATATCGTTGTGTTTGTAAACATAACGATGTCCGGGATGAAGCCGTAATCCATCAATGATGCAGGCATGACACTCTCCGTCATATACGACGATATCGTGGCGCCCGCACAATACATCGATGATGCTGACCATGCCCTGGTATCCATAGTTCAGTAGCACGGTATCCTCTTTCATAACAAACTCCGCCAACTCTTTCTCCAGCTGTTCATGGTAGTTGCTGTTGCCACTCATCATCCTGGCCCCCATGGGCGACGCCAATCCAAATCGGGCTGCCGCTGCGGCATCCTCTTTCCTGACCTCCGGATGATTGGCCAGACCCAGATAGTTGTTGAGACTCCATACGATCATCTCCTTACCCCGGAACGTCATTCTGCTGCCGATCTCACCTTCCAGTTTTGGAAAAGCAAAATATCCATGCGCCCTTGCACGATGCTGACCAATTGGTCCGTAATGTTTGATCAATCTTTCAAAAATATCTCCCATATTGACGGTATTTGGTTTAATCTGGACAAAAATAACATATTTGGTCAAATAGGGCAAGCCGCCGATATATGAGTTGCCGCATTGAATTAAGATCGGTGAATGGTAACAGCGACCCGCTGTTCATTGTTTTGGATTCAATGCGGCCTTGATCCGCTCCAACACATCCTGCAAATGGTACCTGCTGATTTTATCTTTAGTGGCCGGAAGGCTGGCTGTGATTTGATTCTTTAGGCTGTTCAACTGTGCCCTGGCAATAGAAGGAATATCGGTATTCTTAATATCGCCTCCACCCCAGATCAGAAAACTCCTCGGGAATCCATTCGGAATCGTGACCTGGGGTGCATTGATCAGGTTGATCAATGCTTCCACATGCGTTTTTTGCAGGTTCCTGCGAAAGGCGTCTGTAGATTTTTGGGTAAATAGTTCTTTCCAGATTTCTTTTTTTATGTCTTCAAGCAATTCATCAACGGTATAGGTATTTTCTGGTCCATACCGTATGGAGCAGGTATTCATCCTGAACAGGCGCGAGGCAGACAAGAGGCTAATCAATGTGTTTGTCTGGACCGATGCTACATTTTCAGTTGTTGCAGGATCACTGAATTTATTCAGTATATCCTTGTTCAATAACCATCCGGGCGTTACAAACAATTCGTTGTTCAGGAAAGTGAAGGCTTCCTTTTGTATTGCTTTAGGTGTTGCTTCATACACATTTCCTGGTTGTTCAACACTCTTGAGCGTTTCATAAATACCGCCGATATTCTTGGCCACATGATTTACGTATCGCCCGAACTGGTTGACCAATAAGCCGTACATTTCCTCGAGGTTATCATACCTGTCTGCCTCTTCCCGGGTCCATTGGGGCAGGTTGATCAGAATTCTTTTCAGGTTTTTTATTCCATATTCACTTGCTTTCATGTTATTGTCTCCCAGATCCTCTGTTTGTGACCTCGGGTCAAAATTCTGACCACCGCCGCCAAACCATAACCTGGGGTTATTGGCCAGACTGTCAACAATCCAGCTGTTCAATATTTTTTTGTCATCATATTCATTTGTGGTGCCCCCGATGGTCTTATAACCCCACTGTATGGCCCAATGATCATAATCTCCGATCCTCGGGTAAAGACCCGCAGGACTGATATTGTCCTCGGGCTGTGCCACATAATTAAACCTCGCATAGTCCATAATGGACGCGGTATGCCCATGGGCTTCAACCCAGCGTTTATCCCGGAGTTTTTCAACCGGCGTCCGGCTGCTGCTGCCCATGTTGTGCTGCAGCCCCAGCGTATGTCCCACCTCGTGAGATGAAACAAAACGGACCAGTTCGCCCATCAGTTCATCATCAAATTTCATTTTCCGGGCCCGGGGATCTACTGCCGCAGCCTGGATCATGTACCAGTCATGAAGAAGTTTCAGCACATTGTGGTACCAGCCGATATGACTTTCGAGAATTTCACCGCTCCGTGGATCCACCTCGTCCGGACCATATGCGTTTTCAATTTCGGATGCAAAATACCTGATGACCGAGAACCTGGCATCTTCCAGGCTCATACTGGTATCTTTTTCGGGCCATTCTTTTCCGACAATGGCATTCCTGAAACCAGCTTTTTCAAATGCTTTTTGCCAGTCATTGATGCCAGCCACCAGGTAGGGCCTCCATTGTTTTGGGGTTGCGGGATCTATATAGAACACAATTTGCTTTTCGGGTTCAACGAGTTCCCCGCGTTTCCATTTTTCAAGGTCCTGAGCTCTGGGTTCCAGCCGCCAGCGATGGATAAAAGTTTCCGTCTCTGCCTTCTGTTGTTTGTCGGCATACACTACATAACTGCTGGCAAAATAGCCCACACGCGTATCCAAAAGCCTTTTTCGCATGGGGATGCGCGGGAGTAAGATGAAGGAATTATTTAATTCCATCGTAACCGCTCCCGACGCTTCGGCGCCAGGCAGAGCCGAAGAAGGGAAGGGTGAAAAAATAGAAACCGGTGCGCCTGCGGAAGCCGTAAATGTTTTTACCGTTTTTACTTCTGTATTGATGGGATAACTGTGAATGCTCTGGATATAGGACCTGTCAGATGCAATTCCTCCGAAATTATACCTCCTTTTGATGCCCGCATTCAGGCTGACCGGCTGGTTGTCGCCTTTAAAAAAATCTGTCACGTCAATGACTACGCTGTTTGAATCCTTCCCGAATGCTTTGATCTCAAAAGCCGCGGCGATGGGATCCAAATTTGAATTGCGGACCGCCTGGGCAATGGGCTGCGCTGAGTCGGTGGCCATACTAACGACCGTGACTACACGTAGAAATACATTGTTAGAGGGTCCTTTTTCCCATCTGATGGTTTGCTCATTTACGAGTTCGCCGCCGTAACTGTTGGCGCCCGCGGGTGTTTTACTAAACCTGGTGATGGTCAGGATCTCCCGGTTCAGGATGGAATCGGCTATTTCAAAATACCATTTGTCCTCGACTTTGTGCACGGTAAACAACCCTTTGCTGCTGATTGCTTTGTCGGTAATGACATCTTTATAGGGCTTGGGACCCTGTTTGGGGCCGGAGATTACCGGCGTGTTGACAACCGGGGGCGGGATAGGGGGTTTCTGCTGACCCGCTGCCGACAGGGTAATCAGGACAAGGATGATGCCGGCCAGATTGCTCTTCATGTGTTGGTTAATGTTGAAATGTGTGTGTAAGGCGAGTGGGGAGTGGTTAGTAGAAAATAGAGAATAGAGAGTAGAAAATAGGAAGAAATGGCCTCTTGATAACATTTTCTACTCTCTATTCTCTATTTTCTGATCCTCACTAGCCACTCGCCACTTCCCACTCGCCTTTCTAAGCGTTCCTATTCAGGCAATTGAGGTCTTCAAAAGCAGTTTCCAATCTTTTAATAAAAGTCTCCTGCCCTTTGCGTAGCCAGGCCCTGGGGTCGTAATATTTTTTATTCGGCTTGTCTTTTCCCTCTGGGTTTCCCAGTTGTCCTTGCAGGAAGGCTTCATTTTTTTTATAATAGCCCAGCACGCCTTCCCAGAAAGCCCATTGAAGGTCTGTATCGATATTCATTTTGATGGCGCCGTAACCGATGGCCTCCCTGATCTGATGCTGGGGCGAACCGCTGCCTCCATGAAATACAAAATATACCGGTTTGGATACTGTCTTCAATTCTTTTTCAATATAATCCTGGCTGTTTTTCAGAATGACCGGTCGCAGTTCCACATTGCCTGGGCTGTATACTCCGTGCACATTTCCAAAAGCGGCTGCCACACTGAATAACGAACCTACTTTGCTCAATGCGGAATAGGCATACGCAACGTGCTGAGGCTGCGTGTATAATTTGTCGTTTTCAACACCACTGTTGTCTATGCCGTCTTCTTCGCCGCCCGTAACGCCCAATTCGATCTCTATCGCCATTCCAAGCGGTTGCATGCGCTTAAAGAATTCCACCGAGGTATGAACGTTTTCTTCGAGGGGTTCTTCCGAAAGGTCAAGCATGTGAGAACTGTAAAGGGGCTGTTTTTTTTCTTTGAAATATTTTTCCCCCGCATCAATCAATGCGCTGATCCAGGGTAACCATTTTTTGGCGGCATGGTCGGTATGCACGATGACCGGCACGCCATAATACTTCGCCACATTATGAATATGGAGGGCCCCGGATATTGCGCCTGAAATATTCGCCTGTAATTTATCATTGGGCATTCCTTTGCCGGCGAGAAATTGCGCACCGCCGTTGGAGAATTGTATGATGACGGGAGAGTTGACTTTAGCAGCGGTTTCCAGAGTGGCATTGATGTTGTCTGTTCCAATGCAGTTCACCGCAGGCATGGCAAATTCATTTTGCTTGGCATCCTTGTACAGTGCTTCCAGTTCTTCACCGAATAATACTCCCGGCTTATATTTACTCATGTTCGTTTACGTTTGGGTTTAAAAGATTTGCAAAGATACGAATAGAGAATAGAAAATAGAGAATAGAAAATAGAGAGTAGAAAATAGGGAGTAGAAAATGGGAAGAAATGCCGTCTTGCCGACCTTTTTTTTATTCTAGGCTCCCCATTCTCTATTTTCTACTCTCTATTTTCTGATCTTCAATCCTCAAACTTCCCGAGATTCTTCTGAATGAGGACAAGATTTTTTTGCAGGGTCTGTTTGAGTTGTCTTTTTACCAGTTGGCCCATGGAACTGCACTTATTGAAAACAGGGGCCTTAAAATAGGCCGCCAGTTCCGATCTCAGCTGGTTGAATTTTTCCGTATTCGAGATCTGATCCTTCGACATGATATTTAATAATTCCATCAGCCGGAACCGGGATGAGGCCACGCGAAAGGCCATCATCGTTCTTTCTTCGGTCTGGTATTGCTCCACAGAATCTTTATTCAGGAACTGTCTTGTCAATTCGACTAAGGGATAGTTTTCCTTGAAGAACTGGGGCAGGTATAGATTTTTTCTTCCCTCATAGCACTGCTGATCAAAGTCGATCGCCCGGATGCGATATTGAAAATCTTCAATATCCGGCGTGATGTCAACGACGAAATTATACGCGCGCATATCACCCAGCAGCCGCACAAAACATCGCTCATTGAATTTTACGAATTCCTTGGCGAACCTGATCTTATTGGTCAACGGCGCGTCGAGCCAGTTTTGAATGAAAACATCACCGGGAATTCCGGGGATATGTTCTTCCACCAGCGTATTGTGATGCGTTAAATAGGTGATGCGGTTTGGAGAAAGCAGGTGCTCCAACTCGAGGCCGTATATACGCGAAGCATCTGCCTGTTTAATATAGTAGTGATCATAATTGTCATTGAATTTATTCACGATCCGGATGCGGAACGGATTTGAATTGGCAAAACTGCAAAAATCTATCCTGGCAACATCAAGGTGCTTGCTAAAACTCATGTCGCCTTCTGTTTTCAGGTTGGCATAAATCTTAACCAGCCCTTCCCTGATGAATTCCCAATGTCTCATATCATAGGATGCCGTTTCCCATAAAGTTTCATGCCCGTCCTTGTCTTTAAGTGGAACGGAATAGGTGATATGCATCAGATCGCTGTAAGAAACAGGCTGTTTTACCTCTCGTCCATGGTGTTTCAGGTAATTACGCAGGGATTCATTGACAGGAAATATGGGTTTTTTGCGCGTAGGCTTGTCCGATTCATTTGTGTTGGCCGCGTTTTTTTCCTGGAAGAAGCTCATGGATACCTGAGAAATTTATGAGCCTAAATGTACCGGATTATTGCCGGATCTGCTGAAGCAGCTCCCGGAAGTAGGCAGGAGCCAGTGTAAGCCTGCTCCCATACCAACTGAAAAACTCACCATCAACCAGCATAATCCGGGTATCAGGCAATGCTTCCTTCAACGCGGGAAGATGTTTTGCAGAAAAAGGATATGGTTCTGACGACAGCAACAGCAACTCGCAGCCCATTTCCTTCAATTGGCTCACAGTAATTTCGGGGTACCTGTTTGCATGCGCAAATAAGTTGCTCAGGCCGCTTCTTTTCATCATGTCATGAATGAAAGTATCGCCGCCTGCCGCCATATAGGGATTCTGCCAGATCAGGTATGCGGTCGAAGGATGCTCTATATTGCCCAGATTATTCGACAGCTCAGTAAATTTATTGCGGATCTTTTCGACCAGGGGCGCGGCGGTCTCATTTTTTGCTGTGATGTCTCCGATGATGCGGATCATTTGCAAGGCATCCTCCAGGGATTTGATATCGCTTATCCATACAGGGTATTCGCTCGCCAAGGCATCGATCTCTTCCTTCTTATTTTCCTCTTTATTAGCTATTACGAGGTCTGGCTGAAGACTGCGGATGGCAGACAAATGCAGGCTCCTGGTCCCTCCAACCTTCGGTTTGTGGATGAACCATGATTCGGGATGAACACAGAATTTGGTGATCCCGCTAACGGAATCATCCAGGCCCAGGTCATACAACAGTTCAGTTTGGGAAGGCACCAGGGAAACAATGCGTCGGGGTGGTTGCGCACAAATAACAGTTCTACCCATTTGATCGGTAAAAGCCCGCATGCCTTAAATAGTTTGCTGCAAATTAAATGGTAATGAAGAGGTAGCCAAGGAGTGAGGCCCATCGTTTGGGCCTCCTGCTAAATACTATGATCAGAGCGTCATTTAGCAGGAGGGTCACGGATTCAGAGCAGTTGGTTTTTAATGATACTGGATACTGTTCAACTGGTTTTCTTGGACGTTGGATTTTAACAATTGGTTTTTTCAGGATACGAATAACAATGGTAAATCAAGAATATTTTAGAAACGATATTGGACAAAAAAAGGAAGTTGACTGATACCGGATTTTACGGAATTTCTTAGATATTGGATTAGGATAAGTTGGTTTTTTGGACATTGGACGATTGACGAATCAATCAACTTCTGAATCAAATGTACCCAAGTTCGCGTCAGTGCACAATAGATGTTTTGCCTTATTTTTGCTGTACACGAATTACTACAAGCTTTGAAAATACCCCAGTGCTGCTCTCGTATATATACGTACACCTATCGGAATTCAACGAGAAGAGATTTTCAATGATTTAATTGCCAAGAGATTGTAATACGTCGTATTTCGTGACGATATGATAGCTGCCGCTTTCATCTTTTGCAAGCACCGCGCCGTTTTCCTTCGTGATGAGTGCACTGATGCGTTCAACCGGCGTATCAAACGCCAGCACCGGATATACAGGTTCCATTACTTCGGCGATCTTTTTTTGTTTGATGTCCTGGCCGTTGCCCAGCATTTTACCAAATAGTCCGCTTTCACTGATGGCCCCTAACATTTCGCCGTTTTTAAAGACCGGGATGTTTTCAATATGGTGTTCCTGCATCAGGTCAATCGCTTCGCCGACGCTGCTTTCAGGTTCAATCGTGACCAGATTCTTTGAGCCACGGCCATTGACAATGTCCCGGAATGTTTTTACATCAAGGAACCCTCTTTCCATCATCCATTGATCATTGTAGATCTTTCCTACATACCGGCTTCCGTGATCATGAAAGATACATACCACGAGGTCATCTTTCTTAAGCCCGGATTTCAACTGCATCAAGCCCTGCAGGCAACTTCCCGCGCTGTATCCACAAAATAAACCTTCCTCTTTAGCAAGCTTCCGGGCCATGATCGCGCCATCTTTATCGGTAACCTGCTCGAACCGGTCTATGACCCGCATATCATAGTTGCCGGGAACAAAATCCTCTCCGAATCCTTCAGAAATATAGGGATGTACTTCTCCCATATCAATTTCGCCGGTGCGGAAATATTTGGTGAGGAGGGAACCAAACACATCAATGGCCCAGATTTGAATACCGGTATTTTTTTCTTTGAGGTACATGGCAGCGCCGGTGATTGTTCCACCTGTGCCTGCTGTACAGACCAGGTGCGTTATTTTACCGTCGGTCTGCTTCCAGATCTCCGGACCTGTTGTTTCGTAATGCGCCTGCCGGTTCGCGAGATTGTCATATTGGTTGCAATAAAATGAATTAGGAATTTCTTTTGCCAGCCTTCGTGCTACGGAATAATAGCTGCGGGGATCTTCGGGTTCTACATTGGTGGGACAAACGATCACTTCTGCACCGACAGCTTTGAGGATATCCATTTTTTCTTTCGACTGCTTATCGGTCGTAGTGAAGATACATTTATAGCCTTTGACGCAGGCAACCAGTGCCAGACCCATCCCGGTATTACCGCTTGTTCCTTCGATGATCGTTCCTCCGGGTTTCAGTTTGCCTTCCAGCTCGGCCACTTCGATCATTTTTATGGCCATCCTGTCTTTAATGGAATTGCCCGGGTTAAAATAATCAACCTTGGCCAACACTGTACAGGGTAAAGTTCTTGTGATCTTATTTAAACGAATGAGTGGCGTGTTGCCGATCGTTTCGAGAATATTGTTCTTGACGTCCATAGCGAGATAATTCGCGACGAAGGTACGTTTTTGGAAAATAGAAAATAGAGAGTAGAAAGTGGGATTGGTCGGTCATAGCCTTTTTTCCCCATTTTCTATTCTCTATTCTCTATTCTCTTCTTCCGCTGCAAATACATGTCGAGCAACATCAATCCTAAAACCACATTGATCATCATAAAAATATTGGTATAGGTATTGCTGAAAAACCTGCTCCAATCAGGCTGGGGGATCTTGTTGTATTGATCCATGATTTCTGAAGAACCCGATGTGGCTGACCAATTGACCTGTGCAAATCCATAAACAAGGAAACCGGTTATCATGACCAGGAAAAAAATACCGATTCCCCATATAACCCGTTTGTTGATATAACTTTTTGTTGCAGGGGCCACATGATATTTGCTGATCTCTTCCATAACATTCCTGGTAAAACGCATAGAAGGGGCTTCCAGTTCCGAGGCGTTCATCAGCTGGTGAACTTCCAGCAGTTCATGGTATTTTTTTCTCCAGGCAATATTGTCTTCGATCAGTTGCTCGATAGCCGTTTTTTCACCGGACTCACTCCGCCCGTCGATATAATCCCACAAACGATCTTCGATAAGTTGCTCCTCATTCATAATATTTTTTTTAACTGAGTGACCATCGGTAATGCAAAGTTGCGACCAATTTTTGATATCCGATCCCTTACTTTTAATCACCTTGTAATGCTCGTACTTCATGGCTGAAATATTTTTCCATCTTCTCTTTTAACCTTTGCCTGGCGCGATGCAGTTTTACTTTTACCGTGTTGGGCTCCATTCCTAAAATAGTGCCCATTTCTTCCAGCGATTGCTCCGCTTTGTAAAAAAGCGTAATGACCTGAGCATCATCCGAACCCAGCATTTGGATGGCTTCATTTACCATCGCCTGCCTTGACTTCTTTTCGATGAGGTTGGCACTGAATGCCGATTCCTTGTTCTCTAGCTGGATAAAAGTCTTTTCGTTATCCAATGAGGTCGTGTCCAGCTTTCGCTTTCTTAAGAAAGTAATGCAGCTTGTCCTCACGATGGTATATAGCCAGGTACTGAACTTGGCATCGCCCCTGAAGTCGGCCAACGATCGGTAGGTCTTTACAAAAATGTCCTGCGAAATTTCTTCTGCATCTTCCCGGTTGTTCGTATAACGCAGAACCAGGGTGAAAACATAGTCCTGGTAGCGCTCTACGAGCGCGGCAAAGACCTGTTGTTCCCCTTTTAGCACCCTGCTGATGATTTCTGTGTCGGTCAGTCCGGTATACATGACGTTCATATGACTACAACCGGGCGACACCGGTTACAGGTAAGTTACCATTTTCTGCATATATTGGATTTCGGGTAACTATAAGCGCCAAACCGGCCCATTTCCAAAAAAATCTTGGGCGCCTGTAACCTCACCTGTTCAGGCTTAGTCTTAGTTTTTGAAAGGACGCCGGGGGCTTCAAAAGTGAAAAGGCCTGTAACCTGAAGTCGGAACCCGTCGTCTGATCAGTAACAAGAATTAAATTAAAAAACAATAAAATCAATAGTTATGCACGGCGGTGAAATGTTAATTCCAATTTTGGTTCCCCTGGGAGCGTTTGCCATGATATTTGGTATCTTTTATATTAAATCCCGGGAAAACCTGGCCATGATAGAAAAGGGAATGAATCCCAAGCTGGATCGCCCGGCCCCTTATAAGAACCTGAAATGGGGTCTGTTGTTGATCGGCGCCGGTGTTGGATTGTTCCTGGCTTATATGCTTGATCGTTTTATGCTGAGAGATTGGGATAACCCAGCCATCTATTTCGCCCTCATTTGGCATCGGTGGCGGTCTCGGCCTCGTTGGCTCCTACCGGGTTGAGAAGAAGGAGTTGCTGGATAAGTTGAATAGTTGATAAGTTGATAAGTTGAATGGTTGATAAGTTATTGGGAGGTCAGAAACCTAACCAATCAACTTATCAACCATTCAACTTATCAACTATTTCTCATTTACCGATCTCCTCCAACGCTCTCCTGATCACAATATCATGTTCATTGTTGATCTGAAAATAACCTTCCGAACGCCAGATCAAACGGGCCAGCAGGGCCTTGATGCGGTTTTGCAGTATTTCCTTGTCCTTGTGAGGTATATTGCGAATGTTGATGGTATCTTTTGCCGCATAATGGATCAGGCTATT
>Ga0193728_1000170_pt1 | contig 29097 bp, 17 predicted proteins | sample U1c1metaG_FD_143037 | JGI IMG/M metagenome (GOLD analysis project Ga0193728, IMG submission 143037) | Soil microbial communities from a riparian zone of the East river system, Colorado, United States - U1c1 | ecosystem: Environmental > Terrestrial > Soil > Riparian zone | place: USA: East River... | reverse complement strand
ATGAAGGCCCCGGCCAGCCGGGTCCCCGCCCCGGCAGCTGCTGATGCTGGCGGGACGGGCGGGGTGATGGTGCTGCGGGCCGGCCGGCCCCGGCTCACCCGCGCCTGAGGGCCGGCGCGGCACCCCGGGCCCTGACGAGCCGCCGCCACGAGCAGGCGGGGGTGACCGGCGGTGCCGCGCGCCGCCCCGGCCGGCGCTCGCCGTGCCCGGGCGCGGCGCCCCGCTCCCGGCGGGCCCGCTCAGCAGCAGCCACCCCGCCACCGCCGGCATACCTCATATTTCCGGCATACCGCACGGCAGGCCAGCCGTCACCAGGCCGTAACCCCCCCAATTAACGATCTTTAGTCCTGGCCATCTCGCTTTCTGGAGCAGGTGGCGCCGCCGACGCCGACGTCAACCATGGCCCGAGGCGTGGCGTGGCTGGCGGTGTTCACTGTTGTGGCTGTCTTAGGCGGCGCGGCGGCGGACCAGCCAGACGGTAGCGGCGATGAGCAGCGCGGACAGGGCGAGCAGCCAGCCGCCCTCGATCCACTGGAATGGCCAGAAGCGGCTGGTCGGCTGGTAGCTGGTCCATTGCGTGTATCCGTGCTGGAGAAAGCACTGCACAGGGCTTAGCGGCGGCTTGCCAGGAGAGCCCGGCGCTCCCAACGCGGAGGCAGAGCAGAGGTGCTGGAAGAGGTTGATGGCCCGGTCGCCGTGGGCCGGCGAACGCGAACCGTCCTTGGTCAGCCACTGGCTCGTGGTCCACGCGGCCACGGGAGCGTTCAGCCTGCTGGTGACCAGCGGCGTCAGGTAGTGCTGGCGCAGGAACCCCCCGGTCGCGACGGCGAGCCCGGCATAGGCGGCCAGGGTGGCGGCAATCGCAGGGACGACCCGGCGGATGAGCATGCCGGCCAGGCCGCCGATCGCGAAGGCGGCCAGCGTCCACGCGGCGAAGCCGACCCCGCGCAGGGGGAACAGGCCGGGAGTCAGCGGGGACGCCTCGGAAAATGCCATGGCCGGGTTGCGGGCGGCGAAGTACGGCTGGTAGTACCAGGAGAACAGCACGCTGATGGCTCCGGCGGCGGCGGTTACCACGACCGCGAGCGCCACCAGCTTGGCCAGCGTCCAGCGCCACCGCCCGAAGCCCTGGGTCCACGCGTAGCGGAAGGTGCCGGTCTCCATCTCACGCGCCAGCACCGGCGCTCCGGCGAACATCCCGATGAGTGCGGGCACGGCCAGCAGCGCGTAGCCACTCGCCAGAACTGGGTTCATCTGGTTGGCGTTGAGGAAAAGGTTGCCGCAGGCAGGTGAGGTTAGCGGGCGGCAGGCGGTCGCGGTGGCGTAGGCGTGGTGCATCTGAAGGCCGGCGATCCACACGTACACCGCCAGAGCCCCCAGCAGCGCGGCGACGCCGGTCAGCGCGACGCGGTGCTGCCGCCAGGTGACCCAGGCCATCCGCCGCCAAGGCACTGGCCGCAGGCTCGCGTCCTGGCCCGGATGGGCGGGCATGGTCAGCGTGGTCACTGCGTCACCTCCGACGGTTCGGCGTCCCCGCGACGGGCCGGGCCGGGCAGCGCCGCGGCGCCGGGCTCGCGCAGGTAGGCCAGGGTGAGCTCCTCGAGGCCCACCGGGTGGGCCTCCCACCCCGGCGGGACCGGATCGTCCGCGGTGGCGCGGACCAGCAGGTGAGCCTGGGCCTCGGCGCGGCGGACATGTACCACCGGCCGTTCGGCATAACTGTCGGCCTCGGCGGCCGGGCCGGTCAGCATGCGGTGGCTTGCGAGCAGGTCGTCGACCTCGCCGACCACCTGCACTCGGCCCCGCGACAGCAGGATGAGGTAATCGGCCACCCGCTCGAGTTCGGCGAGCACGTGCGAGGACAGCAGCACCGACACGCCGTCGTCGGCCGCCGCTGTGAGCACCGTGGCCATGAAGTCATGCCGGGCGATCGGGTCGAGCATCGCCACCGGCTCATCCAGCACGAGCAGCCGCGGCCGCCTGGCCAGCGCCAGGGTCAGCGCGAGCTGCGCTTGCTGGCCACCGGACAGCCTGCCCGCCTTCCGCTTCAGCGGGATGCCCAGCTCGGCCAGGCGAGCCTGGGCAGATGCCTGGTCGAAGCGCCGGTTCAGGTTGCGGGTCAGGTGCAGCATGTCCGCAGCCGACAAGTTCTTGTACAGCGGCGTGTCCTGGGCGACGAAAGCGATGCCATTCAGCGCGGCGGGTGACCCAGCCGGCCGGCCGCCGAGCACGGTGACGCCGCCCGCGGACGGCGCCGCCAGGCCGACCGCCAGGTTCAGCAGCGTGCTCTTGCCAGCGCCGTTCGGGCCGACCAGCGCGGCCACGTGCCCGGCGGGGATCGCGAGCGAGCACTCGCGCAGCGCCCAGGTGCCGCCGTAGCGCTTGCCCAGGCCGCTTGCCTCGACGACGTTCATGCGACGCCCGTCGATTCTCCGCTCGCCGCGCCGCCGCGGGTGCGCGATCCGGTGCGGCGCTCATAGAAATCCCGCAGGGCGCTGGTGAACAGCGCCACGATCCCGTCCTCGTCCAGGCCGGCCCCATCCGCGGTGGCCAGCCAGCCAGAAAGGGAACGGCTGAGCGCCGTGAGCTCGGGCAGAGCGACCTGGCTGAGCGTCGCTTCGATGAACGTGCCCTGGCCGGGCCGCCCAACAGTGAGGCCCTTCGTCTCCAGCTCGCGGTAGGCCTTCAGCACCGTGTTCGGGTTGATGGCCAGCGAGGCGACCACGTCCCGGACCTTGGGCAGCTGGTCGCCGGGCTTCAGGTAGCCCAGCCGTAGCGCGTGCTCGACCTGATGCACCAGCTGCAGGTAGGTCGGCACGCCCGACGCGCCGTCCAGCCGGAACTCGACCGGCGACCCCCACCCGCTTCCAGCCGCCGGGCCATCACCGCCAGCGTCGGACGAAGCGCTGCCAGCATTACCCTCGACGGCTCTGGTCCCTTTAACTCCTGTCATAGGACAAGCATACAGCGCAGGAGCGATGGCGCCAAGCCTGCTCACGCCACTGCGGTCCGCTGCTAGCCGCGCCCGGAGCGCATCAGGTCATACAGCTTGTCCCGGCCGATGCCGAGGACCTGGGCGGGCCTCCTTGGGCCGGTCAAGCAACTTGTCCGTAAATCGGCTCATCTACTTTCTGGGTCTAGGCCGCGGTGGCGTGGTCGCGGGCTTGAGCGAGCAGCCATGATGCGGTTCGCCTACCATCGGGGCGTGGCGGGCTGGCTGAGCGGGGAGGAGCTGCGGATCGGCCTAGGCTGCATGCGTGTCGAGCCCGCGCTGCTTCAGCCGACTGTCGCGGCCGCCCTGGCGGCCGGCATCACCGTCTTCGACACCGCGCACGCGTACGGGGAGCGACCCGGCGACAACGAGCGGCTCGTCGCGCAGGCGCTGAGGGGCACCCAGGCGCGGGTCGTCACCAAGGGCGGAATGATCCGGGCGGGTACGGCGTGGGTTCCTGACGGACGCGCTTTCGCGATCCGGCAGCACTGCGAGGCGAGCCTCACAGCGCTGGACGGCATAGGCATTGACCTTTATCTGCTGCACGCGCCCGACCCGAGGGTGCCGTGGCTGACGTCGGTACGGGCGCTCGCCCGGCTGCTGGAGGAGGGGCTGGTCCCGCGAGTAGGCGTATCGAACGTCAACCGCGGCCAGCTCGACGCCGCCTTGTCGGTTGTCCCGGTCTCCGCGGTCGAGGTCGCCCTCAGCCCGTTCGACGACGCGGCCGTCCGCGGCGGGGTCGTCCGGCGCTGCGAGGAGCAGGGGATTACCGTGCTCGCGCACTCGCCGTTGGGAGGACCACGGCGGGTACGCCGTGCCGAGGCACAGGAGTCCCTGGCCTGGGTGCTCTCCCGGTCACCGGTCGTGGTCGCGATTCCCGGTGCGCGCAGCCCGGAGGCCGTGCGGTCAGCGGTGGCCGCCCTGGAACTGGAGCCACCCGCTGGCCCCGCCGGCCCCTCCGGGCTGCCCCCGGCGCCTTCCGGTGCCGAGGTGCTCCTGGTCATGGGCATCCCCGGCTCAGGCAAGAGCCGGCTCGCCGCGGACCTCGAGGGATGCGAGCGGCTCAACCGCGACGACCGCGGCGGCTCGCTGGCAGCTCTCGCACGCGAGCTGGACCGTCGGCTGGGTGAAGGCGTCGACCGGCTGGTGCTCGACAACACCTACCTGACCCGCGCCTCCCGCAACCTCGTGGTGGGGACATCAGCGCGGCACGGTGCGGGCGTGCGGTGCGTGTGGCTCGACACCCCGCTGGCCCAGGCGCAGGTTAACCTCGTGCTCCGGCAGCTGGACCTGTTCGGCCGGCTGCCGGAGCCTGAGGAGCTGCGGGGCCTGGCGAAGAGCTTTCCGGGGCTGATGGCGCCCACCTCGCAGCTGCGGGCGGCCCGTCAGTTCGAGCCCCCGACGGACGACGAGGGATTCGTTGCCGTGGAACGGGTGCCGTTTCGTCGAGACTCTGCTTCGGGCGTACCGGGGGTGTTCGTGGCCGCTGACGCGGTGCCGGGCTTCCAGGTCGATGACCCGTCGGTGCCGCACCTCGTGTTCGGCTGGCACGTGCCAGCCGACGTTGCGCTGCCGGGAGCGGTCGTTGCCAGTTGCCCGCACCCGGGCGGCCCGCCGACCTGCTGGTGCCGGCCGCCGCTGCCCGGGCTGGTGCTCGCCTTCTGCCACGACCACGGCGTGGACCCCGCGCGTTCGGTGCTCGTGGGAACGAGCACAGGGCATCGCGCCTTGGCGACCGCGCTGGGCGCCCGGTTCACCAGCCTCGGATGAGCTGGCGGGGTGGGCATCCGGCGTAGTGGCCGGTGGCCGGCTGCCAGCGCACGCCGCCGCCCGGCAGCGGGATAGCCTTGCGGCCGGATCGTTGCCGCCCGCCTCAGACGCCCTGGGTCCGGCCGTGCCGGACCCAGGGCAGTGTGTGCTGCTGGTCTAGTGAACGTTGGCGCAGAGCAGCGGCCGGAAGAAGATCGTGGGCTGGCCGTTCTTGGCCTGGATGGTGGTGGTGTTGCCCTGGTGGATATTGAGGTACCAGCCGTGTGTGGGGATCGGCGCCGTCACGTTCTGGAACGTGCGCACGGCGTGGGCGACGCGGCCCTGGGGTCCGGCGACCAGGTCCCCGAGCATGTACTTGACGGGACCCTGGCTCATGCAGCTGCCCACGTGGATGTGCGCGGCGTGCCGGCCAGGGCTCAGCCCGCTAGCTGACACGATGACGGTCAGCGTGTGGCTAGACGGGTTGTAGGTGATAGTGGCGTGGCCGCGCAGCGGGCCGCGGGAGGCCGGGCCGGCCTCGACGGCGGTCAGGTGGTGCAAAGGGCCGCCCTGCGTCCTGGTTACCGCGATCGGGTTCACGGCGACGCCGCGCCGGCTGGTGCCCATTCTGACCACTAGCTGGCTGCCGGGCAGCAGGCGGCCGGTGTAATGGCTGCACAGGATGGCGCGGGCCTGGCCCACAAAGTTGGCGGTGAGCCGAGTGAACCGGACGATGCCGTGCCCGGGCAGGCGCAGATCGACGCTGTGCGACGAGCCGGGTGTCAGCCCGTATACCGCGGCGTGCACGGTGAGGCGGCCATGCGAGCGGCCGAAGCGCACCGTTCCGACCGGCATGGGATGCAGCCGGAGTGCGTCGTACTTGGTTCCTCCGCTGGGCGTCCCGGTGCGGGGGCGGGCAGAGATCCCCGCGCGGGCCGTGACGGCGCCGGCCGTGCCGGCGTGCGCGGCGCCGGGGGCGGCTGCCGCAGCTGGCCCGGCCGCGGCCGTTGCCAGCACGGCGGCCAGCGCAGGCACGACCGCGGCTGCCCGGGCGAGTGGCTGACGCGCCAGAAATGATCGCCGGCGCCTGTCGGTGACGCGGGCACTGCCATTGTTCATGGTGATAGTCACAGAATTGCTCGCCTTTCTTTCCAGAAGCCTGCAGTTGATCGGAACCGCGGGAATCCTAACCGACGAACCATTGGCAGGGCGGGCATGAACTGCAGGAGAATGGCAAAACTATCCGGCCCGGAAAGACGCGCGCCGTGCGGCGCAGCGTCACGCAGCGGGCGTGCAGTACATCCATGAGCCGACGTGGCCGGTCCGGCCCAGCCATCACTCTCGTCGCGGTCGCCGCGCTGTCGCTGTCGGTGGCGCTGGCGGCGCCAGCCCAGGCCCGCGCGGTCGGCCCGGCGAGCGTCACCCGCATCGCCCTGACCACGAAGGCGCTATACCAGCCCGAGGGCAGCGTGCGGTCCTACCAGCCGCCACCGCCTGGCTTCCAGCCGGTCTTCACCGAGAATGTCTCGCGGCACGGCGAGCGGACGCTGACTTCCGCGACCGAGGGGAACGAGCGGCTTGCGCTGTGGCAGATCGCCGCGGCCGATGGCGCGCTGACGTCGCTCGGGAAGGGTCTCGGCCCGCAGGTCCAGCAGCTGCTGGCCGCGAACGCCGCCGTCGGGTTCGGGAACTTGACTCCTGACGGGGCGCGGTACGAGCCCTCTGATATGGGCCTGAAGATAGAAAAATAGGTCGCCTGTAGGCATGTTGTAGGACGGACGTAGTGGGTCAATAGATCGCTATGACAGCTTATCGGACATAGAGATCCTTAAATGGCATGTAAGGAAATTTGTCAGAGGCTCTCGGCGCTGCCTAAGCGGCCCCGTCATTGGGCCGCCGCAGCATATGCGTCTGGATGACGGGGGATTCTGGATGTTCGAGCGGGTCGGAGACAATCTGAACCGGGCCCTGCACGCGCTGCTCGACAGCGAGCCACGAGCGTGGTTCCTGGGCCAGGACGTCCAGGATCCGTACGGGGGCGCCTTCAAGATAAGCCGCGGGTTGTCAACCCGGCATCCGGAGAGCGTCATCAGCACGCCCATCAGCGAGGGCGGGATGATGGGCGTCGCAGCGGGCCTGGCGCTGTGTGGCGACCGTCCGATCGTCGAGATCATGTTCGGAGACTTCATCGCGCTGGGGTTCGACCAGTTGCTGAATTTTGCGACGAAGTCCGTGTCCATGTACGGCCACCGGGTGCCGATGCACCTGGTCGTGCGCTGCCCCGTCGGCGGTGGTCGCGGGTACGGCCCGACCCACAGCCAGAGCCTCCACAAGCACCTGCTCGGCATCCCGCACCTGGCGCTGTTCGAGCTGTCGCCGTTCCACGACAACGTTCCCTTGGTGGAGCGCCTGGTGGCGCGCGGTGAGCCTAGCGTCCTATTCGAGAACAAGACGTTGTACGCGGCCCGCATGTACTCGCCGGGCGAAATCGATGACCTGTTCGCTTTCGACTACCTTGATCCGGACGGCGAATTCGCTCGGGTCTTCATCGAGGACCCGGCTGCCGCCGACGTGGTGATCATCGCCCCGGGCGGCCTCGCCGAGCGCGCGGTGACTGCGGCCCGGGATTTGTTCGTCGCGCTCGAGATGAGATGCCAGATCATCGTCCCGTCCCGGCTCTACCCGTTCGATCTCGATCCGCTGTTGCCCGTTCTCGAGGGTGCCGACCGGATCTGCCTGGCCGAGGAGAGCACGGCGGGGGGCACCTGGGCTGGCGATGTCGCTCAGCAGATCTACCGGCGCCTGTGGGGGAAGCTGAAGAGCCCGATCACGCTGGTCCACTCCAGCGACAGCGTGATCCCGGCAGCAGCTCACCTGGAGAGTGGGGTCCTGGTTCAGGCGGGCACGATCTGCCAGGCGCTAGGAGAGGGCCTTGATGCTTGACATCACGGTCCCGAAGCTCAATACGGTCGATGTCTCCTGCACGCTGGTCGAATGGCTGTTCGGCGAGGGGGACGTGGTCCCGCCGGACGCACCAGTCGCCGTTCTCGAGACCTCCAAGGCCGCGCAGGACCTGATCTGCGACCAGGGCGGGATCTTGCATTGCGCCGTTGAGGCGCCGGCTGAATGTCAGCTCGGGGCAGTCATCGGCCACCTTTTCGAAAGCGACGATGAGCGCGGGAAGTTCATTTCCGCACGCGCGGAAGGCGGCGCGGCGCCCGAACTCCCCGGCGACGCTGAGCCTGTTGTCACCCAGCCCGCGCGCGATCTCATGGCCCGGCACGGGATCACTTCCGAGCGGATCCGGATGCTGGGCAAGAAGGTGGTCAAGAGCACGGACGTCGAGCGCCTGATCGAGGAGCCCGGCGCTCGCTCATCAGCCGGCGAGCACCTCCCCTCCCGGGCTCAGCGCGCGGTCGCCGAGGTGGTCACCCGGGCGCACCGCACGATCCCCGCCGCCTTCTCCCTGATCAAGATCCACGCGGCCGACGCGCTGGCGCTGCGAGCTGCCCTCGCCGATCAAGATGGCGTTGTCATCGGACTGCCCGAACTTCTCGTCAAATGCGTCGCCTCCTGTCACGAGGCCTTTCCCCTGTTTTTCGCCCTAGTGCGGGACGACGGCTCCGCAGTGCTCTCTCCTCGAGCCGATGTCGGCGTCACCGTGGACGTAGGAACCGGACTGTATATCCCTGTGGTCGAAGACGCTGCCCGAGTCCCGATACAGCAAGTTGCGAGCACCATGATGCAATTCCGCATCAAGGCCCTGCGGGGGCAGTTCGAGGCAGCGGACCTGGCCGGCGCGAACGTCGCCATATCGCTTCATGACGATCCGGGAATCGTGCTCGCCCAGCCGCTCATCTTTCCCCCGCTGGCCTGCATGCTCGCGCTGGGTGCCGTCCAGGACGAGCTGTGCCTGGCCGACTCCGGCGGTGTGCAGGTCCGTCCGTACTTCCATCTCGGGCTTGCCTACGACCATCGCATCATCAATGGCCGGGAGGCAGCTCTCTTCCTGCGGGAGATCAAGGACATCTTTGAGAGCCGTGGCGTCCTGAGCGGTCTGTGCGAGAAGGACGGCGGACGTCATGCCGAGTGAGCCCGGCCAGCCTACGGCGGCAGGGTTCAGGGAGATCGTCGCCACCGTCCTGGAGCTTGACCTGGCCGAGGTGGTGGACGCGGCCGGGCCAGCCACGCTGAGCAACTGGACGAGCCGCAAGTACATCGAGCTCGTCGTGGCGCTTGAGGACGCTTACGGAGTCTCTCTCTCGGCCAGCGAGATCTTCGGCATCCGGTCCGTTGCCGACCTTCACGAGACGCTGCGCCGCAGGGGCGTCGTGAGCTGAGCGCCAGGTTGGAGGAACATGTCAGGCACATCTCCGCATCAGGAGCTGACCGCCCCGCTGTCCCGGCCGGCTGCCGCCGACCTAGAGCTGCTGCTGCTCATCCGTCATTTCGAGTGGGCGGTCCTTGAGCTGTTCGGGCAGGGCAAGCTGAACGGAACGACGCACACCTGCCTGGGCCAGGAGTACATCCCGGTCGCGCTCCGGCCCCTCATCAGCGACAACGACTTCATATTCAGCAACCATCGCGGCCACGGCCACTACCTGGCGCGCTTTGCTGATGCGCACGGCTTGCTCGCAGAGGTCATGGGCCGTGAGGGCGCGATCTGCGGCGGAGTGGGGGGCAGCCAGCACATTCGCCGCGGCCGGTACCTCTCGACGGGCGTGCAGGGAGAGAGCCTGCCAGTCGCCGCGGGGGTGGCGCTGCATCTCAAGCGCACCGAGCCGGGCGGTCTAGCCGTGGTCTTCATCGGCGACGGGACCTGGGGAGAGGGCGTTGTCTACGAGGCGCTGAACATGGCTGCGCTGTGGGGACTGCCGCTGGCCGTTGTCGTCGAGCACAACGGGATAGCCCAGTCAACACCCGCCGCCGCGCACATGGCCGGCACGGTAGGGAGCCGGGCGGCCGCGTTCGGCATTGCCCATCACCGCATCGCGTCGCTGGATCTCAACGAAATCCGCGTAGAACTCACGCCCGTCCTAGCGCAAGCTAGGACGGACCAGCGGCCCGTGATCGTGGAGTTCGCGACTCACCGACTCGGCCCGCACAGCAAGGGCGACGATACCCGGAGCCCTCAAGAGCTCGAGCGGATGCAGGCATCCGACTGGTACCGCCGGTACGCAGACGCGTTCCCGGGTCAGTTCGACCCGCAGGACAAGGTCGCGCGGGCGCTCGTTGAGCGGGTGGTCCGGGAGGTCGACGCCCGCCCTCTGGCCAGTTGGCCACCGATGCTTCGAATGCTTGCGGAGGAGCCGGCCGGGTGACCGGCCGCGCCAGGCGGATACGGAGAAGGGACTGCCCATGTCGTTCGGTGTCGTGGCCATGGCTGGCGTGCTTGGCGAGCCCGTTGACGTGACGCTAGCTGCCGCCGAGTACACGCCAGACCTCAAGAAGATCCAGGGCTGGGGATACCGGCGATTCCATCGCGCTGAGGCCGGGGTCGGGCTCAGCGACCTGGCCGTTCGCGCCGGGCACCTGGCCCTGACCCGGGCCGGGCTGGACCCCGGCGACGTGGACCTGGTGGTCCTCGCAATGGCCGATATCGCAGAGTACCTGTACTGGGACGCGGCTGCGGCTACGCAGGCACGGCTGGGCGCCCACCGCGCCGAGGCCCTGCTGCTGAATCAGGCCTGCGGATCAGGCGTCATGAGCTTCGACGCGGTGGCCGGTAAGTTCGCGACGCACGATGAGTACCGGACTGCGCTGATCATTGCGGCCAACAGGGTGTGCGAGGCCTACTGGAACCGCATGGAGGCGACCACGTCAATCAGCTCCGACGGGGCCGCCGCGGCGGTCGCGGTCCGCGGGCATCCCGGCTGCCGCTGGCTCACGACCGCGGTGATCAGCGACGGCCGGTACGCGGATTTCTTTAGGCTTGAGTCCGGCGGTGCGGCCCGTCCGTTCGGCGCGGCTGGCCTCCGGCCAGCGCAGGTGGAGAACCCGTTTGACCGGCTGGAAGTCTTCTTCGGGAATGATTTACGTGAAATGCTGCGATTCATCGAGATAATCGGCGCGCGCAACCGTGAGGTTTTCGAGAAAGCATGCCATAAAGCGGCCGTCCCGCCCCGCTCTGTCAAGCGCGTCATCCATCTGAACGACAACATGAAAGCCCTCGCTGACCTGGCCAAGGATCTGGGCATCTCCGTAGGCCACACCAATGCCGACCTGGCCATGGACTACGGCCACCTGGGCTGCGCAGATCAGATCTTCTGTCTCGAGCGGCATGTCGGCTCCGGTGACCTCGCGCGCGGTGACGTGGTCGCTTTGACCAGCGTAGGTAGCGGTATGCACTGGGCATGCACGTTGCTGCGGATCTGATTGCCTCGTCGGGGGGAGGGACGAAAAGCCGGTTCATACCCAATGCCGTCGGCCACCAGCCAGTTTATACAGCCTAGCCGTCCGCTCGCGCGCTGATATCAGCTAGTGATCGGAATCCATTAGCGCGCGCGGCGGCTGCTGTCCCATGCCCTCAAGAGGACGGAATGCGCTGATGTCAGTAAACTCTATCAGTTCCCAGATGGGATTCCGGGTCCTTGGCCCAATCCAGGTACGCCGTGGCGGCGTCTGGATTCCGCTCGGCGGCGCCAAGCAGCGCACGGTTCTCGCGGCTTTGCTGCTGGCCGGCGCGGCCGGGGTGCCGAATCAGAGGCTGGAGCGGCTGCTGTGGGGAGATCACCCCCCCGAGACCGCACACGCGCAGATCCAAACCTACATGCATAAGCTGCGCGAGCTGCTCTGCCCGGACGCGGAAGTCGTCCGCCAGGGAGCTGGTTACATGCTGAGCATTCCGCGCGACGAATTCGACCTGCATGAGTTCGAGCGCAATACCGACCGCGGGCGTCGTGCCCTGTCTGTAGGTGATGCGCAGACGGCGGCGGGGGAGCTGCGACTGGCCCTGGCCCGCTGGAACGGCCCGGCGCTCGGGGACGTGACCGAGTTCCTCAGGCGAGCCGAACTGCCGCGGCTTGAGGAGCTGAGGCTCGCCGCCCTGGAGGACCGGATCGACGCCGACCTCGCGCTGGGCCAGGAGAAGGAGCTCGTACCCGAGCTGACCGGCCTGGTCGCCGAGCACCCGCTGAGAGAGCGAATGCGGGGCAGCCTGATGCTCGCGCTGCACCGCAGCGGCCGCCAGGCGGACGCTCTCACGGTCTACCGGGAGGGCCGGCGGATTCTGGTCGAGGAGGCCGGCCTCGAGCCCGGCAACCAGCTACGCGGGATCCACGAGGCCATCCTGGAGGACCCGGATCCGGCTATCGTCACTGGTGCTGCCGGCCGCGCGGCGGCCGCTGGGCCGCCTGCCGGCCATGCGCACCCAGCCGAGGCCGTCACGCGGGCCATCGCGCCCACCTCATTCCGAAGCGCCCTGGGACCCCGGCTCGGCGAGCTCGCGGTCGTCAGGTACGAGTCGGGCGAGCGGTATGAGGCCGTGCCTCCGGCGCAGTTACCGCCTCTCGATCCCGACCTGGTGGGCCGCGACAAGGAGATCGCGATCGCCCTGGACTGGTTCCAGCCCGATCACCGGTCGGACGGGCCACAGGCAGTCCCGGTGTGCACGGTCAGCGGCATGGCGGGCGTGGGCAAGACGGTGCTGGCCGTGCATGTGGCGCATCAGCTGCGGGCCAGGTACCCAGACGGCCACCTCTACGCCGACCTGCACGCCGACGGCCGGCCGCTGCGGCCGCCTGAGGTGCTCGCCCGTTTCCTCCATGCCCTTAGCGCCGAACAGGACCGCCTGCCGGTCGGGATGGAAGAGCGGCTGTCGCTCTACCGCAGCTGGGTCGCCTACCGACGGATCCTGATCATCCTCGACAACGCGTCGAGCGCGTACCAGATCCGCCCGCTGCTGCCCGCCGGGGCCGGCTGCGCGGTCCTGGTCACCTGCCGGACCCGCCTGCCGGGCCTGGCGGGAGCCGGCGCCCTCGATCTGGACGTCTTCGAACCCCAGCAGGCGGTCGAGCTGATCGGCCGGATTGCCGGTGTGCAGCGGGTCGCCGCCGAGCCGGAGGCCGCGGAGCGCATCGCGGAAATGTGCGGCTACCTGCCCCTGGCGGTCCGCATTGCAGGCGCGCGGCTCGCTGCCCGTCCGCACTGGCCGTTGTCGCGGCTGGCCGACCACCTCATGGACGAGGCGAGCCGTCTTGATGAGCTGTCTCATGACGACCTGGAGGTGCGGGGCAGCCTGAGCGCCAGCCTCAGGGGACTATCCGCGGCCGGCCTGCGGGCGCTGCGGCTGCTCGCCGAGCTTGACGTCCCGAGATTCCCCTCGTGGGTCGTCGCCCCGGCCCTGGCGGTCTCCACTCTGGAAGCGGAAACCCTGATCGACATGCTCGTCGACGCACGGCTGCTGGAGGTGGCCGTACCTGGTGGCGCGCCATGGGACTGCTACCGCTTCCATAGTCTCGTCCGTGCGGTCGCGCGGGAGCAGACCGTGCGGACGGCAGCCGCGGCCAGCCGGCGGGCAGTGCTCGGCCAGGCGCTCGGGGCCTGGCTCGCGCTGGCCGGCGAGGCATATCGGCGGCTGGCCGGCCATGGGTTCATCGGGGCTGGCGAAGGGTGCCTGCAGCGTCTCCCGGACCAGGCCACGGTGGATGCGCTGCTGGCAGACCCCCTCGCCTGGTTCGAATCGGAAAGGGCTGTCCTGCGGGCGGCCGTCGCGCAAGGGCGCGCCCAGGATCATATCCTGGCGGCCGCCCTAGGCCAGGTGTGCGAGCGCCTTGAGATTGCGGCCGGCCACGTCACAGGAGTAAAAGGATCACCGTCTGCCGGCTGAAGCGCATAAGGCCGGAATGGTCGGCTGCCGACCTGAGCGGAGTGCTGTTCCCCGCTGTGCTACATCATTTCTATAATTCCTTGAGGCTTCGAAAATTGGCCCGCTATAGCTTTTCCGTAGATTTTTCATAGCAGGTTCAGGGGGACTCTCGCCACAATTAAAGGGTAGATCGCCCACCAGGGTAAGCAGGCCGTCTCGGGAGGAGATGCGGCGTGACGCAGCTTAGCAACATGGCACCCGAACAGAAGGGCCTTGCCCTGCCTGCAATCGACGGCGAGCTCATGCGGGAGGCGGCGGAAAGCTATCTGGGGAATCCCGTATTCCGGGCCGCGCGCTATGAGGAACTGATCCTCGACGACAATCCGTACCGCCGCCCCGTGCGCCCGGGCGACATTGGCCTGGTTGACTTTTCGGCGCCCTTGTCCCGCGCGGACTATGCCCAGCTGAGCGGGCTCATGGGACACCGGATGCTGCTGAATATATACGACGCGGGGAAGCTTCTCCTGCCGCGGCGGCCAACTGCCGAGAAGTGGCGCGACTATGAGCAGTTCTACGCTGAGCGGAGCCGCTTTCTCGGAGACCTGATCCGGCCTTACCTGGAAACGCACCTGTTCGGCTTCGTCCGCGCCGGGGCGAGGCGCCCTGAGGCGCTGACCGCGGCCAGGGCCATAGGGCGCGCCCGGGAGATCACCGGCGATCGCAGCCGCCAGGCGGATGAGCTCCGGGCGGTGGTTACGTCCTCGCCCAGCCGGGACGCAATGATTGAGATGCTGGCGATCCAGACGGTCGCCACGTCGCTCAACATGGGCCTCCAGCCGGGCGCAGCGCTCCGCGAACTGGTCGGCGCGGGCGGCATGGGCCACCTGCCGGGCCCGCTCAGCACGGCGGCCGGATCGGACCTGCTGCTCCGCCGAGTGGCGGACAGCAGCGGCATCAAATTCGAGCCGCACAGTTATTACCAGTACTACCTCCCCTCGACGCTTGCCCTCATGAACTATGTCAACGGGGGCGCCCGGGACCCGGGGCGCGTATTTGCGCTCGCCGGAGCGCTTGTCATGCAGTCGGCCGAGGCATACGCGCTCCAGGATGCCCTCCAGCCGGCTCTGGCGGAGCGCCTCGGCGGCGGGTCCGGGCCGGGCCGGCTCCCTGCGCGCAGTTCAGCGGACGGCGAATCCCGCAGCCCCGAATCCGTCGTCGGCCTGGTCGAGCGGGTCGGCGGAGAGTTCGGCCTGGCTGAGTTCTTCCGCGGCATGGAGGAGTACGCAGTCCTCCTCGACGTTCACCACGACGAACGAATGCGCCAGTTCGCCTGGATCAGTGCCATGCCCGCCTACGTGGAAAAGGCCCGGCGCCTGCAGGCGGCGATTGGCGAGCACGGCCTCACCGTCGACCTCGACACCTTCGTGGAGTCGTCCGAGGAGTGCTCCACCACCCATGTCCATGACGAGGACCGGCTGCTGGTCATCGAGAGCGGCGAGATGGAGTTCTGGAACTGCTTCGGCATGCGCCACCGGTTCCGCCCGGGCGACGTGACATTCATCCCGAGGCATCACCTGCACGGCTCCGTGGTTCTCACCGGTGAATGCGTATACCACCAGCCCGTCATAACCGGCGAGCTCGATCGCCGGTTCGGCTGACCCGCCGGTGCCGTGATGAGCATCGGGAACACGCTGCATATCGAGAACATGCCCGTCATCGTCGCACCGGGCAGCTCGCCCCAGCCCTGGTGGGGAACCTCCCTGCGGGTCTTCAGGACCAGCCTCAGCCGCCGCGACTATCCCTGTCACTTCGGCCGGATCGCCCTGGAGCGCGGCGAGCTCTTCGCGACGTTCTTCGAGGAATCGGTGGCGCCGCTCGCGGAGTCGCTGGCCGAGTTCCTCGACATGTCGCGGCAGAGCCCCGACCGGCGGATAGTGCTCGCGGCCTTCGGCCGGCCGGATGACCGGCTGGCCAGCGAGCGGTCCCAGGCCGAGCGATTCTGGGCCGTACTGCAGAGCCTGCATGACTGCGACGCGACGGCCTGGCCGGCCGACGTCCCGCCCAGGCCTGACCACTCCGCGTGGGAGTACTCGTTCCATGGCGTGCCGATGTTCGTCTTCGCCGCCGCCCCGTCCTACCTGCGCCGGGCCAGCCGCAACCTGGGCCCCGGGCTGGTGCTGCTCTTTCAGCCCAGGAACGTATTCAACGGCATCGAGGGCGGCACGCCGCGCGGAGTACGGGCCCGCCTGGTGATCCGCGAGCGGCTGCGCCGGTGGGACGCCGTGGAGCCGCATCCCGACCTGGCCGACTACGGCGACCCGTCCAACAACGAGTGGCGGCAGTACTTCATCCCTGACGACCAGTCACGGCTCTATGAGCAATGCCCGCTGCACGTCAAGGACCCCGGCGCCGACCCGATGCCAGCCTACGAAGGACAGGCGAGCAAACCATGAACGTGACAACCCCCGCCGCGCGGCTGCACGAGCTGTTCGAGCAGCAGGCAGCGGCGACACCAGAGGCAACGGCTGCGACGTCCCTCGACGCGGAGATCTCCTACCAGGAGCTCGATGAGTGGGCCAACAGGCTGGCCCGCAGGCTGCTCAGCGAAGGAGCCGCACCAGAGACGCCCGTCGCGGTGATCGCCGAGCGGTGCATTGAGACCGTGGTGTCGCTGCTGGCCGTGCTCAAGGCCGGCGCGGCTTACGTGCCGATCGATCCGGCCAATCCGCCGGCGCGCTTCCACTACCTCATGCGGGACAGCGGCGCCCGGCTGCTGCTGGCCCCCGATCGCCTGGGCGGCGCGACCCCCCAGGGCGAATGGACGGTTGTCCTCTCCGACCGCGCCGCTGTCGCCGGCGAGTCGCCCCTCAGGCCGGACGGGGGCGCGGCCCCCGACAACGCCGCCTACGTGATCTATACCTCAGGCTCGACTGGCGAGCCGAAGGGCGTGGTCGTCACCCACCGCCAGATCGTGCATTCCACCCTCGCGCTGACCGAGCTCGGCCGGCCCGCCCCCGCATGCTTCCTGCTGCTCATCTCGTTCTCGTTCGACGCCAATGCGGTGGGACTGTACTGGACACTCGCATCCGGCGGCCAGGTTGTCATCCCCGCCCAGGACGAGCTGCGAGACATCCGGGCGCTGCGCGCTCTCGCCGCCCGGCACCGGGTGACGCATCTCGACTGCACTCCGGCCCTCTATTCCCTGATACTCGGTGACGACCCGGCCCCGCTGAGCACGCTGCGCTGTGCCATCGTCGGCGGTGAGGCATGTCATCGCGAGCTCATTGATCACCACTACGAGCTGCTGCCCGGCTGCCTCCTCGTCAACAACTACGGTCCCACCGAGACGACGGTCTGGGCTACCACCGCAACCCTGGCCACCGGCGATCCGGCTAGCGCGGTCCCGATCGGCGTGCCCGCCCCGCGGACCCGCGCGTATGTCCTCAGCGATGGCCTGCAGCCAGTCAGCGACACCGGCGTGGGGGAGCTCTACATCGCGGGCGCGGGCGTGGCCCGCGGCTATTACGGCCGTCCGGGGCTCACCGCGGGGAGCTTCCTTCCCGACCCGCTGGCCACGGAGCCGGGCGCCCGGATGTACCGCACCGGGGACCGTGCGCGCCGGCTGCCGGGCGGGTCCCTGGAGTTCTGTGGCCGCGTTGACCACCAGGTCAAGGTCCGTGGCTACCGGATCGAGCTCGGTGAAGTCGAGCAGGCTCTTCTCGCTCATCCCGACGTCGCGGCGGTCACCGCTGACGTGCGCAGCATGGGCGGCACGGCCGTGCTCGCCGCCTGGATCGAACCCCCGCGCGGGGTCGCTCCTGACCTCGATGATGTCAAGAAGCACCTGGGCAGCAGACTGCCCGGCCACATGGTCCCGTCGCGCCTGCTCGTAGCCGACGAGATCCCGCGCAATGTCGCGGGCAAAGTCGACAAGACGCAGCTTTCGCTGCCCGCCGAGCTGGCGAGCCCCGACGGCGGGCGGCCGCTGACGCCGCTGGAGACCGAGGTGGCGGAGCTCGTCACCGACATCCTCGGCGTGGCGCCGTCCGGGCCCGATGACGACATCTTCGACCTCGGCGCGACGTCCCTGCACATGTCCAGGCTGCTGCTCGCCGTCTGGAGCCGGTTCCAGGTGTCGGTGATGCTACACAACCTCTTCCAGCTCCCGACGGTGGCCGGCATCGCCCAGATGGTCGACCTCGGCCGCCGGCGCGAGCTCACCGGTGCTGTCCAGACCTGGACGTTCGACCAGCTCGCCGCGGCGGGCGTGCTCGACGACGCGATCCGCGCCGACGGGCTGCCCGAGTCCCGGTGGCAGGAGCCGCGCGAGATCTTCCTGACCGGGGGCACCGGCTACCTGGGCGCCTTCCTGGCGAAGGAACTCGCCGAGCGCACCAGCGCGACAATCTGGTGCCTGGTCCGGGCCGGCTCGGAGGAGGCGGGCCTCAGCCGGCTACGCGCCACGATGCAGCGGTACCTCATCTGGGACGAGGCGCTGGAGGGCCGCCTGCGGCCGGTGCTCGGCGACCTCGCGGCACCCAGGCTCGGGCTGAGCCCGGAGAAGTTCGCCGACCTCGGCCGCACCATCGACGTGATCTTCCACAGCGGCGCACTGGTCAACTTCCTGTATCCCTACAGCGAGGTCAAGGCGCCCAACGTCGACGGCACCGAGGAGGTGCTCCGGCTCGCCACGACGGGGACGCTCAAGGCAGTCCACCACGTCTCCACGATCGATGTCTGGCTCGACACCGAGCACCCGCGGCCCTTCCTGGAGGAGCAGCGGATCGTTCCCCGGCACGTGCCCGAGGGGTACGCCAGGAGCAAGCTGGTGGCCGAGGAGCTTGTGCACCTCGCGCGCGCGCGCGGCGTTCCCTGCTCTATCTACCGCCCGGGAATGATGGTCAGTCACACGCTAACTGGCGCGACTCAGCTGAACGACTTCCTCCTCATCGAGATCAAGGGCCTCCTCGAGTTCGGCGTTGTCCCCGACGTGCACTACATGTTCGATGCCGTCCCGGTCGACTATGCCTCCCGCGCCATCGCGCACATCGCGTTCCAGGCGGCCAGCCTCGGCCGGAACTACCACTTGTGGAACCTCAGGCCCGTGAACGTCGAGCAGGTCTTCGAGTGGATCCGCTCGTTCGGCTACACGCTTGATCCCGCCTCCTTCGAGGACGTCATCCAGCACCTCGCCACGATCGACCAGCACAACGCGATCTTCCCGCTGATCCCGCTGTTCCTCGACGAGGAAAACCGGCTGATGCCGGACACCTTCGATCCCGAGATCGTGGCCAGCACTGACCTGCGGTCGGAGTGCGCCAACACGCTCGAGGGCCTGGCGGGCAGCGGCATCGAGTGCCCGCCGATGAGCGAGGACCTGGCTCACCGCTGCTTCCGCTACCTCGTCGACGTCGGGTTCCTGCCTGACCCCGCCGAGCAGCGGGACCGGGTACGCGCGCGATCCGCCGCTTCCGCGTGAAGGCCGGAACTCCGCCCATGCCGCTGATCCTCCTGCAGCCCGACCAGCTGCCCCGTCATGAGCGCGAGCTCCGCGCGGCCCCGGCCGGGCCCGGCCACCGGATGCTCGCGTCACGGCTGTCCGGCGGCCGCGCGGCCGCCGGCACGCTGGAGGCCCTGCGGATCCTGCCGCTGGCGCTGAACGGCGCGCCCCTGCCGGGCCCGCAGGCCGGGGCGCCGCAGTCCGACGTCGCGTACACCTACGATGCGCAGCTGCGGGAATATGACGCGTTCTTCGGCGTCGCCAGGGTCGAACTGCCGCGCAGCGGGGTGTTCCCGCAGAGCCTCCTCGTCGCCTACCGGTCCCTGCTGGAGGAAGGGCTGGCCTCCGGCACCCGGATGAGCTGGGCCGAGTGGTCAGCGCTCTGCACCACCTTCCACGCCATGATCGGCTTCGTGGCGGGCCGCGAAGCGCGCCCGGGGCCGCTCCCGGTGGCCGAGCCGCCCCTGCTGCGCTGGCACATGGACCCGCACCGGCGGTGGCGCACCGGCCACCATGTCTTCTTCGTCCTGACCCAGAGCCTCATCGTCGTGCTGGGCTGTTTCCGCGAGGCCCGCCGCGAGGGAGATGACGGCCTCGCGCAGCGGATGCTGAGGCTGGCTGCGCAGCTGCTAGGCGGATCGTCAGCGGCCTTCGTCTTCGCCGCGGAGTTCAGCGCCGGCCAGTACCAGGCGCAGGTCCGGCCGGCGATGGAGCCCCCCGCGGTGGCGGCCGGCTTCAGCGGCCTGCTCTCGCCCGACCATCACTACCTGGTCAGGCTGATGGCCAAGCTGCGCCCAGCGCTTCGCGACCTGCCCGCCGAGCTGGCCGAGGACCACCGGCTCTTCGTCGCGGCCCTGGAGGCCGCCTATGAGTCGCACAAGTACGTCTGCGCGAGGTTCGGCGGCGATCGGGGCGCCAGCCTGCGGATGAGCGCAGCAAGCGCCATTCCCGCGGTCGATGTGATTCACGGCCTGAAAGTGGCCCGGACAAAGCTTGTGAGGTCACCCCGATGAGCCCTCAGTGTCCCTCGTTTGCGCACCTGCTGTGGGAGCGAGCCCAGCAGGATCCCGACCGGAACGCGTACAGCTACCTCTCCGAGCCGCAGGGCAGCCTGACCTACGGTGCCCTGCACCTGCGGGCCGCGGCGCTCGCCGCCCGGCTCCGCGCTGTCGCCGCCCCCGCGGAGCGGGCCGTGCTCCTGGTTCCCCCAGGGCTCGACTACATCGTGGCGTTCTTCGGGTGCATGTACGCAGGGCTGATCCCGGTTCCCGCGTACCCGCCCCTCGATGACCGCCAGATGCCGCGGCTGGTCTCCCTGATCAGGAACTCCCGGCCGCGTCTGGTGCTCACGCCCGGCGCGCTGGCCGGCCCGACCCGCGAGAGCCTGCGGCGGCACGGCGCGAGCGCCGCCATTGACCTGATCACCTGCGACGGCGACGCCGCCGGCGACCTGGCGCCGATCGGCTCACCGCCGGATATCGGCCGCAGCGACGTGGCGTTCCTGCAGTACACCTCCGGCTCGTCCAGCGATCCGAAGGGCGTGATCGTCACGCACGCCAACCTGTTCGACAACTCGTCCGCGATCAAGACGCTGTTCGGCCATGACGCATCAAGTTCCGGCGTCGCCTGGCTCCCCCCGTACCACGACATGGGCCTCATCGGCGGCATCCTGCAGCCGCTGTACGCCGGGTTTCCGATCGCGCTGATGTCACCCTTGCACTTCCTGGCCGAGCCGGCCTCCTGGCTGCGAGCCATCGGCGAGCACCGCGCCACCTCGAGCGGCGGCCCGAACTTCGCCTTCGACCTGTGCGTGCGGAAGATCACCGACGAGCAGCGGGCGGGCCTCGACCTGAGCTCATGGTCGCTGGCCTTCTGCGGCGCCGAGCCGGTCCGCCCGCAGACGCTCGAGCGGTTCGCGGAGGCCTTCGGGCCGTGCGGATTCCGCCGCGACGCCCTGTACCCGTGTTACGGGCTCGCCGAGTCCACCCTGATCGCGGCCGGCGGCCGCAAGGGCGCTGGCCCGGTCATCCGCGGCGGGGTGGTGTCCTGCGGCGACGCCATCCCCGGGCACCGCCTCAGCGTGCTCCGGCCAGGCAGCAGGCAGGACGCCGCCGACGGCGAGATCGGCGAGGTGTGCCTGAGCGGGCCGAGTGTCGCGCGTGGGTACTGGGATTCTCCCGCGGCCGCGGCCGAGGCCTTCGCTTCCGACCCGGCGGGCGGGCCGCTGCTGCGCACCGGTGACCTCGGGTTCCTGCATGACGGTGCGCTCTTTGTCACCGGCAGGTGCAAGGACCTCGTCATCGTCCGGGGTCGCAATCTTGCCGCCGAAGACGCCGAGTTCGCCGTCGCCGGGTGCCATCCGATGATCCGTCCTGGCTGCGTCGCGGCCTTCGGCGTGGCCGGGGACGACGGCGAGGCACTCGTGGTGCTGGCCGAGCTCCGCGACGACAACCCGCCCGGCCCGGTGCTGCGCGAGGTCAGCGACACCGTGCAGGCAACGCTCGCCGTGCACTTCGGAGTGACCGCCAGCCGGGTCGTGATCGCCCGCCGCGGGAGCATCGGGAAGACCCCGAGCGGCAAGATCCGCCGGGCCGAGTGCCGCCGGAGCTTGCTGGCCGGCGAGCTGGCCCCGCTGGCCGATCACCGGCCAGCCGGGCAGACCGCCGGGGCGGATGCTCCCGGAGAGGGCATCGCGGCAGCGCTGGCCGAGCTGGCGGCGTGGGTTCTCGGGCTGCCGGAGGGCTCGGTCCCGGCCGGCGCCGCTCTCACGGCGCTCGGCATGGACTCGCTGCGGGCGGTCGAGCTCAGGCACGTGGCGCAGGGCCGGCTGGCCCTCGACATCCCGTTGCAGGCCCTGCTCGGCGGCGGCAGCGCGCTGGAGCTCGTCCGGGCCGCGTCCCGGACGGGCGCGGCCGCGCGCCAGCCCGCAGCCAGCGCGGCCGTCGTTACTGACGGCGAGCGCGCGCTGTGGCTGACGAGCCGGCTGTCCGGCGACCCGGCCAACTACGTCCTGACCATCGCGCTGAACCTCCGCGGCCCGGCCGACGCGGACACTCTTGAGCGGGCGCTGCAGCTGCTGGCCGAGCGGCACCCGGCCCTGCGCACCTACTTCCCGGGCGTCGGGGGGCAGCCGCAGCGCAGGCCCTGGGACGGCGCGCTCACCCTGGAGCTGGCGGCGGTGGAGGACGGCCGCGCGGCCGATCGCTGGATCAGCGATTTCGCCGGCCGGGGCGTGGATCCGGCACAGCGCGCGCCGTGGAAGGTGGCTCTGCTGCAGCCCGCCGACGGCCCGCAGGTCCTCGTCCTCTGCGCGCACCACATGGCCTGCGACCTGTGGTCCCTGGACATCCTGGCGCATGAGTTCGTGGACGCCTACCAGCTGCTGCTCCTCGGGCGGCGGCCGGACTGGACGGACGCCGGCGACCCGGCGCGCATCGCAGGCCGGCTCGAGGCCGCGCTGGACGGCGAGCACGGCCAGCGGCTCGCCGACTTCTGGCGCGGCGAGCTGGCCGACGCACCCCCGCCGGGCGGCCTGCCTCAGGCGCGCCTGAAGGCGCGGGGCACCGCGCCGGCCGGGCGCTCTCACCTCCTGCTGGCCGCCTCCCTCATGCAGCAGGTCCGCGGCGTGGCCCGCGCGGCCGGGGTGACGCCGTACACCGTCATCTTCACTGGCTTCGCGTGGCTGCTGCACTGCTACACCGGGGACCGCCGGTTCGTGCTCGGCGTCCCGGCGCCCGGACGGCTCGACCCCGAGTCAGCCACGGCCGTCGGGTACTTCGTCAACCCGCTCCCGCTGGTCTGCGAGATCGATCCGGCCGAGAGCTTCCAGGCTCACCTGCTGCGGTTCCGCGACAAGATCGCGGCGGCGCTGGGTCACCAGGAGTACCCATACCAGCGAATCCTTGACCACTGCGGGCCGCGGCGCGGCGAGCCCGCCATCCGGGTCCTGGTCCTGCAGCAGCAGGCTCCGACGGGCGACGCCCTGTCCCTGCTGTCCGCCGATGCGCCCGGCGGGGACAGCGGGTCCTTCTTCACGCCGCGGCTGGTGGATCAGCGGAACGCGCCGTTTGAGCTCACGATCGAGATCGCCGAGGGGGGCGACGGCCTCGCCGCCTCGTTCACCTACGACGCCGAGGTGCTGACCGGGCCGGACGTGGCCGCGGCGGCCGCCCACTGGGTGCGGCTGCTCGAGCAGGCCACCGGTGAGCCGGCCATGACGCCACCGGAGGCAGCCCTCCTCGGCGATGCCGAGCGGCGGCTGCTCCTGACCGACTGGAATGCGCCCGCGGTCGCCGCGGGCGAGTCTACTTTGCACCAGGTCATACTCAGCGTGGCCGCGCGCCAGCCGGCGGCGGTGGCCGCCCGTGACAGCGCGGGCGAGCTGACCTACGCGGAACTCGACCGGCGCAGCGGGCGGCTCGCCGCTGCCCTCGCAGCCAGGGGCGCGGGTCCCGGGCGGCCGGTAGGGCTCATGCTGCCGCGCTCCACCGGCCTGATCGTGGCGATGCTCGCCGCGATGCGGGCCGGCGCGCCGTACGTGCCGCTCGACCCTGACTACCCCGACGCGCGGCTCGCGGTGATCGCGCAGGACAGCCGGCCCGCCGTGATCGTGACCGGTCCCGGTGCGGAGCCGGCGCGCCCGGTACTGCGCGGTGCCGTGCTGCTCGCCGAGGAGGGGCTCGCGGACCAGGGGCCGCCGCCATCCGCGCCGGCGGATTCCGGCTGGCCCGCCTACGTGATGTATACCTCCGGATCGACCGGCACACCCAAGGGCGTGGTCTGCGGGCACCGCGGGGTGCTCAACCTCCTGGCTGATGCCCGGCTGGCGGGCGCGGCCGCTCCCGGCGACCGGTGCGGCTGGTGGACGAGCCCGGGGTTCGACGTGTCGGGCTACGAGGTGTTCTCCGCCCTCACGGTCGGCGCAGCCGTCGAGGTGTGCCCGCCAGCCGCCCGCCATGAGGCCGCGGCGTTCATGGAATGGGCAGCCGCCCGCGGCATCACCAGCGCCTACATCCCGCCGCATCTGCTGCCGGGCCTGCCCGCCTGGCTGGAGCGTAACCCGGGCCGCGCCAGCCTGCGCCATGCCATGGTCAGCGTCGAGCCGATTCCCGAGCCGCTGCTGCGCGCGATCATGCGGCTCGCGCCCGGCCTGGCCGTCACCAACGGCTACGGCCCCACGGAAGCCACCATCTTCTCCACCCTGTACGCCGTCGAGCCCGGCGGCACGCAGGACGGCATCACTCCGATGGGGCGGGCCGTGCAGAACTGCCCGCACTACCTTCTCGACGCCTACCTGCGCCCGGTTCCGCCGGGCGCGGTGGGCGAGGTCTGCATTGGCGGCCGCGGCCTGGCTCACGGCTACCACGGACGGGGAGCGGCGACGGCGGAGCAGTTCATCCCGTCGCCCTTCCGGGCGGGGGAACGGCTCTACCGGACCGGTGACCTGGCCCGCTACCGGCCCGACGGGCAGCTCGTCTTCCTGGGGCGACGCGATCACCAGGTGAAGGTGCGGGGAATGCGGATCGAGCCGCGGGAGGTGGAGGTCGTGATGGCCGGCCACCCGGAGGTGGCCAATGCCGTCGTGCTGGCCAGCGCCACAGCCGACGGGCCGGGGCTCATCGGCTACGCCAGGGTCAGCGCGGGACGGGCCGCCGACCGGGAGCTCGCCGCCGATATCGGCCGGCACGTCAGGGAACGGCTGCCGTCCCCGATGGTGCCGCGCCACATCGTGCTGCTCGATGACTGGCCGATGACGATCAACGGCAAGATCGACAGAGCCAGGCTGCCCGGCCCGGACCTCAGCTGGCGCGACTACGCGCCCCCGGACGGCGAGGCGGAGGCTGCGGTCGCCGCCGTCTGGGCCGAGCTGCTCGACGGCCCGAGGGTCGGCCGGACCGATGACTTCTTCGAGCTCGGCGGGGACTCCCTGCTCGCCGCGCGCTCCGCGTCCCGGCTCGCCGATCAGCTCGGCGTGCCCGTCGAGGCCGTCGATGTCATGGACTACCCAGTGGTCTCCGTGCTCGCCGCGGAGCTCGCCGGACGCGCTCCGGCCTCGCCGCCCGCCGGCGGGGACACGCTGCGCGCCCTGGTCGATCATGTCGCCGGCCTGCCCGACGACGTGATCGAGCGGATCATCACGCAGTCGGGAGGGCAGCAGGCATGACGGAGCAGACTGACAGGCTGAGCCAGCTGAGCGAGCCGCACCGGGCGCTGCTGGAGCGGATGACCGCCCCCGCCGGCCAGCGGGAGGGGCTGTTTCCCGCTACCGCCGCCCAGCGGAGCCTCTGGTTCACCGACCAGCTCGCGCCGGGAACGAGCACCTACAACATCCCGGCGCTGCTGCGGCTGCGGGGCCGGCTGGACCACGGCATGCTGGCCGGCGCGCTGCAGGGCCTGGTCGACGAGCACGAGGCCCTGCGCACCACGCTGGTGGCGGTGGACGGCGTCCCGCTCCAGGACGTCCGGGCCACCCGAGAGCAGCAGGTCACGATCATCAATGCCGCTGGCCGGGAAGAGCAGGACGTCATCGCCGAGGCCATCGGGGAGGCGCACCTGCCCTTTGACCTGGGCGCCGGGCCGCTCATGCGCAGCACGCTGTGGCGCCTCGGGCCGGACGACCACCTGCTGCTCGTGGTGGTCCACCACAGCATGGCCGACGGCTGGTCCCTCGGCGTGCTGCTCGACGACCTCGCCGCGTCCCTCGACGGGGGCCGGCCCGGAGGCGCCGGCCCGGCCGCGGCCGTGCATCCCGTGGACCTCGCGCTGGCCGAGGCCGCGGCAAGCGACGACGCGCCGAGCGCAGCATTCTGGGCGGAACGGCTGGCCGGGGCCAGCCCGCCCATGCTGACGCGGCCGGAGGCAGCGCCGCCCGGGCCGGCCTGCGGGACGCTGCTCCTCCCGCTGGACGCCGGCGCTCCCGGCCAGGCCAGGGACCTCGCCCGCCGCCTGGGCGTCACCGAGTACGCCGTCTATTTCGCGGCGCTGGCCGCGGCCTGCCACCGCGCCGCCGGGCAGCGGGACCTGGTGCTCGGGGCGTCGTTCGCGCGGCGCTCCGGCCGCGGGCTCGAGCGGACCGTGGGCCTGCTGGTCAACGCGCTCCCCGTGCGGCTCTCCTGGTCGGGCGATCCGGTTTTCGGTGAGCTCGTCACGCTGGCCGGCCAGGCGCTGCGCACCTCGATGGCCCACGGCAGCCTGCCGCTCGAGCGGATCATCCAGGACAGCGCCCGGCACCGGGCCGGGGGCCGGACGCCGTTCCTCGACGTGGTCTTCTCCCTCAACCAGGACCCGCTGCCGGCCCGGCAGCTGGGCGGATGCGAAGCCGCGCGGGTCGAGGTGCCGCCCCGCACCGCCAAGTTCCCGCTCCTCGCGAGCATCGACTTCCAGGGCCAGCGGGCCCGTATCTGCTGCGAGTACGACCGCGGCCTGCTGGACGACGAGTTCGTGGCCGGGCTGGCCGGGATGCTGAGACATCTCCTGGAGCACATCGCCGACGTGGCTGCCGTCGCGCTCGGCGGGATCCCGCTGCAGAGCCCCGCCGAGGAGGCCGCGAGGGTGCGCCTCGCGCACGGGCCAACAGCCGCGGACGTGCTCGGCGGGCGGGGCTTCGGCGCCGTGGTGGCCGCGATCGCCCGCCAGGAGCCCGGCCGCGCCGCTGTCACCGAGGACGGCCGGCAAGTCACCTACGGCGGGCTGGTGACGGCCGCGGACGGGCTGGCCAGGGCGCTGCGGGCCCGGGACGCCGGCCAGGACAGGCCGGTCGCGGTGGCGCTGCCCCGGGGCATCGACCAGATCACGGCCTGCCTCGCGGTCATCCGGGCCGGCAGCTACTACCTGCCCCTCGACCCCGAGAACCCGGTCGGCCGCAACCGGCACATGCTGTCGGAGGCGGGCGCGGCGCTGCTCGTGGCCGAGGAGGGGTATGCGGACCGGCTGAGCCTGCCCGGCATCGTGGCCCTGCCGCCCCCGCCGCCGGGGGCGCCCGCCGCCGGGGCGCCCGCCCCGCAGGACGCGCTGCCCGGCCAGCCACCTGGCCGTGCTGACGACCTTGCGATGGTCGGGTACACGTCCGGCTCGACGGGACAGCCGAAGGGCTTCGCGATCACTCAGCGCGGGATCGCCCGGCTGCTCGGAGACCGCCGGTACCTGCCCGCCGATCCCGAGCGGGTTTTCCTCATCGCCAACGCCGTCACGTTCGACGCCTCGACCTGGGAGATCTGGAACACCCTGCTGACCGGGTCACGCGGCGTGGTGGTGCCCAGGTACGGCTACACCGCCCGGGGCCTGGGGGAGCTCATCCGCGGGCACGGGGCCACCGCCGCTCACGTCACCACGCAGCTGTTCAACGAGATCGTCGATGAGGACCCGGACGCCTTCGCGCCGCTGGCCGAGCTCGTCATCGGCGGTGAGGCCATGTCGGCGGAGCACGTCCGGAAGGCCCGCGGGCGCCTGCCCGGCACGCGGCTGCTCAACGCTTACGGACCCGCCGAGTGCTCGGTGATGGCCACCATGCAGGAACTCCAGACCCCGCCGCCGGGCGCGCGCCGGGTGCCCATCGGCGGCCCGCTGGCTGACACCGAGGTGTACCTGCTCGACGCGGCGATGCGCCCCGTTCCCGCCGGCGTCATGGGCGAGCTGTACATCGGTGGCCCGGGCGTGGCGCGCGGCTACGTCGGCCAGCCCGGCCTGACTGCCGAGCGGTTCGTGCCGTCCCCGTTCAGCGCGGGAAGCCGGCTTTACCGGACCGGGGACCTGGCCCGCGCCGACGCCGGCGGCTCCGTCACCTATCTCGGCCGGGCCGACCAGCAGCTGAAGATCCGCGGCTTCCGGGTCGAGCCCGGCGAGATCGAATCTTGCCTGGCCCGGCACCCGGCTGTGACCGAGGCGGTCGTCGCGTTGTCAGCCGTCGGCGCGGAGCCCGCGCTCGTCGCCTACGTCGTCACTGTCGGCGGCCAGCTGCCTGTGGCGCAGGTGCGCGAGTTCCTCCGCCGCGACCTGCCCGACTACATGGTGCCGTCGGCCGTTGTCACGCTGGAGCGGCTTCCCCTCACCCCGAACGGGAAGGTTGACCGCGCCGCCCTGCCCGCACCTGGCCTGCCGCTGCCCCCGGCCCGGCGGCCCGGGCCGGGCAGCCCGCTGGAGCGGGTTGTGCTGGAGGTGTGGGCGGCGGTCCTGGGCCGGGCTCCGGACACCGTTTCCGTGCACGACGACTTCTTCGAGATCGGCGGGCACTCCCTGCTGGCCAGCCGCGCGGCCGCCCGGCTCGAACGGCGGACCGGCCATCCGGTGCCGCTACGGCTGATGTTTGACCACCCCACCGTCGCGGGGCTGGCCGAGGCGCTCGGCCGCACTCCGGCGCAGCGGGTCGGGCCGGTGCTCGGGCCCGTGCCGCGGCGGGGCAGGCTGCCGCTGTCGTTCGCGCAGGAGCGGCTGTGGTTCCTGCACCAGCTGGCTCCCGAGGCGCCGCTCTATAACCTGCCGTTCGCGCTGCGGCTCACCGGTGAGCTGCGCGCCGACCTGCTGCACCGGGCGCTGGTCCTCGTCGCGGAACGGCATGAGGCGCTGCGCACCGTATTCGGCGCGGACACCGACGGTGTGCCGTACCAGCAGGTCCTGACCGGACCGGACGTGGCCCTGTCGGTCGTGCGCGTGACCGGCGACCGGGCCATGCGCAGACGGCTGGCCGACTGGATCGTCAGGCAGGCGGCGCTCGCGCCCTTCGACCTGGCGGTCGACCTGCCGATCCGGGCGACCGTGGCCGAGATCGCTCCCCGGGAGCACGTCTTGCTGGTGACGGTGCATCACATTGCGTGTGATGGCTGGTCGGTGCGGCTGCTGGCGGAGGAGGTGAGCGTGGCGTATGCGGCGCTGCTGGGCGGGGCGGAGCCGGGGTGGGCGGAGCTGGGGGTGCAGTACGGCGATTTCGCGGTGTGGCAGCGGGAGCGGCTGTCGGGGGAGGTGCTGGACGCTGAGCTGGCGCACTGGGGGCGGGTGCTGGCGGGTGCGCCGGCGGTGCTGGAGCTGCCTGCGGATCACCCGCGGCTGGCGGTGTTC
>Ga0193728_1000169_pt1 | contig 29102 bp, 21 predicted proteins | sample U1c1metaG_FD_143037 | JGI IMG/M metagenome (GOLD analysis project Ga0193728, IMG submission 143037) | Soil microbial communities from a riparian zone of the East river system, Colorado, United States - U1c1 | ecosystem: Environmental > Terrestrial > Soil > Riparian zone | place: USA: East River... | reverse complement strand
CTGGCCTGGGTTTGCGGTAATGTATGCATTTGGAAGGCTTCTGAGAAAACCCCGCTCTGCGCATTGGCCTGCCAGCGCATCGCGTCGGGCGTTTTTGCCAGGAACCAGGTACCCGAAGGTGTGAGCGGGCTGATCACGGGAGAAAGAACGGTGGGAGAATGGATAGTCAACGATGTGCGCGTTCCCTTGATTTCGGCCACCGGATCGACGCGGATGGGCAAGGCCGTCGGCACAGCAGTGGCCGCCAGGCTCGGAAAATCAATCCTTGAATTGGGAGGTAATAATGCCATTATCATTTCTGAACATGCCGATCTTGACATCGCGATCCTCGGATCCATTTTCGGCGCTGTTGGAACAGCGGGACAACGCTGCACCTCCACCCGTCGCTTAATCATCCAGGAAAGTATATACGATAAAGTAAAAAGCAAACTGGTTGCGGCGTATGGTCAGCTCCGCATCGGCGATCCCCTGGATGCAAAAAACCATGTCGGCCCGCTGATTGACCGGCAGGCCGTAGATCTGTACCAGCAATCCGTGGAAGCCTGCAAAAAAGAAGGCGGCCATTTTGTGGTGGAATCGGCAGTATTAAGTGGCGATGGCTATGAAAGCGGATGCTATGTGAAACCCTGTATCGCCGAAGCCCAACCGGATTTCGACATTGTTCAGCACGAAACCTTCGCTCCCATCCTATATCTGTTAAAATACAAGACCATGGAAGAGGCCATTGCCATTCAAAATGGCGTGCCACAGGGCCTTTCGTCCTCCATCATGACGCTGAACCTTCGGGAAGCCGAGCAATTCCTTTCCTTTGCAGGCAGCGATTGTGGAATTGCGAATGTAAACATCGGTACTTCCGGAGCTGAGATCGGGGGCGCCTTCGGGGGCGAAAAAGAAACCGGCGGAGGCCGGGAAAGCGGCAGCGATGCCTGGAAAGCCTATATGCGCCGCCAAACGAACACCATTAATTACTCTACGCAACTTCCTTTGGCACAGGGAATTAAGTTTGATTTATAAATTTTTTATCTGCCACAATCGATGGCCGTTGGCAGGCTATTTGTCATTTCGATTCGCCGTAGGCGGAGAGAAATCGGCAATAACCGCAGCCTGCGTTATCCGTCGATTCCTCCGCCCGCCAAGGCGGGGTCGGAATGACAAGTTCCAACGGTCAACGGCCATCGATCTGACAGACCTTATAATCAACAATCTTGAAATAATCGCCTCACTTGGACGTTATTAACCCTACATTCTCAGGTCCAACTATGAAAATCAAAGCAATTATTGACAAAATACTCATCCTGTTTTTTTTAATAGCCGGAACCAAAAGCGAAGCTCAGATCAGGCTGGCCTTGTATGGCGGCGTCCATTCGGCCAATGTGATGGAAAAGAACAGTCTTCCTGGCTGGGATACCACAACAGGCAAATTTTATGCTGCAAAAACGGGGTTTCAATTGGGCTTCCTGGCAGAGATTCCCATCGGCACCAAGGGATTGTATTTCCAACCTGGTTTTGTCTACATCAGCAAGGGCCGAACATATTCCAAATACAACGATTCAAATACTGCGGTACTAACCGATACACTCTACGCCCAGTCTACCCTTAACCTGAGCTATATCGAGGTGCCTCTTTACGTCACCTATAAGATACCGCTATCGGCCAATCGAAAAAGCAGTTTTTTTGTCAGTGCCGGCCCCTATTTTTCGTTTTTCTATAATGGCAAAATGAATCTTCAAAGCCGCACGCTCAGCAGTAATAAGTTTAATGATGAAAATGTAGACCTGAACGTCGGGAAAGCAGCAGACAAATACAACACTTTTGATATGGGCTTAAGCGCGAAAGCGGGGTTTGAGTTTGGTAACGTGATGATCAGCGCCTACGTGAGTCAGGGGCTTACCAACCTGTACACGGCGCCATATAACGGCAGTTTCCATCACCGGCTGCTCGGAGCAACACTGGGCATTTGGCTCACCAAAGCAACTGCCGTGACCAAGCCTCCGAGAGATGCGGACTTTGACGGCGTGAATGATACAGAAGATGCCTGTCCGCTCGTGGCAGGTCCGGTGCGCTGGAAGGGTTGTCCCGTCCCCGATTCAGATCATGACGGCATAGATGATGAAAACGACTCCTGTAAATCCGTGCCCGGTATAGCCAAATACCATGGATGCCCGATTCCCGATACAGATGGGGATGGCATTAATGACGAACTGGATTCCTGCAAAACGATCGCGGGTGTTCTCAAATATCATGGTTGTCCCATACCCGATCGCGATGCCGATGGAGTGAACGATGAGGAAGACCGCTGTCCGGACCAGGCGGGAACCAAAGAAAATGGCGGTTGTCCCATTGTAAACCAGGCTATACAAGAAAAAATAAGATACCAGGGAAAAAATGTGCAGTTTAAGTCTTCCAGCAGGCAATTGACGCATGACTCCTATCCAGCGCTGAATGCGATCGCTGCCTTGCTGGCCTCCCATCCTGAACTGCACCTCACCATAGCAGGATATACAGATACTACGGGTGGGCCGAAATATAACCTGCCTTTATCGCAACGACGCGCCAATATGGTAAAATTTTACCTGGTCAAAAAAGGTGTTGCTAAAAACAGGATCACGGCGATTGGATACGGAAGCCAACATCCCGTTGCCACAAACAAAACCAATAAGGGAAAATCATTGAACAGAAGGGTTGAATTTATTTTGGAATAGTGAGTGTAGTGGAGCCATATCCTAAATAATTAATTATCAATACTGAACCAAATTTTAACAACAAAAGCTTGCCGTTTATCTCAGTTTAGAAAATAATTAGGAAATAAAAACTGAAATTGCGGCTTCTTGCTGCTACATAAAAAAAATAAAAATGAAGCATAGTCTGAAACTGTGGTTAGTCATTATTACACTGATCATCATGAGCCCGGGTGTACATGCCCAGGGAAAATCCGCTAAAACAGCCCTGCCAAAAGGCTGGCATACCCTCGACAAAGAAAAGGATGGCGTTTATGGGATCAGCCTCGACAAAGCCTACGAGATGATCAGGTCAAAAAATTTAAAAAGCAGGACCGTCGTCGTGGCGGTGATTGATTCTGGAATCGATACCCTGCAGGAGGACCTGAAAGATGTATTGTGGGTTAATCCAAAAGAAATTCCGGGAAATGGGATCGATGACGATCACAATGGGTACATTGACGATGTGCATGGATGGAATTTTTTGGGTGGTAAGGACGGATCCAATGTAAAAGATGACGCATCAGAAGAAGCCAGGATTTATTATCAATACAAAGAAAAATTCGAAGACAAGGATTTTAAGCAGGGAGATCTTGATGCCGATGAGTTGGACAGCTACAAGATGTGGTTGAAAGCAAAGAAAAAAATAATGGGTGATGGATCGGAAGGAAGTGCCATCGATCTCGTCATGTTAAGAAGAGTGGTCAATGCATGCGTCAAGAGTGACAGCGTGCTTCAAAAGGCGATGGGCAAAACAGAATACACCGGCACCGAACTGGAAGCCTTTCAGCCAACAACTACGGAGGGTAAAACGGCCAGGTCTGTGCTGTTATATCTTTTTAGGGAAGAACACATCATGGACATGACCAATACCATGTTCCTGGAGGAATTCAAAGAAGAATCTGACCGGGAAGAAAAGAAGATGGAGTTGAAAGAGACCGCGCCCAAGAACTACCGTAAAGATATTGTGCAGGATGACGAATCGGATATCAACGACAAATACTATGGCAATAACAATATTATGGCAGGAGAGCCTATGCATGGGACCCATGTTGCTGGCATCATCGCTGCAGAACGCAACAATGGCAAGGGAATGGATGGCATCGCAGACAATGTAAAAATCATGATGATCCGTGTTGTGCCGAATGGCGATGAGCACGACAAGGACATCGCGCTGGGCATTCACTATGCCGTGGACAACGGCGCCAAAGTCATCAACATGAGTTTCGGTAAAAACCTTTCCCCTGAAAAAAAATGGGTGGACGAGGCCGTTATGTACGCCGCGGCTAAAGGCGTACTTTTGATTCATGCGGCGGGTAATGACGGGGCCGATATTGACACGACCGATAATTTTCCCAACCCCGAAATGCCGGAGTACAAAACCAGGGCAACAAACTGGATTACGGTCGGCGCCAGCAGCGATCCTTTAGCTGAACGAAAGTTAAAAAGTTATGCAGCCGACTTTTCTAATTTTGGAAAGAAAGAAGTGGATGTGTTTGCACCCGGAGTCAGGATATATTCTACCCTTCCCGGTGGAAACAAATATGGCAATCTCGATGGAACCAGCATGGCTTCACCTGTTGTCACCGGGGTCGCAGCCTTGATTTTGGAGTACTTCCCGGCACTCACCCCCGAACAGGTAAAATATTGTATTGAAAAATCCGCCACTGCACCCCTGGCCAAGACCATTAAGCCAGGTACCGAGAACGAAATGGTTGATTTCTCAGAGCTCAGCCAATCAGGTGGTATCCTCAACGCTTATGGCGCCGTGAAGCTGGCCTACACGCTGAGCACTGAACCGAAGAAAAAAGACAGCCTGCCCAAATCAACGCTTTCCAATACAAAAGAATAATTTCCATTATTATAACTACGTAGTATGAAGCCGGGCTATGTCCGGCTTTCTTTTTTTACATTTGCAAAAAAAGATGGTCAACAGGGATGAAATCGTGGCGGCTGAATTTTTTCAGCGCTATATCAATATTTCGACGGAAGCGGATGTGGTCAAATCAATCAGTAAGAACACCCGCCAGGTGAAAAAATTACTCGATGCCTTGCCAAAAAAAAAGATTGAGTTTGCTTATGCTGAGGGCAAATGGACCATCAAGGAATTGCTTCAGCACATCATAGATGCTGAAAGGGTCTTTACTTACCGGGCGATCACTTTTTCCAGGAAAGATGGTACAGTGCTTCCGGGTTTTGATGAAAACAGTTGGGCCGCGCATGCAGAAGCCTCGAAAAGGGATTGGCAAGACCTGGTGAAAGAATTCAAAGCGTTAAGAAAAGCAACCGAATTGCTTTTCGAATCCTTCTCCGATGATCAATTGCGTGCAACGGGAACTGCAGGCGGTCATCCCATCAATGTACTGGCCCTGGGTTTTATCATTTCGGGGCATGTGGAGCATCATTTGCGGATAATTAAGGAAAGATATTTGTAATGTTTATCCGGAATTCATTACAAATTCTAATGATTTTTTCATTTGGCAAATGATATGACTAAAGGGGTTTTCCAAAAAAGAATTTACCGCATTGCAGTCAGCAGCTTTTTCTTCCTGGCCGGCCTGACTTTCTCCAGTTGGGCTTCACGCATTCCCGATATCCAGGCGAAGTTACATTTGAACAATGCGGCGCTGGGTGCTGTGTTGCTGGGCCTGCCCGCAGGTCTGCTGATCTCGCTGCCCATTGCGGGTTGGCTTGTCGCAAAATTCGGAAGCCGGCCGATTGCCATCGGCGCAGCGCTATTGTATGCCTGCACTCTCCCCATGCTTGGATTTGTACAAAACAAGGGACAACTATTCGGTTGCCTGTTTATTTTCGGAATGGGCGGAAATATGCTCAATATTTCTATGAATACTCAGGCGGTAAGTACTGAGGTCTTATACGGCAGGTCGATCATGGCTTCCTATCATGGGCTCTGGAGCCTGGCCGGCTTTTCAGGCGCTGCCATCGGAACCCTGATGCTGGCGCTGGGACTAACACCCGTACAACATTTTTTGATCATCGATGCTATGGCTTTTTTGATCATTGCATTTGCTTCCAAATACCTGCTCGTTGAAGATGTCAACGCAAAAGCGCAAGGACCCATTTTTGCACGCCCGGATCGCTCCCTGATCAATCTCGGCCTCATCGCTTTCTGTTCCATGATTTGTGAAGGTGCTATGTTCGACTGGAGCGGGGTATATTTTCAGAAAGTGGTACAGCCTGGAAAGGGTTTGGTGACGCTGGGCTTTACGGCCTTTATGTGCACGATGGCAACCGGCCGCTTCGTGGGCGACTGGGTGGTTACAACTATTGGAAAGAAACGAACATTGCAATGGAGTGGTTTACTGACGGCTTCAGGGTTATTGATTGCCGTTATTTTCCCTTATCTCATCACTGCTGTAGCCGGTTTCTTACTGGTTGGCGCGGGCGTCTCGTCTGTTGTACCCCTGATATACAGTTCAGCAGGGAAATCCAAGGTACTCTCGCCCGGCGTGGCTATTGCAGCCGTGTCTACGATCGGTTACCTGGGATTTTTATTTGGCCCTCCTTTTATTGGATTTATTGCACAGGTCAGCGGTTTGCGAACCTCTCTTGGGCTAATTGCTGTGTTGGGATCGATTATTGCCGTGATCGCATCCCAAAATAAATTCGAGTGAGCTTTCGGTTTCATTCATTGTCAAAAACCAAGATTTCTACCCGCATATTCTTTCTCTTTTCCTCCTCATTTTTCGGATCGGGGTAGATCATCTGGCTGTTGCCCATCCCGCGGTAAGACATTTGTGCAGCGGGAATTCCATGATCTAAGAGCGACTCGTAAATTAATTTAGCGCGCGCTTCCGACAACTGCTGCATTTGTTTCTGGAATCCCGAAGACTTGTTCTTATAAGGAGGCGTATTGACGTGCCCGTAAATTTCAAACCTTGCATGCTGGTATTTTTTCAATTCCTCCATGATCGACCGAAGATAGTCCATGGACTGGCTTTCCAAAACCGCTTTGTCTGGCTGGAAATACAACTGGTCAAGTACGAGTTTTTTTAGCAAAACATTTTTAGACGTTGAGCTGTCAGACAGCCGCGAGACCGGCCCTGCACGATCAACCAATATTTCGACCCGCCTGTTCAGTGAATTCCGGAAAGGACTTGCGGGTTTTGATTCTCCAAAGTTCTGCGTGGGACAAGAACCTGACTGAGGATATTTGTGTTGAATCCAGCGCAGTACTGTTCTGCTTCGTTGAAAAGACAATTCCAGGTTACTTTCGCTTTTTCCAACCGTGTCCGCAAATCCCGCTATCCTAAGCAAACGGGCCGCAGGATGATCCCTGAAAAAAATATCCAGTTTCATTTGCTCGGCGGGCTCGATATGAAAGGATGCCGTCGGGAAATAAATGATGAGTGTTGTATCGCCGGATTCCTGATCGTCGATACAGGTTATGTTTTTGAGATCTGCAGCGGGTAGCCCAGGCTGACCAATTAACAACAGGCAGGATATGATATTCAGGAAGTGACCCGCCCTGCAGGCCATTACTTATTATAAACAAGATTCTTTTGCGAAACCATATCGTCAAGTACATTCACCGCTTCTCTTAAATAGATATCCGTCTTCCTGCTTTCAACCCATTGTTTATAGCGTTCCGCCTTGTCTTTATCGGCACTGTACTTACCTGCATCCTGGGGCATGGTTTCTATGTTCATTGGAGTAGACAGCTTGGTGTATGTTTCTATTTTTTTAACCGTTGCCTTGATTTGTTTCTGTTCTTCCTTGTATTTATCCAAGCTGAGCGGATACATTTTGTCATTCAGTTTGTTCAACCATTCCGCATTTTTCTCGATCTCATTAAAAGCCGTATTGGCTTTAACGCGTTCATTACTGGTGTTTTTGATGTTGTTGATATCGTACGCGTACTTCCAGGTTGTATAATCCACTTTAGGAATCTCGTCCCAGGGTAATGCATCCGGCTGATCTTTTTCACGGCTCTTGGAAAACTCATACAGATCGGGCAACACCACATCTGAAGATACCCCACGCAATTGGGTAGAACCTCCATTGATGCGATAGAATTTCTGCAAGGTAAGTTTTACCGTACCAAGCGTACTGTTGTCTTCATTCATTCCAATTGTTCTGTCGAGACCGATGTTTCTTTGAACCGTTCCTTTTCCGTAGGTCGATGTACTTCCAATGATCACACCACGCTTGTAATCCTGTATGGCCGCAGCGAATATTTCAGAAGCAGAAGCACTGAATTCATTCACCATAACGGCGAATGGACCATCATATAAAACAGATTTATCCCGATCGCTTAATATTTGCGGTTTGCCATCGCGGTCTTTTACCTGTACCACCGGGCCCTGATCAATGAAAAGGCCAACCATTTGCACCACGTCATAGAGAGAGCCACCTCCGTTGGTCCTCAGATCCAACACAACGCCATCCACTTTCTGTTCCTTGAGTTTCACCAGTTCACGCGCTACGTCAATAGAACAACGGCTGCCTTTGGGATCCCTGAAATCAGCGTAGAATTCAGGCAGGAAAATATATCCGATCTTTCCCTTTTCACTGTTGACCACCACACTCCGTGCAAATGTTTCATCTTGCACGATCTCATCGCGAATGATGGATACGACCTTCACAGAGCCGTCTGTTTTCTTAAGCGTCAACCGCACTTCGGTTCCCTTCGTTCCGCGAATCAATTTAACCGCATCCTCTACAACATAACCGGTCAGATCAACCGGTTCCTGGTTACCCTGCGCCACTTTCATGATAATGTCCCCAACGTTTACTTCGCCGGACTTCCAGGCCGGGCTACCGGTGAGAAGGGTGGATATCTTTATATTCCCTTCCACTTCATTCAACGAAGCGCCGATGCCAAAAAACCGGCCGCTCATCTGTTCATCGAAATATCTTTTCTCTACAGGTGGAAAATAATCGGTGTGCGGATCCATGGACTGAACAATCGTTTCAACAAATTCATTGAATCTTTCATCTTCAGTCATCTTGAATTTTAGCCTGTTGTAAAAACGGTCCATCACTTTGGCAGCTTTTTCACGTGCCTCTTTTTCCAGCTCTTCACTGGTCTTCGCAACAAAATCCGGTTTTTTCTTCGCCGTTTCCTGCTGGTCGAGCAGGTCAGCATATCTTTCGAGGGTCAGGTATTTCAATCTTTTCCTCCAGGCCTCTTTTCGATCCGTTTCAGTGGCAGGGAAATCAATTTTTTCATAGTCCATACTCACCGACTCGTCTTTTGTAAAGTCGAAAGGGTGCGACAGAATTTCTTTGTAAATGGCTTCTGTTTCCTGGAGTCTTTTTTTGTATAATTCAGTTACGGCAGGAACAAATTGCACCGTCGTTTTACCTAATATTTCATCGTCAATTTTTGTTTCGTATTTTTTCAAACTACTGATGTCTGACTGAAGCAGGACATTTTTTTCCTGATCCACTTCGGCAAGGTATTTTTTGAATACCTCTTTGGAGAAATTATCATTGATGTCTTTGGGACTATAATGGTTATCAACCAACATGTCACCGACATTTTTGAGGATCGTTTCATACTTGGTAGGCGGATTTCCACTGAAAGCCAGGGTACGGAATGCGACAATACTTCCTGTTGCCAGCACCAACAGAACGATGGGCAGATTTTTTCTATTTATCATATACTTAAACACTTTTAACATGCTAATCAAAAATAACGATTAATTAAACCGTATGTTGTAAAACGGGCTAATATTAACACAGACTTTGACAGAAATTATGTGAATGGGAATGGGGCGGGCGGAGCGGAACGAGAAAACAGTTGACAGTTGACAGTTAACCGACCAACGCAGGGGAAATGTTCTGTCAATTGTTAACTGTAGACTGTTAACTAAAAAGGCTGCCCTAAATACGGACAGCCCTGGGTGACTGAGGGGTCTCGAACCCCCGACCCTCAGAACCACAATCTGATGCTCTAACCAACTGAGCTACAGCCACCATTTTGCGCAAATCTACTGGAAATCTTTTTTCTGTCAAAAACAATCCCCTTTATTTCCCCTCCACGATTAATTGCCGTTTCTTTGCACACCCAAAAATTCATCATGAGTCCCTGGATTTATACCATCCCTTTTATCTCGGCTTTCATACACTGGCTGACCATCTGGATGGCTTTGAAATTATTCTTTCACCCACATGAACCAAAAAAATTCCTCGGTTTGACCATCCAGGGTGTTTTCCCCAAAAGAAAACAGCAGATCGCCAACAGCCTCGGACGAATTGTGGGACAGGAATTAATATCTTTTGATGATATCGAAAAAACCATCACCAATCCGGAAAATATTCAAAAGATTTTACCGATGGTTGCCGATCATATTGACGACTTTCTAAGAAACAAATTAAAAAAGGCCATGCCGGTCATTTCTGTATTTATCGGTGAGAAAACGATCCTGCAATTAAAGACTGTTTTCATGAAGGAACTGGAAGATCTCTTTCCCGTCATCATGAAAAATTACGTCGGGAACATCAAAAATGACCTTGACCTGGAACAGATCGTTATCGATAAAATAGTAAATTTTTCTTCTGACCGGCTTGAGCAGATGCTCAATGATATCCTGACGAAAGAATTCCGTTTTGTAGAAGTGATTGGAGCGGCACTCGGCTTTTTGATTGGAGTATTGCAAATCATTCTTACTCTGGCAGTTAGGTAAAAAAATCCATCATTTACCCTTTCAGCATATAATTTATGCCGCTTGTACTGAATGAACGGTCGTGGTCCAAGATTTGCCAGACCTTTATATACCATGAAGCAATTGTACACAAAAAAAATCTGTAGTATTCTCTTTTTGCTGGCTTACTGTTTTCAGTCATTCGCGCAAGGCGGAGGTGCCCGCCGTGGCGGATTCGGCGGTGCAGCTCCAAGCATCGGTCATTTTTACGGCAAGATCGTCGACGCAAAAACGAACAAGGGATTGGACGGGGTGTCTGTGATGCTGATCCAAAGCAAATTTGATACGGTTAGCAAAAAAGCAAAAGACACAGTGATTGCCGGAATGATCACATCAAAGGGAAATTTCAGCCTGGAAAACCTGCCGATTTTCGGGAATTTTCGGTTAAAGGTTACCGCGATAGGATACCAGGCTTATGATCAAAAAGTTGCTTTTGACCTTAAGCCCGGGCAGGCAGGCAATCCACAGCAGGCTTTGAACGGAATTGATAAAGATCTGGGAAACATAAAACTCCAGATCGACGCTCAGTCGCTTGAACAGGTAACCGTTGTCGGTACGAAACCATTAATTCAAATGGGTATTGACCGGAAGATATATAATGTAGACAAAGACCTTACTGCATCTGGTGGAACGGCCATAGATATCATGAAAAATGTTCCTTCGGTTGCCGTTGACATCGATGGCAATGTTACCCTCCGCAATAGTACGCCAACCATTTTTGTAGACGGAAGACCCACCACCCTGACCCTCGACCAGATTCCGGGTGATGCCATTCAGAGCATAGAGATCATCACAAATCCTGGCGCAAAGTTCGATGCTTCCGGCGGCACCGCAGGCATCCTCAACATCGTGCTGAAGAAGAATCGCAAGGCAGGCTATAACGGAAACATCAGGGCAGGTATTGACCAGCGTGGTAAACTGAACTTAGGCGCGGACATCAATGTCAAACAGGGAAAATTTAACGTTTTCGCGAATGGCAATTTCAACCAACGTCAATCTAATTCCGAGGGAACGACAAAACGCCTGACCTTTAATAACCAGCCGCCGAACGACAGCCTGATTCAATACGATCATAACGTGAATGAGGGATATTTTGCCTTTGGCCGGTTCGGTGTCGATTATTTTCTCGACAACCGCAACACCATTTCCGCATCCGGCACCATCGTGCGCGGAAATCAAACACCGTATACCAACAGCGACCTGTTCGTAGATACCCTTTATCCCGGTGGTACCACTTCTTCTTATACAAGAAGGGTTTCGACAACGAAGAGCAGCTTCAGCAACAATGGCGGCATGCTGAGTTATAAACATAATTTTCCAAAATCAGGAGAAGACTGGACTGCTGATGTCAATTACAATAAATCGAATAACACAAACAACAATCTTGTCAGCTCAAATATCTACCAGATCAAAGGCGGACCTTTGTCTCACATATATGACCAACAGCAGATCGGTTCCGGCACCAATGAAAATATTACCATTCAAACGGACTTTGAAAACCCCATTACAGAAAAATCAAAGATCGAAGCAGGGGCCCGCGCATCAATCAGAAATGTAAGCAGTACCAATGATATCGGAATCCTTGATGCCAATGGCGGTTTTATTTTATCGCCGCTTCAGTCTTCAAACTACGAATACCACGACAGGGTTTACGCAGGCTATGCTTCTTTTACCAGCGCCATTAAAAATTTTGGATACCAGTTGGGCCTGAGAATTGAAAGCTCAAATTATCAAGGTCTCAGCCATAGTACGGTGAAAGACGTCAACACCCAGGATTTGAAAGATACGGCCATCAATTTCAGTAATAACTACCCGATCAATTTTTTTCCAAGCGTATTCCTTTCACAAAAATTGGGCGGACAGCAGGAACTGCAACTAAACTATACCCGTAGGATTGATCGTCCCAGCTTTTTTCAGCTCTTCCCTTACACCGATTATTCTGACTCTTTAAACCTGAGCAGGGGAAATCCCAATTTGAAACCTCAGTTTACCAATTCTATAGAATTGTCATATCAAAAAACATACGGGAAAAACAATACCTTTCTTGCCTCGGTATATTATAAGAATACGACTGACCTGATCACGCGCTACCAAAGTAAAGAAGTGAACCCGGTAACAGATTCCCTGGTTATCATCAATACCTACATCAATGCCAATTCCAGTTTTGTGGGTGGTCTTGAATTGATCGGCCGCAATGCCATTACGAAATGGTGGGACGTAACCAGCAACATCAACATTTATACTTCCCGGATCAATGCCGGCGACAGCATTGCTACGGCGCCACAAACCTATAGCTGGTTCGGAAAGATCAACAATACATTTAAGCTCCCAAAAAATTTCACGATACAATTGAGTGGAGATTTCACCTCTCAAACTGTTCTGCCTCCCGGCGGAAGTTCAGGTGGTGGTGGCGGAGGCGGCGGAAGAGGATTCGGCCAAACGGTGAGTGGCAACGCCCAGGGGTATTCGCGGCCTACTGGCGGTGTCGATGCGGCAATCAAATACGAATTCATGAAAAACAAAACTGCTTCGATTACACTGAGCATCAGAGATATTTTCCACACGCGTTACAGCGATGTAGTAACTACGTCGCCTTATTTTACCCAGGAAGTCACTCGCATCCGGGATCCACAGTTTTTCAGGATCCAATTCAACTGGCGCTTCGGGAAGTTTGATGTCAATCTGTTTAAGCGAAAAAATACCAAAGGCGATCAGGAGATTGACACCGGCGTGCAGGGTGCCGGGAGTTGAGTTTTTGAAGTGGCCATAAAATATTAAATACTAAATGTAAAATGTAAAAGTGACGACTTGTCCCACTTTTACATTTAGTATTTAATATTTTATATTTTAAATCACATGCTCCTCATTAAAATCATACTGGTCCTTAATTTTTTTTGCCAGGTCATTCATAGGCGTTTTCGAGACAGCAGATCGCTCTCCCCGCTCCCATCTCCCCAATTCGTCATCAATATGTTTTTTTTGGAGGCCGGAAAATTTTTCAAGCATATCATCAGAGATCGCTCTTTTCTTTTTATACAGGTTTTCGAGTTTGTCAAATAACAATTCCTTGTCCCGCCGCATATCATTTTCAGCGGTTGCCATTTGCAATAATTCTGATTTGGCCAGGGCCAGGTCGTATGGACCAATGGGCATAATTAATTTAGAAAGAATGGGCCCTGTTTCGATCAGGATGATGAGCAATGAAATGAACAAATTGGCCCAGAACACACTGCCTTCCTGTTCCGACAGATCCGATAGTGACTTGTTTCTTTCCAAAAAACCCACATTGGCAGCCAAGGAAGTCTCGTACTGTCTTCGTTTGGCTTCCATATCGGCCCTGGAATGATTCAAAATACTGTCCTGCGCGGCTATTTGCAGGCTTAGCCTGGCCAGTTCTGGAGTAAATTGCTCCAGAGCCTGTTGATAGGCCTGCTGTTTGAGCTGGGTGAGCTTTTCAATGCCTCTTTGCATCGAACCGCCTGTACCATCCGCCTCGCGTACATAATCCTGTTGCAATTGCTGCAAACTGGTTTCGAGAGACAATTTCCTGTTCATCAATTTTGTTCGTTCGATATCTGCAGCGGCAATCGATCTGATATTTTCTTCCTGCAGCAAACTATCGTTGACCAGTATCTTCTTATGCCGGTTGTCCAGGACTTTTGTATCGATTTCCTTTTCAAATATTTTGAGTTCAAGTGGCCGCGCAATCGTAACACCGATCAGGAGTGCCAGGGCAACTCTCGGAACAGCCATCCAAAGTTGCTTGGACCTGGAAACGCCGTATTTCCGCATGGTTGAGACGAGGAAGCGGTCGAAATTAAAAATGATCAATCCCCAGAGCAGGCCAAAGCCAATTGCCCATATCCAGTTATTGAACACGCTAAATATAGCATACCCTGCTGACAGGTAAGCCAGCGCAAAAGTGGCCAGCACTACGCCACCCAGGCCTGCATATTTGGTATGTTCAGAAGGATGGTCTTTCAACAAGGCCTGGTGGGCTCCCGCGCACCACCAGAGAAAATGTGCATCTGATTTCTTTTTTTCTCCCGCAAATGAGTCATAGGTATAAAGGCCATTAGAATGGCCATTCACTGTAGCAGCCATAGGTTTGCAATTACAATAAGTTAATAATAATAATACCAGTAAGAAGTTAAAGCGGGAACATCCCAAAAACGACGGATCTCCGTAGAAATTGCAAATGAAAAGTGAAATAATGGTACAGGGACACTAGACCATGCCGGATGGCGCGCAGATTTCGATTTTTTGCTGAATCAGCAGATCATAGATTGCCTTTGCAATTGTAGCGCTATGTGGTCCATCGCCATGAATACAGATGGTTTCCGCCAGAACAGCGATATCCTTGCCATTCACAGAACGAACTTTTTCATGCACGACCATTTGCATCACTTGCTGTAACGCCATGCCCACGTCCTCAATAAGTGCGCCGGCGGATGTTCTGGGGGTAAGACTTCCATCATCCTGGTAAGTGCGGTCGGCAAAAACTTCGTTTACTGTTTTCAGTCCGGCAAGTCTTCCTTCTAAGATCAGGAAACTTCCGGCCAGGCCAAAAAGACTTAGGCTTGGATTGACGGTATATACAGCCGTCGCAATGGTTTCTGCAATTTCCCTGTCCATGGCGGCCATATTATATAAAGCGCCATGAGGCTTTACATGGGAAATCGGTGCGCCGCCAGCACTGGCAATGGCTGACAATTTAAAAACCTGTTCTGCCACGAGGTCAAAAATCGCAGCAACAGGCAAGGACATGCTGGTCCGGCCGAAATTTTTCGTGTCAGGAAATGATGGATGCGCGCCGATCCGCACATTGTATTGAATGGCCAGGTCAACGGCTGCTTTCATGGAATCATCATCACCAGCGTGGAAACCGGAAGCGATATTGGCGGAACTGATGTAGGGCATCATGGCTTCATCATTCCCTATCCCCTCTCCCAGATCAGCATTCAGGTCAATGCGCGGCATACCAATTCGTTGAGATGATCCTTACAGGCCCTTTGCAGGATCTGCAATTCTTTTTGTTGTTCTTCCAGAAGTTCTTCGGCGTGTTGCAGGTCAGTGATGCTGAACTGCAGGCATTCGCTGGTCCGCAACTGTGCCAGTTTGGGGAGGTGACTGGAAATGACATGTGCAAGACGTGGGTAGCCTCCTGTGGTTTGATGATCCGCCATCAATATAATCAGCTGGCCATTGGGCAATAATTGTAAAGTGCCAAAATTCACTGCGGAAGAAATCAAATCAAATTTATGCTCCATGGACACTTCAACACCTTTCAATTGATAACCCATCCTATCGGATGATGGATGGATGATGAAATTATTCTCGAGAAAGCTGTCCTGGGCCGACGCGTTGAGCTGATCCCATTCGTTTCCTTTGATCACAAAAATTTCATTCAGGAAACGGTAAGTCTTTTGGGTGTCCGCCCGCCATGGCAATACCCTTGAGTTCTTGTCTTTCCTGAGCAGACCGGCAAAATAAATGACACTTTCTTTGGGAGAAAGGCTATCTCCCTTTTTCAAAGGGTGTCCGCCTAATCCTCCTGCTCCTGCTTTCAGGTTCGTGCTGTAACTGTTCAGCCATTGATCGATACGAAATCCTCCGTGAATACTCAGGTAGCAGCGCGCACCCCATTTCAATTTGGGGAAATGCAAAACGGTGTTTTTTCTCATGACGATGGGCTGCCAAGGCGGAACGGGTTCATCATTTAGCATGGGCGAAAAATCTGCACCAGTAATGGCAATCATTGCGTTTTGTTCAAAAAGGATCTGGGGTCCGGGAAAATGAATTTCCAGTACTGCCTCTGTATTGCAATTACCCACCAGCATATTGGCGACCTGCGCAGCATAAGGATCCATGCTTCCACCAGGATTAATTCCCCAGCTTCCGTAGTGATTTCTCCCCATATCCTGGATGGTATCCAGCAAACCAGCCTTAATTACAGACAGGGACATACATAACAGGCTTTTATTGTGAGTCGGGGCTTAATGTGCGAATGTGTCTCGCCTGAGGCGAGACACATTCGCACATTAACTTTCGTATTCTTCTTTACTGATCGGGTAAAATTGCACCCATTGTCCTGCGGTTAACTTGACGGGTACAGTTGCTTCGCTGTCGAATAGTTTAATGGGCGTTCTCCCAATAATCTGCCAGCCTCCCGGGCATTGCAGCGGATAAATGCCTGTCTGACTTCCTGCAATGCCCACGCTTCCCGATGCCACGGTGACCGGATTGATCTTTCTCGGCATCAGCAGTTTTTTATTCACTTCTGCCATATACGAGAAGCCGGGCAAAAAACCGATCATATAGATATAGTAGTTCCTCTCGTAGTGGTATTGAACGATCTCCTCCTTCGAAAGCCCTTTGGTTTGCGCAATATGATCCAGGTCGGTCCCGAACGCTCCATCATAACAAACGGGTATCCGGATCAATTCTCCTTCATTGGCCGTGGGTTTTGCAGGCGAGCTTTGCCAGGCTTCCTCCAATTTTTCTTTGATGAATTCAAAAACAGTGGATGTCAACGCATATTTTTTTTTTATGAAAACGGGATCATACAATAATGATACTGAACTATATCCTGCAATGATGTCTTTTATTCCTCCCAGCGGCTGTTTCCTGAGCCAATCCCGCATGCTTCTGACTTTTTGATTCAATTCCAGGTTGATCGAATTGCCCAGGTCGAAACTGGCACCCGAATCGCCAAGTGGAAATATATTATAATCTGGATTCAAATCTTGCAATTCTTTCTCCAAGTTAGATTTTTATGCCATAATACACAAAGGAACAGACGAAGATTATGAAAATATACCCGCAGGCTGCACGCCGTGGAAGCCGTTATGGCAGGGCGAAAAGGACAACCAATCACCGTTTTTACACGTTAGCATGCCATGGACGAATTTTTTATTTTCATGGTTATACTGTAAACTTGCACGCCAACAGGCCTGTTTAAAACCGATTTACCGAGTATGGCGAAGAACTTATTGATTGTGGAGTCTCCTGCGAAAGCTAAGACGATTGAAAAAATTTTGGGTGAAGACTTCGAAGTGAAGAGTTGCTATGGACATATCCGCGACCTGGCCAAAGAGGATATGGGGATTGACATTAAGAATCACTATAAACCCAGTTATATCATCCCTGAGGACAAGAAAAAAGTTGTCAAGGACCTGAAGGCGTTTGCCAAACAATCTGGTGAAGTCTGGCTAGCAACGGATGAGGACCGGGAAGGGGAAGCCATCAGCTGGCATCTCTGCGAGGTGTTGGGGCTGGATCCGAAAACCACCAAACGGATCGTATTCCACGAAATTACTAAACCGGCGATCCAGGCAGCCGTGGACAAACCCAGGACGGTTGACATGCACCTGGTGGATGCCCAGCAGGCCCGGCGTATCCTGGACAGGATCGTGGGTTTTGAATTGAGTCCCGTACTTTGGCGCAAGATGAGCATGAAGAACAACCTCAGCGCCGGACGCGTGCAGAGTGTTGCGGTCAGGATCATTGCTGAAAGAGAAAGAGAGATCAACGCATTTACGCCCGTCAGCACTTTCCGCATTGAAGCCCTGTTTACGGCCAAAGATATTTCAGGTAAAAATGTAACCTTCCCGGCTGAAGGCAAAAAATTCTCTTCCGCCGAAAATGCGGAAGAATTCTTACAAACATGTATTGGGGCTAATTATTCCGTCAATGACATCCAGGTAAAACCTGCAAAAAAGTCCCCCGCCGCTCCCTTTACCACTTCCACCCTGCAGCAGGAGGCATCCAGGAAATTGGGCTATTCAGTAAGCAGAACCATGCTCCTCGCGCAGAAGCTGTATGAAAGTGGCAATATAACGTATATGCGTACCGACAGTGTGAACCTGAGTGAAACCGCGAAAGAGGAAATCAAAAATCAGATCAACCGGCAGTTTGGAGAAAATTATTATCAACCCCGTAACTATAAGAATAAGAATGAAAGTGCGCAGGAAGCGCATGAAGCGATACGTCCGACTTATATGGAAAATACCACCGTCGACAATGCCGATTGGCGGAGGTTGTATGAGCTGATCTGGAAACGTACCATCGCCTGCCAGATGGCAGACGCCGAACTAGAAAAGACAACGGCAAAGATTCGCATCTCCTCCAATAACGAAGAACTCACGGCAACCGGTGAAGTGATGAAGTTTGATGGATTCCTTAAAGCGTATAGGGAAGACCGTGATGACGATGACATGATGGAAGATGAACAACAGGAAGGGATGCTTCCGCCGTTGGTTGCCGGCCAGCAATTACCTCTGAAAGAGATGAAGGCAACAGAAAAATTCACCCGTCCCCTGCCCAGGTACACAGAGGCTTCCCTCGTAAAAAAACTAGAAGAACTGGGCATCGGCAGGCCTTCTACCTATGCGCCGACGATTTCCACGATTCAGAAGCGGGGTTATGTTGAAAAACGGGATAAAGAGGGCATAAAAAGGGATTTCAGAATTTTGCTGTTAAAGGACGACGTGGTCAGCAAGCTTTCTGACCAGGAAACCACTGGTGCGGAAAAATCAAAACTTTTCCCTACGGACCTGGGACTGGTGGTGACAGATTTCCTGAAGCAGTATTTTGACGATATCATGGATTACAATTTTACAGCGAGGATCGAGGAGGAATTTGATGAAGTGGCTGCCGGCAAGCTGAAATGGAGCAGTATGATCGATGAGTTTTATATTCCTTTTAAAAAGGATGTTGAAAATACCATTGAAAATGCGGAACGGATCAGCGGCGAAAGAGACCTCGGCATTGATCCCGTTTCGGGCAAAAAAGTGATCGCGCGGATGGGACGTTATGGTCCCATGGTGCAGATCGGTGATACCAGCAATACAGAGGACAAAGCCCGTTTTGCCAAACTGAAAAATACACAAAGTATTGAAACGATCAATTTTGATGAAGCGATGGAATTGTTCAAACTTCCGCGAATCCTGGGGCAGTTTGAAGGATCCGACGCATCGGTGAATATCGGCCGCTTCGGTCCGTACATCGCCCATGACAAGAAATTCTATTCATTGGGCAAAGAATTCGATCCATATACCATCAGTCTCGAAGAAGCCATGCCTATTATCGTAGAAAAAAGGGAAGCAAAAGAACAACGCACCATCAAGGTTTTTGAAAAGGAAAAAATCCAGTTGCTCCGCGGTCCTTACGGACCTTACATCAAGCAAGGCCTTCGCAATTATAAAATCCCCAAAGAAAAACAGGAGACTGCCGTCGATTTGAGCCTTGAGGAAGTCAAAGCGATCATCGAGGACGTCAAAGCCAACCCGCCGAAAAAAGTTCCCAGGAAAAAGAAATCATAAAAGCCCCACCCCAACCCTCCCCAATGGGGAGGGTGATCTCTTTTATAATTTTTCTGACAATTGGCGAATGCGTCTTTAGCACCGCTCCTTCCCTTTTGGGGAAGGAGAAGGAGGATGGGGCTGCACACGAAATCTCAAATTTCTGCGTTACATATAAAGAAAGGCTTTACTAAGTAATAAACATCCGCCCGGCATTTGTGGAAAAGATTTTCATGGAAGATTTCCAGGTTCGCCGATATTGATCTCCGTTATCGTGATCATCTTTATCCAGGAAGCTACAAACATCCACCCCATGCAAGAGACTAAAGAAATAAAGGCCCTGTTTCACCTGATCGACGATCCTGATGAAGAAGTATTTTTCACGATCAGCGACCGCATCGTGAGCTATGGAAGAGGGATCATCCCCAACCTCGAGAACCTCTGGGAAAATACCATCAGCGAAGAAACACAGGAACGCATTGAATTACTCATTCATAAACTGCATTACAGCGACCTCACCGAAGATTTCATGCGCTGGAAGACAAGCAGCTACCAGGACCTGCTGACGGCATCCCTGCTTGTAGCCAAATTTCAGTATCCCGACCTCGCCACCACCACGGTTTTACAGGAAATTGAAAAATTGCGCAGGAACATCTGGCTTGAACTCAACACCTACCTCACCCCATTAGAGCAGGTCAATGTGCTGACAAGCATTATTTACAGTTATTATAACCTGAAAGGAACGGAAGTCGGATATCAGCATCCCGAAGAATTCCTGATCAACAAGGTCATTGAGACGAAAAGAGGTAATACCATTGCCAATGGCATTTTATACCTGATGCTGGGCGAGTTACTTGACATCCCGGTGAAAGCCATCAATATTCCCAGGCAGTTCGTGCTGGCCTACATCAAACCGGAATACGAGGATGCAGGTTCCTCAAAGGAAGACTCCTTTCACCGGATCGAATTTTTCATCGATCCAATGAGTGGACAGGTATTTACGCATAAGGATGTAGATAATTATTTTAAACGCATCTCCGTTCCACCGGTAAATACCTATTTCAAGCCTTTATCCCATATCAAAATCATTCAGACCCTGCTGGAAGAATTCGGCAAGTGTTTTGACAATGAAAAAAATTCATATAAACTCAAGGAACTGCTGGCATTGTCGGCATTGTTGAATGACTAGAGTCACTGGCTGTCATTCCTCGCTTCGCTCGGAATGACAGTTATTTAGCCCGGAATGACTGAATACGAGGCACTGATCAAAACTTAACCTCCCATCCTTTTCTATATTCGCGTTTTACGAATTGATTCGCTTCATCAAAATTGGTGATCTTCATGTTGGGAGCATCCCAAAGCAATTTCTTTCTCCCGGTAAATTTTTTATCTGCCTGGATATTCCAGCTTCTCAGCGCGAGGTTTCCCATCAGGATCGTCTCTGTTAACGGACCTGCATATTCGAAAGGTGAACTGACTTCCATCTTTCCATATCCCGCGATGCAGGCATTCACCCATTGTACATAGTGTCCCTCCGGCACCCTGGCCAGGGTTTTGGGTATGTTCACCTCCTGCGTTCTGGAAGTGGGCAGTAATTTCGGATCTGCGCCGTAAGTTCCACACATCATCTTTCCTTTGCTGCCAACGATCAAAACTCCATTGCCATCCCTGTCTCCAAAGACTTCATCGGGACCCAATTCATCCGGGCGTTCGGGCTTGATGCCGCCATCCATCCAATACATTTTTACATCCGGTTTTCCGTCTTTTCCTGCAAACTTGAGCTTGATCGAAGATGCTGCAGGGCAACTCTCGGGATAGTAAACAGGCGTCCACATTTTTTCATAAATCGAAACCTGACTGCACTCCACTTCGGTAGGATAGCCCAATCCCACCGTTTTGAATGCCGGGTCAATCAGGTGGCAACCCATATCTCCCAGCGCGCCTGTGCCGAAAGCCCAGAATCCTCTCCAGCTGAACGGAACGTATTCCTTGTGGTAATCCTGTACCTGTGCGGGACCGAGCCAGAGGTCCCAATCCAGTTCTTTGGGCATCTCATCCTGGGTCTTGGGTGTACCCATGCCCTGCGGCCATACAGGACGGTTTGTCCAAACATAAATCGACGTGGCGTCCCCGATGATTCCTGCCTGGTACCATTCCTGCATCTGCCGTACACCATCACCCGAAGCGCCCTGGTTGCCCATTTGGGTCACCACTTTATAGCGTTTAGCCGCCTCCGTTAGCATGCGGGCTTCATAAATATCATGGGTAAGTGGTTTCTGCACATAGACGTGTTTCCCCAGTTGCATGGCCGCAACGGCGGCAATGGCATGAACATTGTCAGGCGTAGATACAGAAACGGCATCAATGTGTTTGTGCTCCTTGTCGAGCATCTCACGAAAATCCTTGTAGCGTTTTGCATTCGGGAATTTTTTGACTGAGTTCACCGCCTGGCGGTCATCCACGTCGCAAAGCACAACGACATTGGCATTTGGACTGACTGCAAATCCGGCCAGGTCGCTTTGACCTTTACCCCCCACACCAATTCCGGCAATATTCAACTTATCGCTGGGCGCCACAAAACCGCGGCCCAGAACATGCCTGGGGACAATAAAAAAACCCGCAGCAGCCAGAGAAGAATTTTTTAAAAATTCCCTGCGGGAACGGCTGATCTCATTTTTCTTTTTCATGATGATTATGGTAAGAATTGAATAATTAAATCGATTATACGCCAAGGCTCCACCCCGACCGGTAATTTCTTTTTACAAACTGGTTGGCATCGTCAAAATTGGTGATCTTCATATTGGCTCCATCCCAGAGTAATTTGATGAAGCGCCCGGGATAGTCCATATCATTTCCTTTTTTCTTCTGAATATCATAACTGCGGATCGCAAGATTACCCATGAGCACGCTTTCCGTCAAAGGACCTGCAATATCAAAATTTGAACTCAGATTTTTAGCCTTGTCGGACCCATAACCCGCGATGGCAGCTTCCACCCAGGCCGCATAGTGACCTTCATCACCATTGGGGACACGCGCAATGGTTTGGGCAACCTTTACTTCACTTGTCCGGGACGTGGGCAATAATTTAGGTTCCACTCCATAAGTGCCACACATCATTTTTCCTTTGGTTCCTTCGAAAATGACGCCATTGCCTCCATCGCCCATCAATTCATTTGCGCCCAATTCTGCCGGCCGGGTTGGTTGGATGCCACCATCCATCCAATGCAGCTCTACATCAGGTTTACCATTTTTCCCTTTAAACACCAGGGTGATATGAGAAGCAATAGGGCCGCTGTCTGGATAATAGGCCTTATTCCAGTTTTCTATATATTTCGTGGCGACGCTGCATTCTGCAGAAACAGGATAACCCAGTCCGGCAACAGCGAAAGCAGGCGCCATAATGTGGCAGGCCATATCGCCCAATGCGCCGGTTCCATAATCCCACCAGCCGCGCCAGTTAAAAGGAAGCAGTCCTTCAAAATAATCCTTTTTTGGCGCGGTGCCCAGCCACAGGTCAAAATCAAGTTCCGCCGGAATGGGAGACGCCGATGTGGGCCTTGACACGCCCTGCGGCCAGATGGGGCGATCGGTATAACAGTAGATCGTATGTACGTCGCCGATAATACCGGCACTGTGCCAATCCTGCAACTGGCGGACTCCATCACCCGATGCGCCCTGGTTACCCATTTGCGTTACCACTTTATACCGGTGAGCGGCTTCTGTGAGCATACGGGCTTCATAGATGTCGTGGGTGAGCGGCTTTTGAACATATACATGTTTATTGAGTTGCATCGCAGCCATGGCAGCCACGGCATGCGTGTGGTCCGGCGTGGAGACCGATACCGCGTCGATCGACTTACCTTCTTTTGAAAGCATCTCACGGAAATCCTTATAGTATTTTGCTTTCGGAAAATTTTTACGGCTGCCTACCGCTTGCCTGTCATCGACATCACAGAGAAAAGCAATGTCGGCTTTTCCGCTTTTGGCAAAATGGTCAATATCATCGGCGCCTTTTCCGCCCGCACCGATGGCTGCGATCCTCAGTTTATCACTAGGTGCTGTAAAGCCGCGTCCAAGTACATGGCGGGGCACAATAAAAAAACCCGCAGCAGCCAGGGAAGAATTTTTCAGAAAATCCCTGCGGGAACGGCTGGTCTCATTTTTCTTTTTCATTATGGCAAGTTACTTTGAATATTGATGAATCGATTTAAACAGGCAAATTTACGGACATTAAACCAGGGATGCATCCAAACTGATGCTGGCATTCAGCAATTTACTAACGGGGCAATTGGCCTTGGCATCCTCAGCGGATTCCTTGAATTTTTCCGGACTGATGCCGGGAATTTTTGCTTTCAGGACCAGGTTGGAACTGGTGATTGTTCCGTTATCGAGGGTGACTTCTGCAGACACATCAAGGGATTCGGGATTCAACCCTGCTGCCTGTAACACAAAACTCAATTTCATGGCAAAACAGCCGGCATGGGCCGCAGCGATCAGTTCTTCGGGATTTGTTCCCACGCCTTCTTCAAAACGCGATTTATAGGAATATTGTGTGTTGGCGAGTGTTCCACTTTGTGTAGTTAATTTTCCGCTTCCATCTTTGCCGGTGCCATTCCAAATGGCCGTTGCTGTACGTTTCATAAAATGATTATTTTAGTTTAATATAAATACCAAGACAATGAGCATTTCATGGGAGGATTTTGAAAAAATTGACATCCGCGTCGGAACAATCAGGGAAGTTAATGATTTTCCGAAAGCAAAAAAACCTGCTTATCAATTAATCATTGATTTTGGCGAATTGGGAGTAAAAAAATCATCCGCACAAATAACGCAGCTCTATAAAAAAGAGGACATCCTGGGTCAGCAGGTGATCGCCGTGGTCAATTTCCTGCCCAGACAAGTCGCCAATTTTTTGAGTGAATGTCTGGTGCTTGGTGTGTACACTGACAAAAAAGAAGTAGTTTTATTGACCCCTCAACAAAAAGTCGGAAATGGATGGAAAATCGGTTGAAACCAATAACAGTATGACGGAGGAAATTTGCTCAACCTATTATCAATCACCTGTCGGATTGCTCCGGATCTCAGGCAGGGCCAATTACATCAGCGGAATTCATTTCATTGACCACCTGGAGGACCAGGATAAGACTCAACCCCCGCAGGAACCTGCTCCGATCCTCATTCAATGCGTTGAACAACTCATTGAATATTTCCAGGGAGCAAGAAGGCAATTTGAATTCCCCGTTCACCAGGATGGAACCAGCTTTCAACAAAGCGTGTGGAATGAACTGATCGGCATTCCTTTCGGAAAAACCATCAGTTACCTGGAACTGTCCAGAAAATTGGGCGATCCCAAGGTCATCCGGGCTGCCGCAACTGCCAATGGAAAGAATAATGTTTCGATTGTGATCCCCTGTCACCGCGTGATCGGTTCAAAAAATGAACTGGTAGGTTATGGTGGAGGCTTATGGCGTAAAAAATGGTTGCTTCTGCACGAAGCTAAGATCGCGCATGGTGTGCAGACACTCTTTGAAATGTAAAATATAAAATGTAAAATCCTGAACCTAAAAGGATCGAATTACAATGTCAGTTGATTGGAAACACGTTTCAATTCTATTTCTGCTGATTTAGCGACGAAACTGTAATTGACCAATGAGTAGGCGGCGGTAATAAAACTTTGTTGGGCCTGCGCAACATCCACAATCGTGGCCTGCCGGAATTGGAAACGCTGTAAAACGAGTTGTTGCAGCTGCTGGGCAAGTTGATAATTTTTCTGCTGTGATTCCAGTTGCTGCAGGGTCACGGCATACGCACGATATGTTTTTACAATATCGGCCCTGTAATCTCTTACCAACATGTCTTTATAAATGCCCGCCGTGCGCGAATTGATCTCCGCTATTTTTTGTTGTCGTCGGTAAATCGATCCGTTGTAAATCGGAATATTTATGCTCAGCCCCAAAAAAGGTCCATAGCTTTGGTTCAATAGCAGTTGACCGGCACTGGCATTGTTGCCGCTATACGTGTACCCCGTACTCGCCCTTACCGTTGGATAGCGTTGCGCAGAAATTTCCTTGATGAGCAGTTGGTTGATCCTGATCTGTTCGTCGGCATACAACATATTCGGGTTTGAGGAAAGTCTGACCATAACATCTTCCAGCCTGATGGCATTGTCGACAATGATGGTGTCTTCCACTACAATAGACGAATCTGCATTCAGCGTCATGAGGCGAAGCAGTTCAGCCTTTGCCTGGTCCACAATCAGTTGCTGCGATTGCTGCGAAAGGATCAGGTTATTCAGATCGACCTGCGCCTGGAAAAGTTCCGCATTGTTCGCAAGCCCAACAGTCTGCTGGGTCTTGACGATCTCTAGTTTTTTCTTTGACACGTCGATGGCCAGATCGATGGTCTTCATGTATCCCTGCTGCCTGATGATGTCAAAATATGCCGTCATCACCGAGGCCATCACGCTCAGCACATTCGCATTTAAAGAATCCTTGCTTTGCAGGAGGAGTTGCTCAAGTCTTTTTTTTGTTGCCACTACCCTGCTGCCATTATACAACAAAATGCTTCCGGTAATGTTTCCGCTCAGGTTATTTGCACTGGATCCTTCCCGTTTAATCACCTGGCCGGTATTCAATTTCTGGTTCACTCCGTTGATTCCGTAGTTGTCCGTCGCGGCGCCGGTAACGATGGGTAATCCGCCCGCGATGCCGATATAATTATTCACTGCAGCGATCTCTGTAAAATTTTTTGTCACCTGGATGTCCAGGCTGTTTTTTAGCGCAATATCAACTGCGTCTTTCAGGTTGAGTTTTTGAGCAATGCCCGTTATTGAAAAGCACCCCAGAAAAATTACAAAGACAATTTGCTTCATTTATCATTTAGGTTTAATGCATTCGCATATCCGCATCTCGCCTGAAGCGAAACATATCCGCAGATTTTATTCAACCACTTCCGTCTGGTGAACCTTATGTTTTCCAGACAGGAAGGTATATACGGCCGGTATCACGAACAAGGTCAGGATCAGGGAAAACAGGATACCACCCACAACCACGATCCCCAGCGGAATTCTGCTGGTGGATGCAGCTCCCAGGCTCATGGCGATCGGCAGGGCTCCCAGCGAAGTGGCCAGGCTGGTCATTAAAATAGGTCGCAACCGCTGGCCCGCGGCCTCTACCACTGCGTCCATTTTTTCCAAGCCGTGCTCTCTTTTCTGGTTGGCAAATTCCACGATCAGGATGCCGTTTTTTGTTACCAGGCCGATCAGCATGATCATGCCAATTTCTGAAAATATATTCAGCGTCTGGCCGAAAAGCCAGAGGCTGATCAGCGCACCCGCTAGCGCCAGCGGCACCGTTAACATGATCCCGAGTGGATCGATGAAACTTTCGAATTGGGCGGCAAGTACCAGGTAGATTAATATCAATGCCAGCACAAATGCAAAAATGATATTCGATGAGCTCTCTGCAAAATCACGGGACGGACCCGATAGGGCAGTCTGAAAACTCGGATCAAGGGTTCTGGACGCGATGGCATTCATCGCGTTGATTCCATCTCCAATGGTTTTCCCTTCCGAAAGTGATGCCGAGATGGTCGCTGCCTTGTACCGGTTAAAATGAAAAAGCGTGGAAGGACTGCTGCTTTCTTCCAAATGAACTACCGCACTCAGGGGTATGCTTTCCCCGCGGCTGTTCCGCACATACAATTTCTCAATATCAAAAGGCTTGTTTCTATCTGTCCTTTCAACCTGTGCAATCACCTGGTATTGATAACCGTTCATGATAAAATAGGCAAGCCTTCCTCCGCTGAATGCAGCCTGCATGGCAGATATCACATCCGTTGTAGATAACCCGAGATCCTTTATTTTTATCCTGTCGACGGTGATCTGTAATTCAGGCTTATTGAATTTCAGGTTGACATCGACATTAGCAAAAGTATGGTCCTTTCTTGCCTCGTCCAGAAATTTTGGAATGACGTCTTTCAATTTATTCAGGTCCTGGTTTTGCAAAATAAACTGAACCGGCAACCCGCCCCTGGAACCTGATCCAACCGCAATGGTTTGTTCCTGTACCGCAAAAACCCGCGCGTCATTAAAACGCCCTAATTTTCTTTGCAGCTCGTTGGTGATCTCATTTTGCGATCGGGTTCTGAGACTGGGCTCAATCAAACCAATACGTGGTTGGGATGTGTTCACGGACCCCCCCGCAGGCGTCCTGGCAAAAACAAAATCCCTTTCAGGAATTGAATCATATAAATAATTGGAAATGTTGTCAGCAATATTCTGCATGTAACTATAGCTTGTGCCTTCCGCCGCAGTAACGGTCAGCCGGATGCTGCTTCTGTCTTCCAGCGGGGCGATCTCACTTTGCAGGTTCTTTAAAACCAGGAAGATGGAAAAGGCGCAAAGACAGATGATGACCCATGCCATCCACCTTACTTTCATAAAACCCTTCAGCAGGCGCAAGTAACCGTTCTCCATGCCCTTAAAAAAGGGTTCGGTCTTGACATAGAACCAGCCATGTTGCATGTTCTTCCTGGTCAGGTACACGTTCAGTACGGGTGTGATCGTCAGGGAGACAAAAGCAGATATCAAAACAGCCGCGGCCAATACAACCCCGAATTCCCTGAATAGTCTTCCGACAAATCCCTGGAGGAAAATAACAGGCAGGAAGACTACAGCCAGGGTAAGTGACGTGGATATAACGGCGAAGAATATCTCCTTACTGCCTTCCAGTGCTGCTTTTCGAATCGGAAGCCCTGATTCCAGCTTGCGGAAAATATTTTCCGTTACAACAATACCGTCATCCACCACCAGTCCCGTAGCGAGCACAATGGCAAGCAGGGTAAGGATATTGATGGAGAAACCCGCCACATACATCACGAAGAATGTAGAGATCAGGGATATGGGAATATCAATGAGCGGACGAAGGGCAATTAGCCAACTTCGGAAGAAAAAGAAAATCACCAATACCACGAGACCGAAGGCGATCATCAGGGTGTCCTCCACCTCGCTTAACGATTGGCGAATGGTCTTGGTATTGTCGATCAGCACATTGAATTCAATGTCAGACTTGTTCGATTTTCTGATCTCGTCAAGCCTTTTGTTCACTGCGTTGGCAATCTCAATATTGTTAGCTCCGGGTTGAGGAATGATGGCCAGGCCTACCGCGTTCACGCCATTGTATTTCCAGCTTTGTTCAAGCACTTCAGGGCCTATTTCCACATTAGCCACATCATTTAAGCGAATGATGCCTGAACTGTCCTCCCGGATGATCAGATCGCGGAACTGTTTTTCAGAAGTGAGCCTGCCCAAAGTGCGAATAGTCATCTCCGTGTTATTTCCATAAATTTTCCCTGGAGGCAGTTCGACGTTTTCACTATTGAGCGTATTGCAGATATCAGAAAAAGTGACTCAA
>Ga0193728_1000168_pt1 | contig 29110 bp, 24 predicted proteins | sample U1c1metaG_FD_143037 | JGI IMG/M metagenome (GOLD analysis project Ga0193728, IMG submission 143037) | Soil microbial communities from a riparian zone of the East river system, Colorado, United States - U1c1 | ecosystem: Environmental > Terrestrial > Soil > Riparian zone | place: USA: East River... | reverse complement strand
AACCTCGACTACTTCACGCACGACAAGGAAGGCGTCGACATGACGTGGGACGAAGGCTCCCCCCGCATCGGTCGCATCTTCTCCGAGAAGCTCGTAGAGACGTTCGGTCCCGCCCGCGAGCCCGACGGCGAGATCACGAAGCACTACGAGGATGTCGCCGCCGCCGCGCAGAAGCGATTGGAGGAGGTCTACCTCCACGTCGTCGAGCGCCTGCAGCAGCGCACCGGCATGACCGATCTCTGCCTCGCGGGCGGCGTCGCACTGAACGCCGTTGCGAACGGGCGCATCCGCCCCGAGACGGGATTCGACGGCCTCTACGTCCAGCCCGCGGCCGGCGACTCCGGCACAGCGGTCGGCGCTGCGTACTACGTCTGGAACCAGGAGCTCCACCAGCCGCGGAGCTTCGTGATGAACCACGCGTTCACCGGCCCGCAATACTCGGACGCAGAGATCGAGGCCGCCGTGTCGCAGAGCGGCCTGCAGGCCACGCGTCTCGACGACGATGCGCTATTCCCTGAGATCGCGGAGCGCATCGCGGCGGGCGACGTCGTCGGTTGGTTCCAGGAGCAGATGGAGTTCGGCCCGCGCGCCCTCGGCCATCGGTCGATCGTCGCCGATCCGCGCTCGGCGGACATGAAGGACGTGCTCAACGCGCGCATCAAGCAGCGCGAGCCGTTTCGCCCGTTCGCGCCCTCGATCCTTGCCGACGCCGTCGGCGAATGGTTCGAGCAGGACTACACGTCACCGTTCATGGTGCTCGTCTACAAGACGCGCACCGAGAAGCGCGCGCTCATTCCCGCGGTAAACCACGTCGACGATACGGGCCGCGTGCAGAGCGTCGAGCGCGACGTCGATCCGCGCTACTACCGGTTAATCGAAGAGTTCGGGAACAAGACCGGCGTGCCGATCCTGCTCAACACCTCGTTCAACGAGAACGAGCCCGTCGTGATGACGCCGAGCGACGCGCTCGACACGTTCCAGAAGACGAAGATGGACGTGCTCGTGCTCGGGAACTACGTGCTGCGCCGCAACGCCTCGTCGTAGACGGCGACGAGCCGCTCGGCGGCGGCGGCGTGGGAGAGCTCGTCCACGGCCTTCGTCCGCGCCGCGGCACCCAAGCGCCGACGTAGCTCGGCATCCTTCAGCACGCGCTCGAGTGCCGCACGCAGGGCCTCGATGTCCCCCGCCGGCACGAGCAGGCCCGTGACGCCGTCGTCGACTGCGTCAACGAGCCCGCCGATGCGCGTCGCGACGACCGGCCTGCCCCACGCCATCGCCTCGCGCGCGACGACGCCGTAGCCCTCGCGCCGCGACGGCGTCGCGACGACAGCGGCGCGCTCATACCAGCCACCGAGCTCAGACGGCGGCACGAAGCCGCGGGCATCCGGGACCTGCGCGCGCAAAGGGCCGTCGCCGACGACGACGAGCGGCAGATCGCGGCAAGCCTCGACGAGCTCGAGGATCCCTTTCTCCGCTGAGAGACGCCCCGCGTAGAGCACGTGCGGCGGCGCCTCCGATTCACCGACAGACTCGGGGATGGCGACGCCGCTGGGCACGATGCTCACCTCGCGGGCACCGAGCGCCCGCGCCTCCTCCGCGAGGAACGACGACGCTGCGATCACGAGCCTCGCACGACGCAAGATCGGGCGAGCGATCCAGGGAGCGCGACGTGCGAGCTCGACGTCGGTCCCCCACACCTGCACGACGTACGGCTTGCCGAGCGTCGCGGCTACCGCGCCTGCCGCAAGCCAATGCGCATGGACGAGATCGACATTCCGAGCTGCGCGCGCCGCGGCGACTCGGAACGACGCGAGGAAACCCGGGACGAGCGCGGCGCGCCACGGCTCGGCGCGGAGGTTGCCGAGGATGCCGTGGCCATAGGCGATACCGAAATGGCGGAAAGATGCAGGCGACACGACGTCCACGTGCACACCCCGGGCTCGTACGCCCTCCACGTCGCCCGCGACGAAGCGCCCCGCGACGTCCTCGTCGCTCCGAGGAAACGACGTAGTGAGCACGAGCACTCGTGGCCGCGTCACGTGTGGGCTCGGTCGGACGTCGGAAGCGCGAGGATGGAGCGCGCGTCCCCGGGCGGGACGAAGACGGCGTTGTAGATGCCGCTCGTCGGCCCGCCGCGTGCGTCGAGGATGAGACGCCCTCGCGCGATGCGGAAATGGTCGTAACCGACCATACGCGCCGCAAGCGCGGTCGCGGATGCGCGATCTACTTCACACAGGACAACGGGCCGGTGCTCTGAGAGCGTCTCCGCCATACCGTCCGCGACCGCGAGCTCCCCGCCTTCGACGTCGATCTTCAGCATGGAGGGTCGAAGTCCGAGCCGGGCGACCTCGGCGTCGACCGTCGAGACCGCCACAGCTACGGCATGCATGGCGTATCGGCCTTCGAGCGGCCCGAGCGTCGACCACGACGGATCGTTGCCGACAGTGAGGGTCGCCGTCCCTGCTTCGGCACCTGCGGCACCCCGAAACAACGTCACGCCGCCCTGCAAGCCGTTCAGTACGAGGTTGCGCTCCAACCGACTCTGCGAGCGTTCGAGCGGCTCGAAGGCGAGAACACGATCGGCACCCGCGCGGAGCGCGGCGATCGAGTAGATACCGATGTGAGCGCCGACATCGACGAAATCTCCTCCCCATTGCCCGAGGACGCTTCGCACGAGACGGAGCTCGAACACATCGACGACGCCGCGGTAGTAGTCGCGCCCTAGTGGCTCCGAGAGGTCGACTTCGACGCGGACGTTGCCCGGGAACCTAATAGCGCGCGTTCCCGCCGTGGGGACGCGCACGAGGGAGGCGAGCCGCGCCTTGCCTCTGAAGTCCACTCGCCTCAGCAGCGGAAATGCGATGCGGAGAGGATTGAGGCTCCGGTGTGCCACTTCCGTCACAATGCCACGCCCGATCACGGCCTCACCACCGCGACCCTCACCGGCGTTTCGCGAACACCAAGGGCAACGCGAGCACGAGCGCCACGAATGCGTAGAAGTAATAGAACTGCATCGTCAGGTAGAAGAAGTTCGACGCCATCGTGCCGACGAGCGCGGCCGTGAACCCCCACGCGAGCGGGCGCACGCGGCGGCCGTTCGGGTCACCCGCGGCGTCGAGCACGCGTCCCAGCACGCGCGCGGCGCGCAGGCGCACGAACACGTAGCGCAGGAAGACGATGAACAGCAGCGCGCCGACGAGTCCCGTCTCCACGATCAACGCGACCCAGTACGAATGCGGGCCCCAGTTCGTCTTGCCGGTGACGAACTCGTAGTACACCGAGAAGTTGTTCAAGCCGAGCCCCAGCAGCGGGTGGGTGTGCAGCACGTCCGGGATGAAGCTGTAGACCGCGAAGTGGGTCGATGTGGACGCGCCTCCCGTCTGGATGCGCGAGCGCAGCACGACCGAGAAGAAGTGCCAGCGCGAGTAGAGGACGTACGCGAGCAGCACTGCGAGGCCCCCGAGCGGCGCGAGCAGCGCACGCGACCAGACGAACCTCCGGTACGGCACGGCGAGCACGAGCAACCCGACGAGCAGTCCAAGCGCGCCGCTGCGCGAGAGCGTCGCCAGCAGCACGAGCAGCATGAACGCCAGTGCGAGCCCGAGCTTCCACTTCAGCCGATGCCCGCGCTCCAGGCGCAGGTACAGCGGCGTTAGCGCGAGCAGCGGCACGACGAGCATGACGCCGAGATGGTTCGGGTCGCCCGTCAGCGCGTTCGGGCGATAGACGCTCGAGCCGTTCACCGATCCGTAGACATTGATCGCGCTCGCACCGCCGGTCAGCGGCTTCAGCACCGTCGTGTCGAGGTTGTGGCCGGCTTTGGCGCTCAGCAGCTGCAGCACGCCGTACACGCAGTTTGCGACGAAGCCCGCGCCGAACCATCCGAGGGCGCGCCAGTAGTACCCCTGCCCACGCCGCGCGAGATACGTCACCGCCGCAACCAGGAAGAGGAAGTGCAAGACGTACTTCACCATCCCCTTCGTGAACTGGTCGAGACCCTGCTTCGTCTGGAGGTTGAAGTAGCCGAGCAGGTACACGATCAGGAACGCAGCGAAGAAGCCCAGCAGGATCGCGGCCGTGCGCGGCAGCGGCCCGCGGCTCGTCAACGCGAAGGCGAGCAGGAACAACACGGTCAGCACGTCGGCGATCCCGAGCGTGCCCGCCAGGTTCCAGTGCACCTTCTCGAACGTGACGCAGAACAGCGTCGAGAGCAGGAAGAAGCTCGTCAGCCGCGTGCGCGAAACGGCGCGCGGGATCGCAACCGACACGGCGCTCACCGCAGGCTCCGCAGCACGTCGGCAAGGTCTTCGACACGCGATCCACGCGAAAGCTTCTCGCGCCACTCCGCGGAGAGCGGCGTGCCCTCGAGCTTCCCGTCACGCCACCGCGCATGCACCTCGAGCAGCGCATCGCGAATGGCGGCCACGTCGTCCGGCGCCGCGACGACGCCCGCGCCCGTGTCGCGGATGAGCTGCGCCGCTGCTCCGTCGGGCGGCACGAGCGCGAGGATCGGCCGCTCCGCCGCGAGATACTCGAACACCTTCCCGGAGAGAACGCCCTTGCCGCGCCCTCCCGCCTCCGGGATGAGCAGCAACAACGCGTCGGAGTCCCGCTGGAGGCGCAGCGACTCGCGGCGCGGCACGTAGTCGATCAGCTCGACGCGATCCCCGAGGTTCAGGCCCTCGAGATATTCGCGATCGCCCGGCCGGAAGTCGCCGAGGAAGCGCACCGTCACGTCCTCGAGCCCGGAATCTGCGAGCGCTCTCAGGAACGGCTTCGGGTCGCGCTTGCCGAAGAACGAGCCCGCGTGCGTCAGGCGCAGCCGGTCGGCCCGGTGGTACTCGAGCCCCGCGAAGTCGTCGAAGTCGCAGCCGTTCGCGATCGTCACGACGCGGCCCTTCGGCGAGATGCCGCGCGTCTCCTCGGTGATCGCCTCCGCAGCGGTGACGATCACGTCGGCCTGGCTCGCGACGAGACGCGCGATGCCCGCACGCGACTTCTGCTTGACGAGCGCGCCGAGGCCCTCGTTCGAGCGGTGCGGGTGCAGGACGATCGAGTCGCGCAGATCGGCGACCCAGGCAGCCCCGGTCGCCTTCTTCACGGCAGCTCCGATCAGATGTACCGAGCCCGGCGGCGACGTCGTGAGGACGACGTCGATTCCCTCGCGGCGCGCGATCGAGATCGCCTTGGGAATTGCGGTCGCGTTCCACGTCACGTTCTCGTCCGGCAACAGCAGCCTGCGTCCGATCGTCGACGCGCGATGCACGGCGAGATCCATCCCGCTGCGCCCGTGCTGCTCGTCTGCGATGCGGCGGCCGCCCGGGCCGACATAGCGCGCTCGATGCACCCATGCCTGCGTCGGCAGCGGGAGCTCGGAGTCCGAGTGGACCCACTTCGAGTCGTCGGGCGCGAGGACATGCGTCTCGATGCCGAGCGCAGGCAGGTGGCTTGCGAACTTCAGCGGCCGCTGGACGCCGCCGCCGCCTGACGGCGGGAAGTACATCGTGACGAGAAGAAGCTTCATAGGCGATACACGCGGAATGTGTCATCACGGTAGACGAGCTTCGGGCCCGGCAGGACCTTCTCCCCGCGGCGGAGCACGAGCCAGCCGGCGTGGTAGAAGCGCGGGACCAGAGGAGCTCCCGTGCGCAGGAAGTACCGAAGGTCGTTCCGGCGTTGATACGGATGGTTCGCCTTCGTATCCGCGACGTGCGCCGGCGGAGCCGTGGCGACGTAGACCGGCAGGTACGCCGAGATGCGGTAGCTCGTCTCGTCGTCGGCGTAGACGATCGAGCGCTTCGGGACTTCCGCCCGGAGGAACTGCACGAGGCCCGGGGAGAGCGCCGACGGATCAGACGGGAAGCGCGTGTCCCAGTGCGCGAAGCCGTGCACCGCGACGGGCATGACGAACAGGAACACCGACAGTGCGGCGATCGGTCCGGGCCGCTCGAAACGCCCGCCGCGACCCGTACGCACGATCACTGCTCCGAACACGAGCGCGGCGATCCCGCCCCAAAACGCTATCCACGTTGCGATGCCGGGGCCGCCCTCGCTCAGCTTGGCCCCGAAGTCGCCTGGGAACTCGAGTTGGAGCAGGATGCCGCCGGCGAGCGCGGCGGGCGGCACCAGCGGCCACGCGAGGCGCGCGAGTACTGCGGCGCCGCCTGCGAGCGCGAACGCGAAGGGGACGAAGCCCGCAGCCCGGCGCGACTGCGACAGCGAGACCGCGTCGGAGAAACGCGGGAAGACGAACGGCAGCAGCTCCAGGAGGAGCACGAGCACCGTGCCGCCGAGCACGAACGCGCTCCAGCGTCGCCGCGCGGCGAGCCCGGCGAGCGGCACGAGCACGAGTGCGGCAACGGCGATCGCCCCGGCGCGCGCGACGACGCCGGACGAGAGCGCGTAGCTCGACTGCGAATGCACAAGGAGATCAGTCGCGTATTGCTTCAGCCCGCGCGCCCGTTCGACGGCCGCGGGATTGTGCGACTGGGTCTCGCGGACGAGCGGCAGTAGCCACACGAATACGAGCAGCACCGGTGCTCCGAAGAACGCGAGCGCACCGGCACTGCGTCGTGCGTCGACACCGGCGATCAATGCGCGCGCGAGCGCGAAGCCCACGAGCGGAATCGCAACGAACAGTGCGTACGTCGGGTGGATGAACGCGAGGTCCATGCCGGCGACGCCGAGCGTCACGCCGACGGGCCAGGAGGGCTCGCGGACGAAGCGGAAGAACAGCGCGATCACCGCGGGGACGAGCAGCTGGCGCGCCACGGTCCCCGGCAGCTCGAGCGAGGTGTAGGCGCCGCCCCCACCCGGCGCGAGCGCGATCATGGCGACCTGAGCAAGGAGCACGGCGACCGCGAGCCACACCGACCGGAACACCGCGCGCCCGGCCTCGAATGCCAGCACAAGCGCGAGCGGTACGAGGATGCTCGACTCGTGCAGCACGACGGCCGTCGGGTCGATGCCGCCGAGCTTTGCAACGAGCGCGAGCCAGCCGTGCCACAGCGGGAACGCATAGCCGGGATGCAGGCCGCCGTCCTTGAACTCGTCGACAGTACGGAGTGACAACGAGCCGAGCTCGTCGAGCTTGCGCACGCGACCGAGATGGAAAAGCGCGTCGCCGTGTACGACGCCTTCGATGCTCCAGAGCGCGATGCCGAGGCCGATGCCCGCGAGTGCGACAAGCCCGCGTCCACGCAGCGCGCGAACCTCGACCCGCCGTTCCGTCGAGCTGCGCCACGAGAACGGCAGCGCGACGACGCCGGCAACAAGCACGAGCGCGAGCGTCAGGTCGAGCGAGGCATGTACGGCGAACGTGAATGCCAGCGCGGCTGCGACGAGGCCGCACGACCAGACGAAGGCACCCGACGCGCCCGGCCGCCCGAGCGCGCGCGCGACGAGCCGTCCCGGCAGAAGCAGTACGAGCGTCGCCGCCGCGAGCCGCAGCCAGAGACCGACGCCATGCTCGGGCAGCAGCCGCGCGATTCCGAGTAGCGGCACCGCCAGCAGCAGCGGGGGGACGCGCAGGCTCATGACAGCAGCCGATCGACTGAGCCGGAGCCGAGCCACGCGGCGGCCTCGCGGTACACGCGGCCCCGCTCGCCGCGATAGACCGCGCCGCGCAGCAGGAGCCCCGCACGGAGGAGCTGACGCGCCCGTTCGGCGTACTTGGCGCCGCGGTGCTTCGCGAAAAAACGCAGGTGCCCGCGCTGAAGCTCGAGGTACAGGAGCCCCTTGTGCGACGCGCCGTAGACGTGCGTCGCCCCTACGCCCGGGAAGAAGACCGACCGCCAGCCCGCCTTCCGGAAGCGATACGCCCAGTCGACCTCCTCGCTGAAGAGGAAGAACTCCTCGTCGGCCGGGCCGACCTCGTCGATCGCGGCACGCCGGACGAGCCACACGGCACCCATGAGGAAGTCCGCGTCGCGCTCCGCGTCGTGCGCGAACCCGCCGGCATAGAAAGCGTTCAGCGCACGTGAGCGCGGCGCGAGCTTGCGCAGGAAGAGGTACTCGGTCGCGAGCCGCCACAGCGTCGGGAAGCCGCGCACGGAGCGCTGCAACGTCCCGTCAGGATTGCGCAGCCGTGGCCCCACCACAGCGACGTCCGGATGCACGTCGGCGAAGGAGACGAGCGCGTCGAGCGCGCCTGCGTCGAGCCACGCGTCGGAGTTGAGCAGCAGCACGTAGCGGCTCGCGGTGGCCGCGATCCCCGCGTTCCAGCCTGCGGCAAGACCGCGGTTCTCCTGCTCGAGCACCGTCGCTTCGGGGAAGCGCTCGCGCACGAACGCCACCGTGCCGTCGGTCGAGCCGTTGTCGACGACGACCGTCTCGGCGCCCGCGACGCTCTCGAGCGCCTGCTCGATCCACGGCAGGCCGTTGTAGGTGACGATCACGACCGAGGCGTCGGTCATGGTTGGACCGCCGCCCGCGAGCCTCCACGCAACCCTTCCCAGGCAACGATCGCGGCGCCGGGAAGCGACAGCGCGATCGTCACGACGAAGAACAGGAAGCCCGTCGCGAACGCGCGGTCGGCCGGGACGCCGAGCGTGCCGAGGAACGACACGAAGAACGACTCGCGCACTGCAAGCCCGTTGACCGTGAACGGCACGAGCATCACGAGGAAGAGCAGCGGGCCCATGACGTAGTACGGCCTCGGCGAGAGATCGACGCCTACCGCCTTGCCGGCACACCAGATCGCGAGCACGCGCACTGCCTGCACGACGAGCGTGAGCGCGAACATCGAAACCAGCAGCCGCACGTTCGAGCGGAAGGAGTGCAGCGCGAGATACACCTCGCGGAGCGGCCGCTCGACGCGGAGCGCGCGCAGCAGCGGACGCACGCGCTGCAGCAGCCAGTGCAGCCGCGTGGAGAACATCAAGATCCCCGCAGCTGCCGCCGCGACCACGAAGCCGAGCTCGACCCACAGGTAGCCGCCGACGTCGTAGCTGCCGACCGCGAGCGCGAAGCCCACGGCCGCGAGCACGAGCGTCGCCGTGCCGCCCAGCGCTCGCTCGAGCAGCACCGTTCCCGCCGCCGCGCCACCCGCGCCTTCGTGCCGGCGCACCGTCTCGTAGATCCGAGAGGCGTCGCCACCCAGCGACGTCGGCAGGACCTGACCCGCTGCATAGCCCACGAAGTAGCTGCGCACGAGCCAGCGCAACGACTCATGCACGCCGCGCGCGGCGAGCAGCTGCTGCCAGCGCCACGCCATCGGCCAGACGGAGCCGACCATGATCGCGAGCGAGGCGACCCACCAGGCCGGCGCTGCGTGCCCGAGCACGTGCGCCGTGCGACCGAGGTCGATCTTCCAGACGATGTACGCAGTGCAGAGCCCGGTGACGACCAGCGTCGCCACGACGCGCAGCAGGCGGCGGCTCACGCCACGACCTCTACGGCAACGGTCGCGAAGTCGATGAGCGAGGCGGCCTCGCCTGCGGCGGCGAGCGCCTCGTCGAGCGAGTCGCCGGTCGCGAGAACGGCACCGGCGCGATCGGACGCGCGGCGAAGCTCGCTGAACACATGACCGGGCTTGCGGTACACGCGAATGCCGCGGACGCCCCCCACGGCCGATGCACGCTCGAGTCCGCGCACCTCGCGCAGCTCTCCCGCGGGCGCGACGAGGAACCTGACGCACGCGCCGCCGACCTGCAGTACGGGTGCGAGCTGCTGCGCATGCACTTCTTCTCCGAGGGCGGCCGCAACCGAGAGCGCGTTCGCGTCGACGCCGAGCGCGACGCGGCAGAGCTCGGCGTCGTGACCGCCTCCGACGCGCGCCGAGAGCTTCGCGAGTAGCGGGCCGTTGTCCCCGAGGATGACCTGCGTCGTCGTCGGCCCGGATTCGATGCCGAGCGCACGGGCCGCCGCCGCGGCGGCCTCGACGGCGGCGCCGACATCCGCCGGTTCGAGCTCGGCCGGCCAGAGGAGTGCAAGCGGGACACCGAAGGCCGGCGGCGGCGCCTGCTCACGGTCGGTCACGGTCAGCGGCACGAAGCGTCCCGCGAGCGAGAAGGCGTTGACCGTCACGTGCCGCCCGCCGACGAGCTCTTCGACGAGGCAGTACTCGCCGCGCGTCTCGGAGAGCGCAGCCGCAGCAGCTGCCGCAAGCACGTCCGGATTCGGCGCCAGCGCGACACTGCGCTCACCCGAGCGGTCGGGCGCCTCGACGACGACCGGGTACCCGAGCTCCGCGGCGGCGGACGCCACCTCCTCCTGCGTGCGGCAGACGATCGACCGCGGCTGGGCGATTCCCGCCTCTGCGAGCCGCTCGCGCTGCCGCTGGCGCGATACGGCAAGGACGGCGGCCTCCGGCGTCAACGGATGCGACAGCGCAAGGCGCGCCGCGATGCGGGCCGCCGTGGCCACGGCGTGGTCGGTTCCGGGCGCGACGATCCCGTCGACGCGTTCGGCGCGCGCGAGCCGGTCGATCGCAGGCTCGTCCTCGATCGAGACGATCGCCCTGCGGTCGGCATAGCGAAAACCGGGAGCGGAGGGATCGCGGTCGGCCGCGACGACCGTCAGCCCACGCTGCCGCGCCGCCGCGAGGACGCCGAGCTGCGCCGGTCCGGCGCCGAGAACGAGAAGACGCGCAGACTCGTCGAGTGCCACGGGCACATTGTCGCCGCTAGATGGTTGATGCCGCGGCAGGGTGCGTCTGGGGATGGCTCAGGCCAAGCCGTGTGGACGAGACGGCCGAAGCGAAGGCTGGTTGCCTTCGCGAGGCCGTCGCGGCCGCACGGCGCCGCGCCGGAGCCACCATCCAGACGTGCACTGTCGTGGCATCAGTCATCTATGTCCGTCGGCGCTGCCGGAGACCCGTTCGGCCCTGGAAATGAGGAGGCTAGGCGACGAGTGCCGCGGCGGCGCTCCCCTCGCGGCCGGGCCGCGAGGGGATGAACACCGCAGCGACTGCGCCGAGCGCGACGAGGCCTGCACCGACGTAGACCGCGGTCGTGACGCCGTGGACGAACGCGGCGGAGCTCTGGTAGCCGCCGACGCGCGAGAAGATCGTCGCCAGCACCGCGACGCCAAACACGCCGCCTACCTCGCGGATCGCGTTGTTCGCGCCCGATGCCTTGCCCTCCTGGTCGGGCCGCACGGAGCTGAGCACGACGTTGGCGACCGGTGCGAAGAACAGCGCCATGCCGGTGCCTGAGAGGACGAACGCGCCGATGATGTGCGAGTACGGCATCGTCGGCGTGCTGACCGTTGCGATCCAGGCAAGCCCGGCCGCCTGCATCGCGAGGCCGGCCGCCATGAGGCGCTGGCCGCCGATCTTGTCCGAGAACGCGCCCGCGAGGGGCGCGATGAAGATCGGCATCGCGGTCCACGGGAGGATGCGCAGCCCGGACTGCAGCGGCGTGTAGCCCTGCACGGTCTGGAAGAACTGCGCGAGGAAGAAGATCGAGCCGAACATCCCGAAGAACATCAGGAGCGACGCGATGTTCGCAAGCGTGAAGGTGCGGTTGCGGAAGAACTCGAGCGGCAGCATCGGCGAGGCCGTGCGGGACTCCCACCAGACGAACGCCGCGACGAGCGCTGCGCCGGCGGCGAGCGGCGCGACGATGCCGACGCTCGTCCACCCCTGCGCGTTGCCGCGTACGAGGCCCCACACGATTCCGAGCAGTCCCGAGCTGACGAGCGCGAGGCCCGGCAGGTCGAGCGCGGAGTCGGAGCCGTGCGTCTCCTCGAGCCGCGCGTACGCGAGCGGCGCGAGCACGAGACCGATCGGCACGTTGAGCCAGAAGATCCAGTTCCACGAGAAGCCGCTGACGACCGCGCCGCCGACGAGCGGACCGATCGCGATCGCGAGGCCGCCAATGCCGCCCCAGATGCCAAGAGCGAGGCCGCGCCTGGCGGGGGGAACGGCGGCGGAGAGGATGGTCAGCGTGAGCGGCGCGACGATCGCGCCGCCGACGCCCTGCACGGCGCGCGCGATGTCGAGCTGGTTCGCGGTCGTCGCGAGTGCCGCGCCCGCAGAGGCCCCGGTGAAGAGGAGGATCCCGAGGGTGAAGAGCCGGCGGCGGCCGAAGCGATCGCCGAGCGCGGCCCCGGTGAGCAGCAGCACTGCGAACGTCAGCGTGTACGCGTTCACCGTCCACTCGAGCTGCGAGATCGTCGCGTGCAGGTCCTTCCGGATCACGGGCAGCGCCGTCGAGACGACGAGGTTGTCGAGGCTGACCATGAAGAGCGCCACCGAGGTGAGCGCCAGCGTCCAGATCATCGAGTGCTTCTGTTCGTGAGTCATCACTACCTCCGCGGTCAAAAAAAGGGCTTAGAGTTCCTTGCCGCAGCCGGCAAGGAGGTCGGTCATCCAGGGCTCGGGGTCTTCGGTGACCTGCATCGACGAGAGGACGTTGAGCAGCATCCCCGTCGCGAAGAACTGCCAGATGTGCGGCCAGTCGAGGCCGGAGACGCGGCGGACGTAGGCGACGAGGTCGCCGAAGCCCTCGCGGACGACGCGGCGGATGTCGGGATCCTCGGACGCCGCATAGCCCTGCATCTGGGCACGAAGCCAGACCCGGTTCGTCTCGAGCTGCTCCATGTAGGCGTTGCCGATCGCGTGCAGCGCCTCTTCGCCCCGCCTACCCTCCGCTGCGCGCTGGAAGAGCTCGAGCGTGTCGCGGTAGCAGCGGCCGACGGAGGCGATGTAAAGCTCCTTCTTCGTCCCGAAGAGGCGGAAGAGGTACGGCTGCGAGATGCCGGCCCGCTTCGCGATGTCCTCGGTCGACGTGCCTTCGAAGCCCCGGTCGGCGAACTCGATGAGCGCGGCGTCGAGGACGTCGCTGCGGCGCTCGGCGGCTGAGAGGCGGGGCGAGGTCGTCACGAGTTGGATAGTAAGTGATGACTCACAAGTTTGTCAAGCTGTTTCGCCGCCGAAGGCGACGATCTCGGCCCCGTGCCCGCCGGCACGTGCGACCCGATCATCGGTGGTGGCGAGGGGTATCGCGAGCGCCTCAGCGAGCGCAACGTATGCGGCGTCGTAGGGCGTGAACCGATGCCGGAGCTGCCAGATGCGCTCCAGCAGCGGCGCAGCCGGATAACGGCGCACGGGGAGTTCGCTGAACGTGCGCAGCGAGCCCGCCGCACTACGTTCCGAGATCTCACGCCGCAGGACCAGGTTGCGCAGCGCGGCCGCGACCTCCAGGTCGAGGACGTGCGGGGCGTGCAGCCGGCCGGCCGCGGAGACCCGGTCCTCAGCCCACGCACTCCGCTCGCCACCGTCGACGAGAAGATCCACGACGAGCGACGCGTCAGCGACGAGCATCGAGCTCGTGCAAACGCTCGGTGCGGGCTTCCCGGACGGCCTCGGCGCCCGAGACACGCGAGCGGGGCCTCGGCTGGCTGCGGATGCGCGCCACGAACTCCTCGAGGCTCGGCTGGTCTGCGAGGTCGGTGACCTCTGCGAGCAGGTACTCCGAGAGCGACATCCCCTTCGTCGCCGCCCGCGCCTTGAGCGTCCTATGGACATCATCGGGCACGTTTCGGATCTGGATGTGACCCATGCTCCGCACCATATCACATGCATAATGCATGGCCCGTTTGACCGCGGCCGCTCGGGTCAAGAGGCGTGTCAAAACGGCCGCCGGGCCGGTCGCTAGTCTCACCTCGGTGAGGCCGGGCGCCACTCTGCGAGCGGGCACGACGAAGGTGCTCGCGAGGCGTCTCGCCGCGTTCTTCAGCGAGGCTGACCTGAAGGGGATTTGGCCCGCGCTACTGATCTGGAGTGCCGCGCTGGCCGGCCTGTGGCTAACAGCCTACCTCGCCGGCTATCACCCGTGGCTCCCACGAACATGGGCGCATTGGGATGCCGGCCACTACCTCGACATCGCCCGCCGCGGATACGACGTCCACCGGTGCGCGCCGGGCGAAGCCGACAAAGGAGGCTGGTGCGGAAATGCGGGCTGGTTCCCGGGCTACCCCCTCCTCATCGCAGGCCTCCACGGGCTGGGTGTGCCGGCGGTCGCTGCAGGCGTCGCGATCGCCTGGCTGTTCTCAGCCGCAGCGCTCGCGCTCCTCTGGAGGACGCTGCTCCACGGCCTCCCTGCCGTCGCCGCCGTCGGCGGGTTGATCTACGCCGGCTGGGCTGCGGGCCAGATCTACGACTACGCGGTGTTTCCCCTCTCCATGCTCTTCTTCTTCACGGTTGCCTACCTGCACCTGCTCCACCGCGGCCGGTGGCTCGTCGCCGGGCTTGCCGGAGCTGCCGCCGTCCTCTCGTACCCGATCGGCGTGACCCTTCCCATCGCGGCCACGGTGTGGGCCGTGATCGCGACGCCACGCATTCGCTTGCGCGACCTGGCGCAGGCAACAATCCCCTCAGGCGTGGCGTTCCTGGCGATCGTTGCCATCCAGCGGATCCAGACGGGGCGCTGGACCGCATTCTGGGACGTGCAACGACAGTACGGCCACGGCTTCCACGACCCGTTCGGCGTGACCTGGAACGCGCTTCTCCTCCTCGTCAGGAATCGCTCTCTCGACGTCACGGCGACTGCATGGCAGACGGTCTTCGTATCGGCGCTGGCCCTCGCAGTTTTCGTGCACGCGGTGCTGCGACGACGCGTCGCCACCCGGCTCGATCTGCTCCTCGTCGTCTGGATGCTCGTGACGTGGGGCTTCCCGCTGACGCAGGCGAACGTCTCGGTCTGGAGGAGCCAGGCAGCGTTGGCCCCGATGGCCGCTCTGGTCGCCCGTCTTCCGCGCCCGGTGCTCGCCGTCTCCATCGGGGCATCAATCGGGCTGAGCGTATTGCTCGCGCGTCTCTACTTCTCGGGGCGGCTCATCTGACGCACCGGTGTCAAGTGCCGATTCGCTCGTACAACGTCACCAGTTCCCCGGCGATCGCGTCGATGTCGTGCAGCTTCTCCGCGTAGGCGCGGGAAGCGGCGCCGATCCGATGCCGCAGAGCGGCATCCTCGACGAGCGGGCGCAACTGCTCGCGTAGCGTCTCCGCCGTCGCCGAGACGACCGGCACCTCGACCCCGTACGCCTCCTCGGTACGCTGCACCGCCTCGTCGAGCAGGAACGTCACGACCGGCTTGCCGAGCGCGAGGCACTCGATCGCGAAGACGCCGTACCAACCGGCGTTCAACTGGTCGACGACGATGTCCGCCTCGCGGTACAGCTCGAACGCCTCGTCGTGCGTCAGCCCTTCGACGAGGCGGAAGTCCGCGTCGAGCCCCTCGACCGCCGCGACGACGTGCTCTGTCCCCTTGCGGCGCCGCGACGACGGCGCATGCAGGATCAGCGGCCGTTTCTTGTCGGCGCTCGGGATCGCCGGTTCGATGTTCGCCACCTCGACGCCGGGGAGGATGACCTCCGCCTCCGGCACCCAGCGGATCGCGTCGTAGCTCGAGACGATCTCCGCGTCCGCCGCGAGCCCGTACGCGAGCTGCTCGCGCGTCTTGCCGCGGATGTCCGAGCCGAGATACTGATACACGCCCTTCTTCCCCGCCGCGTGCAGGATCTTGAACTGCAGCGACTTCGGCACGAGCGTCACGCTCGAATAGAAATGGAAGACGTCGTAGCGCGGAAGCAGCTTCAGGAAGGCGCGCCACTGTGCCGCCTGTTGGCGCACCAGGCCGCCGCTGCGGTCGAGCGAGATATCCGCCTCCGGATGCAGCTTGTAGCGGTTGAAGACGAGCAGGTCGGACTCGATGCCGCGGCGCCGCAGCGCCTGTGAGTTGGCCCACGGAATCCCGGCGGTGTTCACCGGGCAGTGCAGCACTCTCACGCCAGGTCGATCCGGTTCTCCGCGAGCTGCTTCCACCGCAGCTCACGCTCGGCGTCGAGTTGCGACGACATCGTCTCGCGCATCGTCGCGCCGTCGTAGACCCAGATCTCAGGATGCACGAGTAGCTGTAGCCAGTCGAAGCTGCCTTTGCGCAGCTCGTCGTGCGGGCAGCCGCTACGCCAGTGCTGGTTCGAGTCCGAGCGGTACCGCTCGGGATCGAAGTACGGCTCCTGCATGACGTTGACCACGCCGCGGATCGGTGCGCTCATGTACTCCGGGTCGGGCGTGTGCCACGCGACCACCGAGTCGAAACGGTCGTCGCGCGTCGCGTCGGGATACACACCGTGCAGGCCGACGCGGTGACCGAGGTCGCGGATCCGCGCGAGCGCAGCGGCGCCGGACGGCGAGTCGAGGTTGTAGAAGTCGCTGCGCGTCATCAGGAAGTACGTCGCGCTCACGTCGCGCTCGGCCTCGAGCTCGGCCATCGTGACGGCGGCGGCGAGCGACATGTCGACGTCGTGCCGCAGCAGCAGGTCGCCGGGGCGCGGCTCGCGGTTGAAGGCCGTGAACTTGTAGCCGCCTGCCTTCGCGGCGTCGAGGAGCTCGGTGTAGTGCGCGAGATCGAACGCGCAGCCGGTGGTCACTCGACCTCGACCTCGACGAGGCGCGCCGCCTGCTCGGCGCGCTCGAGCGCCTCCGGTCCGCTGGAGCCGACGGCGATCACGTAGCCGCGGCGGTCGCCGTCCACCTTCACGGGGCGGATCGTCTCGCCGGCGACGATGTAGCTCGCGGCCTGCACGACTCCGGGCGCGGTCAGCACGTTGTCGAGGCGCGCAGGCGTCTTCACCTTCCCTGCGGGCAGTGGGCCCGGCTCTGCCGTGAAGAAGCGGATGGCCGTCGGCGTGCGGTGCTTCGCGGCCGCGATCTCGTCCGTGACCGGCTCGCCGAGCGCAAACCGTAGCGCCACCTCGACGAGGTCGACGCCGACCGCGTGCTTGACGAGATCGGCCATCTGGCCGCCGGGAATGCGCGCGGCGATCTCAATCACCTTGATCGAGCCGTCGGTACCGGCGATCAACTGGGGGAACGCGATCCCGTTGCGCAGCCCAAGCGCGTGCACGGTGCGCTCGACGAGCGCCTCGGCCTCCGCGGTGCCGGCCGCGTCGAGTGCAGCGGGATACGCGTGGATCCAGCCGACTGCGAATCCCTCGCCCGGCGGACGGTGCCGGTCGGAGAGCGTCAGCTGCGTCACCTCGCCGTCGCGCACGATCGCCATCGCGTTCATCTCGGTGCCGTCGACGAACTCCTCGACGATCACCTCGCCGCGATGCGAGAGCGCGAGCGTCTCGTCGAACTTCGCCTCCAGGTCATCAATGCTCTCGAGACGGAAGACGCCGCGCTGGCCACCCGAGTCGGCCGGCTTGACCACGTTCGGGAAGCCGACACGTGCGACGGCGTCGCGCGCCTCCTCGATCGTGCGCGCCGAGCCGTAGCGCGGCTGCGGCAGGCCGCCCGCCTCGAGGCGGCGCCGCATCTCGATCTTGTTCGTGAGGCCCATCGCGACGTCGACGCCGATCCCGGCAAGCCCGAGCGCCTCAGCCACCGCGGCGACCGCGACCACCGCGCGGTCGGAGGTGATGGTGAGCACGCCGTCGGGCCGAAGCTTCTCGGCGAACGCGACCGCCTGCGGGATGTCGACGAAGTTGACGACCTCGCCGATGTCCGCGTCCCCGAGCGCGAGCGCATTCGGGTTGCCGTCGATGGCGGCGATGCGCAGTCCCATCTCCTTCGCCTGCAGGATTGCCGCGCGCTGGTGCCGCCCGGCACCGAGGAAGAGGACGGTCTTCGTCATCGCGGCGACTCTAGCCAGTCGAGGGTCAGCTGCATCCCGTCCTCGAGCGCGATCCGCGGCTGCCAGCCGAGCGCGCGCAACGGTGCGAGGTCGAGCGCGCGAAGCTCTGGCGCGGGCCCAGGAGGTGGCTCGACGACGTCGATCAGCGCCTCCGGGGCTTCCGCGAGACGGCAGGCGAGCTGCGCGACCTCGTGCAGCGTGCGCAGGTCGTCGTCGCGGCCGATGTCCCACGCGCCTTCCGCATTCGCGTCGAGAAGCGCGACGACGGCGAGCGCCATGTCGCCTGCGAAGCAGAACGAGCGCTTCCAGCTGCGGTAGACCACGATCGGCTCGCCGGCGAGGGCCTCGCGAAGCATCGTGGGAATCGCGCCGCGGCGCTGGCCGGGCCCGTACGGGAACGCAAAGCGCAGGAGCGTCGCACCGGCGGCGGCCGCTTCGCTTGCACGCTTGCTGTCGGCGTACGGCGTGTCGTCGTCGTACACCGAGCTGGACGAACCGTGCAGCAGCTTGATTCCACGGTCGCGGCAGGCACGTGCCACGAGCTCCGTGATCGGCGCGTTCTGCGCGAGTCGCTCGTCGCCGGGCATCACGGCGGCGAGATGCACGACCGCGTTCGGCTCGTGCTCGTCGAGCAGCCGCTCGAACGTGCCCGGCTCGGCAAGGTCGCCGTCGGCGCGCCCGAGCGGGATCGCGTCATGTCCTGCATTCGCGAGCGCCTCGCAGACGTGCGCACCGAGGAAGCCACGGCCGCCGGTTACGAGAACCCGCACCTAGACGTGCGCGGGCTTGCGGGCCTTGTACCAGGCGATCGTGCGCTCGAGCCCTTCGTCGAGCTCGACCCGGGCCTCGAAGCCGAGCTCCTCGCGCGCCTTGCCGACGTTCGGGATGCGCAGCTCGACGTCGACGTAGTTCAGCGGCTTGAAGACGATGTCGCCCGTGCCACCGGCAATGCGCTTGATGCGCTGCGCGAGATCGAAGATCGTCACGGCGGAGCGCGGGTTGCCGATGTTGAAGCTCTGGCCGGATGCCTCGTCACGCTCGAGGCACAGCAACACCGCATGCACCATGTCGTCGACGTAGCACCACGCGCGGATCTGGGAGCCGTCGCCGCGCACAACGAGGTCCTCGCCTGCAAGTGCGGCTTCGATGAACGCGCGGATCGCGCCGCCGCCGATCTGCCCGGGGCCGAAGACGTTGAATGGTCGCACGGTGACCGTCGGCAGGCCGAGCTCGTCGTGGTAGGCGTGCGCCATGTGCTCGCCCGCGAGCTTCGAAACCGCATACGTCCAACGCGCTTCGCCGACCGAGCCGATCGTCGTCACGTGACCTTCGTTCACGTTGTACGCGTGCGTGCCGAAGACTTCGCTCGTCGAGAAGTCAATGAACCGCTCGAGCGTGCCCTGCGTCGCGACGGCCGCCTCGAGCACGTTGTACGTGCCGATCATGTTGACGCGCATCGTGCGCACCGGGCTTTCGAGCACCGTGTCGACGCCGGCGATGGCGGCGCAGTGGACGATGTGCGTCGCGCCCGCCGAGAGCTCCTTCACCGCGTCGGCGTCGAGAACGTCCGCCTGGTGGAACGTGAAGTTCGGATGCTCCCTGAGATCGGTGGCCGACAGGGCGTCGCGATGGAGGTTGTCGAGGGCGATGACCTGGTTGTCATCGAGCAACCGCCGCGCGAGCGTGGTCGCGATGAAGCCGGCACCGCCGGTGACGAAGATCCGCTTTCCCTGCAAAGCCACGGTGCGCACTCTAGCCTGGCAGTTATGCAGGGCGACCTCCAAGCCTGGCTCGAAGCGGGCTCTGGGCCCGACGACGAATTCGTCGATCGGGCGTGGCAGCTCGTCGTTCGCCGCTCACCCGAGCCGGAGGCACGCGCCGCTGCGCTCCGCAAGCTCGGGGACGGGACGCTCTCGCGCGCCGGGCTCCTGCGGCAGCTCGCCTCGAGCGAGGAGTTCGGCCGGGTCGAGCTGCTCGACGATGCGCTCTCGTTCGCGGCGGCCGAGCGTGCCCGTCCGCGCAAGGTGCGCGGCCCTGCGCGGCCGCGCGATCTGCGCGCTCCCGCGTCGAGTGACGAGCGTGCGATCGAGATCCCGTGGTGCCTCGCGCGCTACGACGGTGAGCCGCGGGTGCTCGACGTCGGCTACGCGTTCGCCGAGCCTGCATACCTGGCGGGACTGGTCGCGCTCGGTGCGGCCGACCTCGCGGGCGCCGACCTGGCGCGAGCCGACGTCCCGGGACTGCGGCCCGTCGTCGGCGACGTGCGGTCGCTGCCGCTCGCCGATGCTGCGTTCGAGCTGATCCTCTGCATCTCGACGCTCGAGCACATCGGGCGCGACAACGAGGTGTACGACGTCGATGCGCCGCGCGAGGAAGAAGGAGACGAAGCCGCGCTGCGCGAGTTGCATCGCGTGCTGACGCGCGAGGGCCGCCTGCTCGTCAGCGTTCCGACCGGCGAGCGCGACGACCAGGGCTGGCAGCTGCAGCGCACGCCGGAGGACTGGATCGCCGTCTTCGAGCGCGCCGGCTTCCTCGTGTTCGAGGACGAGCTGTACGCTCGCGGCGCGGACGGCTGGCGGACGGCGGCGCTCGCCGAGGCACGCGCCGCGCGGTACGGCGAGCACGGCGCGGGAGCCGTGCTCCTCGCGGAGCTCCGGCCGGCGCGGGTCACGGAGAAGCTGCGCCTGGCGGTGCGCGACGTGCGCCACCGTGACGCTCCGCGACGAAGCACTCAGTAGCATCGCCCGATGCCGACGAAGCCGACGACGATCCTCATCACGGCCGCAGGCGCGCCCGGCGCAGCCGCTCTGTTGCGCGGACTGCGGGAGAACGGCGAGCGCGAGGTGCGGCTCGTCGGCGTCGACATGTCGGAGCGCGCGATCGGGCGGCACCTCACCGACGCGTTCCACCTCGTTCCCGCCGGTTCGGATCCCGGGTACGCAGACGCCGTGCTCGAGATCGTCGAGCGCGAGGGAGTCGATCTCGTGCTGCCGCAGTCGTCACACGACCTCCCCACGCTCGCCGGGGCGCGCGAGCGCTTTCCCGTGCCGGTGCTCGTGTCGGGACCGGAGACGGTACGGCGCTCGAACGACAAGGCGGAGACCTACGAGCTGCTGCAGCGCATCGGCGTGCGGGGCCCCGAGTTCCGCCGCGTCACCGGTGCCGCCGGCGTGAAGGCCGCCGCGCTCGAGCTCGGCTATCCGGACAAGCCCGTGTGCTTCAAGCCGGTGTTCTCGTCCGGCTCCCGCGGGTTCCGTGTGCTCGATCCGACGGTCGATCGCGCCCACCAGCTGCTGTACGAGCGGCCGGGCGCGGTTTCGATGCGGCTCGAGGAAGCGGTCGAGTTGCTCCCTAAGGACGGCGCCGACCTGCTCGTGATGGAGCTCGCGATCGGGGGTGAACGGACGGTCGACGGGATCGGCGACGGGAAGAAGATCGTGCTCGGCCATCCGAAGACGCGCGAGGCGATGCGCGCCGGGCTCGCGATGTATTTCGAGACGCTCGACGACGAGGCGCTGATGAAGACCGCTGACCGGATCGTCGAGGAGCTCGAGATCGAGTGGTTCTTCAACATCCAGCTCGTCGGCGACGTCGTGATCGAGGTGAATCCGCGGATCTCGACGATCGTCTACCAGGAGGACCTGAATCTACCGTGGCTTGCGGTCAAGCGAGGGCTCGGCGAGATCTCGGACGAATGCAGTCTCTGGTGCGACCTGGGCGAACCGCGCTTCGATTCTTCGACCAGGTGGAATGGGACCAGTAATGGATTGGGACAGCCTCAACAAGACGCTCCAGGCGGCCTGCGACGATCCCACGGACGACGTAGCGGCCGAGCGGGCCGTCGCGGCGGCCGAGATCGTCGCCTCGGCGGCCGGCGAGCCGCCGGACGAGCTGCCGGCGGACACCCGCGAATGGGTCGAGACGCACGGCGTGCCGGACGACATGCTCGTCGAGCTCGCGTGCCGGTCGATGAAGTGCGTCGCGGCGAAGTCGGACGCGTGGCACGAGCGGCTGAATGACCTGCGATACCGGCTCGGCGACGTCGCCGCCGCGTAGTCCGCTGACGCGCGAACTCGTGGTGTGACCGGTGACGTTGCCCGGTTCCTGGGTCGCGAGCACCAAGCCAGAGGCCGCGATCGAACGAGTCAAGGCTGGTTTGCCTTGACGAGGTTCGAGCGTGGACTCTGGCGAAGCGTGATCGCGGGCCAGGGGCCCGGCGAACGTTGCCGGTTACACCACTAGGCTTCACGACATGAGGCTCGGCCAAGAGCTCAGCCGGCTCGGGCGGCATTCGGTGATCTACGGGCTCGGCGGCCTCGTCTCGCGGATCCTCGCGGTCCTGCTGCTGCCGCTCTACACGAGCTACCTCGCGCCGGGATCGTTCGGACGGGTGGAGATCCTCACGTCGGCCTCTGCGGTCGCGGTGATCGTGCTGCGGATGGGGATCTCGACGGCGTTCTTCCGCTTCTATTTCGACAACAAGGACGTCGCGCGCCGGCTCGCGGTCGTGCGCACGTCGTTCTGGTTCACGATGACGATGGCGACGGCGGGACTCGTGCTGTGTCTCGTCTTCGCGGCGCCGATCTCGCGTGCGCTGCAGCTGGGGCATCATCCGGACCTCGTGCGTGCGGCGGCGGTCGGCTTCTGGGCCCAGATGAACTTCGAGCAGATCACGTCGCTCTTCCGCGTCGAGGAGCGGTCGATCGCGTTCGCGCTCGCAAGCATCGCGAACGTGCTGATCACGATCGGCGCGACGCTCGTGCTCGTCGTCGGCTTCCACAAAGGCGCGGTCGGCCTGCTCGTCGGCAACTTCGTTGGCACGCTCTGCGTGTACCTCGTACTGCTCGGCTACCGGCGCGAGCAGCTCGGACTGCAGTTCGACCGCGAGCTGTTCCGTGGGATGCAGAGGTTCGGCCTCCCGCTCGTGCCGTCGGCGCTCGCGCTGTGGGCGATCAACTTCGTCGACCGTCTCTTCGTCGCGGGCTACAAGGGCGACGCCGAGGTCGGCGTGTACTCGGCCGCGGTGAAGATCGCGTCGGTGATCACGTTCGCGATGTTCGCGTTCAGGACGGCGTGGCCCGCGTTCGCGTACTCGATCGAGGACGACCGCGACGCGAAACGCACGTACTCGTACGTGCTCACGTATCTCTTGGTGATCGCGTCCTGGATCGCGCTCGCGCTCGGTGCGCTTGCGCCGTGGCTGACGAAGGCGATGACCGACCCGCGGTATCAGCGCGCCGACAAGGGCATCGCGCTGCTCGCGTTCGCCGGCGCGGTGTACGCGGGCTACACCGTGCTCGCGATCGGCAGCGGCCGGGCGCGCAAGACGCAGCTGAACTGGGTCGTCACGGGCATCGGTGCGGCCGTCAACGTTGGGCTGATCGTGTGGCTCGTGCCGCGCTACGGCATGGTCGGCGCGGCGATCGCGACGGCTGCGGCGTACGTCGTGCTGTTCCTCGGCATGACGTGGTACGCACAGCGCGTGTATCCGGTCGCGTATCAGTGGCGGCGCGTCGTCACGGCCCTTGGCGCAGGCATCGGCCTGACGGTCGCCGCCCGCGCGTCGCACCTGAGCCTCGCGCCGTCGCTCCTCCTCGTGCTCGCGTATCCGCTGGCCCTCGCGCTACTCGGCTTCTATCTCCCGGCCGAGCGAGCCCGTCTCCGGCGCCTCGTCCCCATCCTCCGCTAGAGCCCTGTCCGCTCGAGCATCACGCGAGCTCCCCGCGCGCCTCTCGCGAGGATGTGTCGGACACCTGAGGGCCCAAAGGTGTCCGACACTTCGTGTCGGGGCTGTGCCGGGTTGCCGGCGAAAGGCTCGGGAGGACTGGGCTAACGGAGCGCGGTCAGGGCGGCCACGTCGTCGGGCGTGGGCTCCCACGCGCCGGCCTTGACGTTCGCGCGGACTTGCTCTGGCTTCGTGGCGCCGGCGATGACGGACGAGATGGCGGGCATCGCGAGCACGCCGCCGATGGCGACGTCGAGCAGGGTGATGCCGCGCTCGTCGGCGAAGTGCTGCAACGCGTCGACGCGGTCGAAGTCCTCGTCCTTGATCTCGCGGCCCGCGAGGCGGCCCTCCGTCGGGTCCTCGCCGCGGCGGTACTTGCCCGTCAGCAGACCGCTCGCGAGCGGGAAATACGGCAACTGCCCGATCCCGAGCCGCTCGCACGTGGGCAGGATCTCGTCCTCTGCCTCGCGGTGCACGAAGCTGTAATGGTTCTGTGCCGACACGAACCGGGCGAAGCCGCGCTCCCGCGCGATCCGGTCCGCCTCTTCGATCATCGCCGCGTCGAAATTCGACGAGCCGATGAAGCGCACTTTGCCCTCGACGACGAGCTCGTTCAACGCCTCGAGCGTCTCCTCGATCGGCGTCGTCGAATCGGGCCGGTGCAGCTGGTAGAGATCGATCACATCGGTGCGGAGCCGCGTCAGCGACCCCTCCACCGCCCAGCGGATGTAGTCGCGCGAGCCCGGCGCGAAGTCCGGGGCGCCGTTCATCTCCGAGCCGAACTTCGTCGCGAGCACGACACGGTCGCGCCGCCCCTCGAGCACCTCGCCGATGTACGACTCGCTCTTGCCCTGCGAATAGATATCCGCGGTGTCGAAGAGCGTGATGCCCTCTTCCAACGCGGCCTCGATCACCGCACGCGTCTGCTCCAGGTCGCAGCGCCCGCCGAAGTTGTTCGTACCGAGACCGACGACCGTAACCTCCGGGCCGCCGTCCCCCAGTGTGCGAGTGCGCATGCTCTGAGGCTACCCGAGGCCATGCGGTCGAGCGTGCACCACCACGAGCGTCTTGGTCGGCCGCGTCAGCGCGACGTAGAGCTCGCGCAACCCCTGCTCGCCGTCCTCCGCGATCGCCGCCGGCTCGACCACGACGACATGGTCGAACTCGAGACCCTTTGCGTGCCGCGGCGTGAGCACCGGCACCGACGCATCGCCGAAGGCATCGAGCGCGGCCGCACCCCCGATCAGCGACCGAGGCGCGATGATCGCGATCAGCCCGTCGAGCTCCGAGAGCGCCACCGCCTCCCGCAACGCCGCGCCGAGCACGTCGCCCCCGTCGCCGACCGGCACGAACCGCGGCGCCGCTCCGCCCTGCCGGTACGCGAGCGGCGGCTCCATGTCCGGCGCGATCTGCCTCAGCAGCGGCAGCGCGAGCTCCATGATCTCCGCCGGCACGCGATATGCATGCCGCAGCTCCTCGATCGTCACCTCGATGCCCTCCGGGAGATACGGCTCGAGCTCCTGCCAGCGCCGGTAGACGACCGGCCCTGTGGCCTGCGCAACGTCGCCGAGGATCGTCAGCGAGCCGTCGAGCGCACGCCGCGAGATCGTCCGCAGCTGCATCGGCGAGAGATCCTGCGCCTCGTCGACGATCACGTGCCCGTACCCGCGCGGCGCCCCGTCCACCAGCACCCGCGCCTCGTCGAGCAGCGGCAAATCGTGCTCGCTCCACACGAGCTCCGACGCACGCTTCGGACGGTCGCGCAGCAACACCTTCTGCTCGTCCCGCTTGAGAATCCCCTCGGCTGCCTCCGCGAGCGCAGCCGGCGATGTGAGCAGCCGCGCGACGAGCTTGTCCGCGCGCGGTAGCGCCAGCACACGGTCGAGATACTTGACGAGGAACCCGTCCTTCTTCAACGCACGCTCGAGCTCGTCGAAGCTGCGCAGCGCAAGATCGTCGAGCAGCTCGCCGTATCGCTGATAGAACCGCCGCAGCACCGCGACGCGGAAACGCTCGCGCGCCGCGACGAGACCGAGGCCCGCGTCGAGCGCCTCCTCGAGCAGCTCGGCCACCTGCCGCTCGCGCACTGAGACGAATACACCGTCGACATAGAACACGAGCTCCTCCGGCGCAGCGCGCACGGAGAGCGCGACTGCACGCTGCACGACCTCCGCCATGCGCACGTCCGCCTTCAACCGCGCGACGTCCGCCGCATCCTCCCGTCCGACGACCGCACCGTCGAGCAGCTCCGACACAGCACGCTGCTCGACCGCCTCCTCGCCGAGCGCGGGTAGCACGTGCGCGACGTACTCCATGAACGTCGGATTTGGCCCGACCACCAGCACACGCCGAAGCTGCTCTCGGTGCGTATAGAGGAGCCACGACGCGCGATGCAGCCCGACCGCGGTCTTCCCCGTGCCCGGCCCGCCCTGCACCACGAGCGCGCCGTCCGGCTCCGCGGTGATCAACCGGTACTGATCCGACTGGATCGTCGCAACGATGTCGCGCATGCGTCCCTCACGCCGCCGGTCGAGCTCCTCGAGCAGGAAATCCGATACCGACGCTCCCTCGACCGCGGAACCGTCGAGCGACTCGTCGGAGATGTCGACGATCCGCCGCTTGTCCGTGCGATAACGCCGCCGCTGCGTCACGCGCTGCGGATCGGCCGGCGTCGCCGTATAGAACGGACGCGCCGCCGGCGCTTGCCAGTTGACGACCAGCGCCTCCGCCTGCTCGTCCTCCACCCAGCGCCGGCCGACGTAGAGCGGTCGCTCCAACCCGTCGAGCGTCAACCGCCCGAAGCACAGCCCGTTCTCGGCATCCTGGAACGTCCGCGCGCGCCGCTTCGCCCACGCCTCCATCGCGAGCGCCGCGAACTCCGTCGCCATCGCCTCCTGTGTGCGACCGAGCGTCGACCGCATGCGGTCGAGGCACTCATACGCGCGGTCGACGTACGCCTGCTCTGCTTGTAGCTCGGGGTGCGACATGGGCCGAACACAGTAACGACATAGAATCGACGGGTGAAGCTCGGCGTCAATCTCGGCTATGCGCCGCCCGGAACGAACCCGGCCGACCTCGTGCCGATTGCGCAGGAGGCGGAGCGTCTCGGCTTCGACTCCGTCTGGGCCGCCGAAGCGTGGGGCACCGACGCCGTCACGGTGCTTTCGTGGCTCGCCGCGAAGACGACGACGATCAAGGTCGGCGCGGCGATCATGCAGATCCCGGGACGCACGCCGGCGAACACCGCGATGACTGCCGCGACGCTCGACCTCATGTCGGGCGGCCGCTTCATCCTCGGCCTCGGGACGTCGGGCCCGCAGGTCGTCGAAGGCTGGCACGGCCAGCCGTGGGGCAAGCCGCTCGGCAGGACGCGCGAATACGTCGAGATCGTCCGCGCCGCGCTGCGGCGCGAGACCGTGGAGCACGAAGGCGAGCATTACCGCATCCCGTACGACGGGCCGGGCGCGACCGGCCTCGGCAAGCCGCTGAAGATGATGCTGCGCCCGCTGCGCGCGGACATCCCCATCTACCTCGCGGCGATCGGCCCGAAGAACGTCGCCCTTGCCGCGGAGATCGCCGACGGCTGGCTGCCGATCTTCGTCGACCCCGAGCGCTTCGGCGCCGCGTTCGGCCCGAGCCTTACCGGCGCTCGCGACGGCTTCGAGATCGCCGCCACGGTGAATGTGCTCGTCGGCGACGACGTCCAGTCGCTCCGTGACAGCCTCAAGCCCAACCTCGCCCTGTACGTCGGCGGCATGGGCGCCAAGGGCAAGAACTTCTACAACTCCCTCATGCGCCGGTACGGCTGGGAGGCCGAGGCCGACACGATCCAGGAGCTCTACCTCGGAGGCCGCCAGCGGGAGGCGATCGCCGCCGTTCCGGACGAGCTCGTGGACACGGTCGCCCTCGTCGGCCCCAAGGAGCGGATCCGCGACCGGCTCGAGGCGTGGCGGGAGACTCCCGTCACAACCCTGATCGTCGGCTCCACGCAGACCGAGGCGCTGCAGGTGCTCGCCGAGCTCGTGCTCTAACCGTTCCGGGGAAGACGAGATGCCTCGAATGGGGGAAATCGCTGCACGTTCACCCTTTCGGGGCACGGACGGCTGAGAGCGAAGACCTAGGTTCAGCGAGCTTCACCGTGTCCTGCGGCCGCCGTGGCGGTCACGTGGAAGTCCAAGGGGAGAAGAGGCAATGCAGGCTGGAACCAGGGTCACGAGCGATCAACGAGCAAACGCCCTCTGGGGGCGTGGCGGACGCCGTGTCGGCGCCGTGGTCGCAACAACGATTTCGTGCGTGCTCCTCGTCGCGTCGGGTGCTGCCGCGAATTCCGCGCCGCCGTCGGCGTCGTCGGCCCAGGCGGCGCTGATCAACGCGATGACGAGGCACCAGCATGCGTACATCCCGGGTGCCCTGCTCAGCGCCGCTGTGCAGAACCCGAACCAGTCGTTCGACGTCATCCTCCAGGGCCAGAAGCGCGAAAAGGCTGCAGGCTTCCTGCAGAAGGCGTTCCAGGACTCGTCGGCCAGCGGCTACGCGGTCGATGCGAAGCAGGTCAAGCAGCAGTTCATGGCGATCGACGGCGCCCGCGCCTCCCTCACGGGCTGGCAGATCCTCGCGCTCGGCACGAGCCGGAACGTGACCGCGATCATGTCGAACGACACCGTCAAGACGAGCTCCGCCGATCTCCCGGTCTCGAACAGCGAGAAGTGGGGCTGGTCGACCGGCGCTGCCGTCGACTGGACGGGTCAAGCGCTGTCGATGCAGACGCCAACGATTGCGATCGTCGACTCCGGCATCGACGCGAGCCGCACCGCCGACTTCGGCGGCCGCGTGATCGGCCAGACGAGCACCGCCAGCATCCTGCCGAACTCGCCCGGCGACGGGTACGGGCACGGCACGTTCGTGGCGAGCATCGCCGCAGGCGCCGCGGCCGATCATGCCGGCGTCGCACCGAGCGCGAACCTGCTGTCCGTCGACGTGATGGGCGACTCGGGCGAGGCGACCGTGGCGGATGTCGTCGCCGCATGCGATTGGATCCTGGCGAACAAGAGCCAGTACAACATCAAGGTCGCGAACCTGTCGCTGCACGCGACAAACCCCGCGAGCATCTTCTTCGACCCGCTCGATCAAGCGGTCGAGAAGCTGTGGCTCAACGGCATCACCGTCGTCGTAGCCGCCGGCAACTACGCCGTGGGCGGCCGGCAGAGCGACATCCCGTTTGCCCCCTCCAATGACCCGTTCGTGATCACTGTCGGCGCCGCCGACATCGTGAACACGCTCGACGCCTCCGACGACGTTGCAGCTCCGTGGTCTGCCTGGGGCAACACGTTCGACGGCTTCTCGAAGCCGGAGCTCTCGGCACCCGGTCGCTACATGATCGGTGCGATGCCCGCGAACGCGACACTCGCGCTCGAGCGGCCCGACCACGTCGTGTCACCCGGCTACATGCAGCTCAGCGGCACGTCGTTCGCCGCGCCTGCAGTGGCCGGGGCGGCGGCGCTGATCCTCGCCCAGCATCCGGACTGGACGCCGGACCAGGTCAAGGGCGCGCTCATGGTCTCGGCGCGGGGCACCCCTGCGGCGACGCCCGGCTCCCTCGGCGTCGGCGAGCTGAACGTCCCGCTCGCACGCATGGTGGCCGACCCGCCGAACCCGAACGCCGGCCTCGACCAGTACCTCACCACCGACTCGACCGGCGCGCCGCTCTTCGACAGCGCGGCGTGGCAGGCGGCAGCACAGGCCGACCCGGCCTGGAACGCATCCGCGGGCAGCGACGCGGCCTGGGGCTCGGCAGCGTGGG
>Ga0193728_1000167_pt1 | contig 29133 bp, 27 predicted proteins | sample U1c1metaG_FD_143037 | JGI IMG/M metagenome (GOLD analysis project Ga0193728, IMG submission 143037) | Soil microbial communities from a riparian zone of the East river system, Colorado, United States - U1c1 | ecosystem: Environmental > Terrestrial > Soil > Riparian zone | place: USA: East River... | reverse complement strand
GGCAATGCTGCTATGAGCCAGCATGCGTTTTACACTTTGCTGGAATACCGCCGTGAGATTGCCGATGAACAGGGTGGCGGCCGTAATGATGGCCACGAAGATCTGCCACTGGGGTTTGATGTCTCCAAAAGCATCGCCGAACAAACGGATAAAAGCAATGAAGATCGCGGCCTTCACGATCGTGGCCATGAAAGAAGTAAATACTGTGGGCGCGCCGTCGTACACGTCGGGCGTCCAGAAATGGAATGGCGCCGCAGAAGCTTTGAACGACATCGACACCAGCAACAGGATCAACCCCACGATCAGCAGCGGGGATGCCGCTGCCTTACCTATAGCCAGCTCGTCAATGAAAAAAGTTCCATTTACACTACCCCCATATAAAAAGGCGATGCCGAGCAACATGATGCCGGTTGAAAAAGCGCCCATGAGGAAATATTTCAGCGCGGCTTCATTGCCTTTTAAATTGCGCTTGTCGCTCCCCGTTAAGATGTACAACGGAATGGAGATGATCTCGATGCCGATGAACAACATCAGCAGGGTATTGAAGGAACTCGCGATGCTAAGACCACACAGCACGAAAAAAATAAGGGCGTAGTATTCGGCCAGATTCACGCCGACCTTTTCCATATCCCGGCCCGACAACAAAAAATAAAAAAAAGTACAGCCGAAGGCGACGGCATTGAACAGGATGCCGAACGAATCGAAATACAGCATATTGTGCGTATCAATCGCAACATGGATGCCTATGATGTCGAGCCAGTTGACGAAAAACAACAGCAGGATCCCCAGGATGGCCAATACCCTTTTCGGAAGATTTTTTTTGGTAAAAATCCCGCTGAACATCATGATTACCCCCCAGATCGCCGATAGTAAGATTGCGTTCATATCTTCTGTTAGCCTGTGCTTTTATAATTTGTAATTCATTTTCGTCAAAATCGCTTCTACGGTATCTTTTGTGAGATCGAATACTGGTTTTGGATATACGCCCATCACGATGATCAGCACGACAATAACTGCGAGGATGAATTTCTCGTTCCAGCGTATGTCCTTCGCCGCGGCAGTCAGGGCATTCGTTGGCCCAAAAAAAACTTTCTGGATCATATTCAGCATATACACCGCAGAGAGAATGACGGTGATGGCGGCAGAGACCGCAAAGAACACATTGTACTGCGTCACCTTGGAACCAAACACCCCGTTAAACATCAGGAACTCGCCGATGAATGCATTGGTCAGGGGCAGCGCAATATTGGCCAGGACCACGATGACCAGGAAGATGCTCAGCCCCGGCGCTTTTTGTGCGATGCCACCCAGCTCGGAGATCTTGCGGGTATGGAACTGGCGTTCGATCAGGTCAACAACGATCCATAGCCCGAGGATGTTGATGCCATGAGCGAACAACTGGAACATCACGCCCTGCATGCCGCTTTGCGTAGTGGCAAAGATGGCGAGACACATCAGCCCCACATGCGCGATGGAAGAATAGGCGACCAGTCTCTTCAGGTCATCCTGCCGCATCGCCACCAGCGACGCATAGATCATACCGGTAATGCATAGGGCCGAAGCGGTGTCGCCCCAGGACCAGGTGCCGATGGACAATACCGGGGCCAGCCAGCGGATGATGCCAAATAATCCCATCTTGACCATTATAGCGCTTAGAACCATCGTCGTGGCTGTCGGCGATTGTTCATAAGTATCGGGCTGCCAGGTATGAAATGGGAATATTGGCATCTTGATGGCAAAAGCGATAAAGAACAACCAGAACAGCCAGGACTGGTCGGACGTGGAAATAACGGAATGCAGCGCGTAAAAAGCCTTCATCGAAAAAGAATGGTCCCTGGTCTGAAAATACAGGTAGATGATCCCCACCAGCATGAGGAGGGAACCGACAAAAGTATAAATGAAGAATTTAAACGTGGCCTGGATCCGCTTTTCACCGCCCCATTGCGAACAAAGAAAATACACCGGGATGAGGGCCAACTCCCAGAAAAAATAAAACAGCAGGGCATCCATGGTAAGGAACACACCCATCAGCCCCGCCTGTGACAATAGCATCAGGGCATAAAAGTTTTTTGCATTTTTATATTCATCGCGCCAGGTAGCCACAAAAATGATCGGGAAGGAAATGGCTGTCAACAGGCAAAGGATCTGTCCCATGCCATCCAGCCCCACGGTAAACCGGCTGCCCAACGAAGGAAGCCATTGCGCATCAAATTGCAAGTGTGCATCACCCGTAGACAGCGTTAGTCCAACCAGTGAAACCATCAGCGTCAGCACCGAAGTAAATAATGACCATGACCTGGCTACCCGCCCGTTCCGGATAAAGAAACCAGCCAGGGCCGACACAAGAGGAATCAATATGAGTAAGAGAGGGATCATGTTTGTTTGATTAAAGAGAAATGAACAAAGAATAGAAAATAGACAATAGAAAATAGGAAAAAAGACTTCCATCTAGCATTCTAATTCCTGTTTTCTACTTTCTATTTTCTACTCTCTATTTTACTTTCTCAACAGCTGCACCAAAAACAAAATCACCATGCCGACCACCATCATGAGCACATAGGCGCCGACCTGCCCGCTTTGCAGCAGGCGGACCTGGCGGCTGCCATACTGAACGGCCTTGCCAACGCCATTCACCATCCAGTCGATGATCGATTTTTCAACGACATTATTCAAGAATTTGGCGAATGCATTCAGCGGTTTTACAATCAATCCATCATACAATTCATCCACATACCATTTGTTCTGTAATACCTTTCCAAGGCCATGCGGCTCTGCCAGGTCAGGCTTTTTGCTGAAACGGGTCCATGCATAGACCGATGCCACCAGCGCCAGGAAAACGGAAACACCCATGAGCATCCATTCGGTAGATGCCGGAGTAGTATGTGCAGTTGCCAATTTTGTAGAGTCTGAAAAGACCGGCGCGAGGAAACGTTCGAGCCAATGCGAGTCCCTGGCCATCACTTCGGGAATGCCGAGGAAGCCACCTGCGACAGCCCCGATCGCCAGGATGATCAATGGAATGGTGATGGCAGCCGGACTTTCATGCAGGTGATGTTCCTGCTCCTTGGCGCCACGGAAATTTCCGAGGAAAGCGCTTGCATACAACCGGAACATATAGAAGGCGGTCATCATCGCACCGGCCACACCAATGACATAGTACAACGGATTTTTTGCATAAGCCGCCGCCAGGATCTCATCCTTTGAAAAGAAACCTGAAAAAGGCGGTATGCCCGCGATGGCCAGACAGGCAAGCAAAAAAGTAATGTGGGTGATGGGCAGGTATTTTTTAAGTCCGCCCATCTTGCGGATGTCCTGTTCATTGTGCAGGGCATGGATCACCGAACCAGCGCCAAGAAAAAGCAGGGCCTTGAAAAACGCATGGGTCATCACGTGAAAAACGGCTCCCGTGTAGGCGCCCACGCCTAGTCCGAGAAACATATAACCCAGCTGGCTAACCGTAGAATAAGCCAGCACTTTCTTGATGTCATTTTGTTTAAGTGCGATGGTCGCTGCGAGAATGGCGGTGGCCAATCCTGTAATCGCCACGACGCTTTGCGTTACCGGTGCAAGTGTATATAAGATATTGCTCCTGGCGATCATATAGATGCCTGCCGTAACCATTGTGGCTGCATGGATCAGGGCAGACACCGGTGTGGGACCGGCCATGGCATCGGGCAACCAGGTATATAATGGGATCTGGGCTGATTTACCCGTCGCGCCGACAAACAACAATAAGGTAATGCCAGTCAACACGCCCACCGAAGTTCCGGGCGCCTTGGCAAAGACTTCGCCGAAGTTCACCGAGCCGAACTGGCTGAGCATCCAGAACAGCGCGATCAAAAATCCAAGATCGCCGATGCGGTTCATCACGAAAGCTTTTCTTGCCGCATAGCCGTAGTCAATATTTTTAAACCAGTAGCCGATCAATAAATAGGAACACAATCCGACCCCTTCCCAGCCAATGAACAGGATCACGTAGTTCGCGCCGAGCACCAGCAGCAGCATGGAAAACACAAATAAGTTAAGATAAGAAAAATACCGGGCGAAATGTTCGCCCGTTTCCTCATGCATGTAGGAGGTAGAATACACATGGATCAGGAATCCAACGCCCGTGATAATAAGCAGGAATAAAACCGAGAGCTGATCAACCTGGAAGGCGAATGCGATGTCGATCGTCCCCGTATGAATAAAATCGAAAAGACTAATAATAACCGGTTCAAATCCTGGCGCCCTGGCTTCAAGAAAGATCAGCAGGCTCACGACAAAAGAAGCCAGGATCGCGCCGCAGCCTATGACGCCGGTCAGGGATTTGGATAATTTTTTCCTGAACAGTCCATTGATCAGGAAACCGATCAGCGGAAACAAGGGAACTAAATAAACGAATTTACTCATAGTATGCTGAAAGCCGATGCCCGAACAAGAATCCGGGCATCGGGCATTTTAATGTTTTAAGCGGTTCAAAAAATTCACATCCACTGAATGCGTATTCCGGTATAGCATGGCAATAATGGCCAGGCCAACACTCACTTCCGCGGCGGCCACCACCATAATAAAAAAGACGAACAGTTGTCCGTCGATGCCGGCATTGGGATTCGTTGCCTTCAGTGCCAGGTGATGCATTTTAGAGAAAGCCACGAGCAAAAGGTTCACGGCATTCAGCATCAGCTCGACGCACATAAAAATGATGATGGCGTTGCGCCGGGTCAACACACCCGCAACCCCAATGCAGAACAAAGCAATCGCTAAAAAAATATAATAGTTTATTGGCATAAAGGCGGCTCCTCCTAGCCTCCCCAAAGGGGAGGAATATTTTTCTTTATGAATTAGCTTGACTATTTTTCATAGCTCCAAAAGCCCTCGCTCCATTCTCTATTTTCTATTCTCTGCTTTCTATTCTCTTTTCCCAATCACCACTGCCCCAACCATCGCGCTCAGGAACAAAATACTGCTGATCTCGAAGGGAACCACGTAGTCATTGAATAAAGCGATCCCCAAATTACGGATCAGTCCGATATCTCCTTCTCCTGTTTCAGCGAGTTGGTTTTTGAGGTCGGCATCTTTAAGTGCAGCGACCAATACCAGCAACAAAGCACCACCGCCGATCACGCCGGCCATCTTCAGCCATTTGTTTTTTTGGGGTTCGGTATCGGCATTCAGGTTCATCAGCATGATGACAAAAAGAAAAAGGACCATGATCGCACCTGCATACACGATGAGGTTGACGATGGCGAGGAACTGCGCATTCAATAAGATATAATGTCCGGAAATGGTAAAGAAAACGATGATCAGCCACAAAACGCTGTGCACGGGGTTTTTGCTGACGACGACCATAATGGCGCTGAAGATCGCTATAATGCTTAAAAACCAGAACAAGAATTGTGTCGTGCCCATGTAAGCAGTTGGTTGTTTTATTTAGCTAAGATTTGACTTTTGATCCCCTCGCCTTGGCATATTCTTCGGGTTGTGTTTTTGGGTCCGGGATCAGCAAATTGTCCTTACCATAAATAAATGATTGCCGGGTATAGTTAGCCGTTGCAAATGTTTCGGAAAGATAGATCGCGTCTTTCGGACAGGCTTCTTCGCACAGCCCGCAAAAAATACAACGCAGCATATTGATCTCGTATTTGGCAGCGTATTTTTCTTCGCGGTAGAGGTGTTCTTCGCCGGGCAATCGTTCCGCAGCTTCCATGGTAATGGCTTCCGCCGGACAAGCTACGGCGCACAGACCACAGGCGGTGCAGCGTTCGCGGCCTTCTTCGTCACGGTTCAGCACATGCAGTCCACGAAAGACCGGACTGAATGGCCTGGTTTTTTCCGGGTAATTGATCGTAGGTTTTTTCTTGAAGATGTGGCCGAAAGTAATGGACATGCCCTTCGCAATGGCGGGAATGTAGAGCTTATCCCACCAGCTCATTGCCTTGCGTTCAACGGTCCTGATCCTGTTTGTTAATGGTTGCATAGTCGAAAATCTTTTACCTCATGTCTGCTTCGTGTTCGCAAAATTATTTTTATCATCCCAACCTTCCAACTAAATCTTTCCTGTGCAATCCGGTGATATTCACTCAAAAATGCCAGTGATGCTGCCTGAGCAAAACTACGAATCCAGTTACGACCATATTCACCAGGGCCAGTGGGATCAACGCCTTCCATCCGAGGTTCATCAACTGGTCGTAGCGGAAACGGGGAATGGTCCACCGCACCCACATAAAAAAGAAGATAAAGATCACCACTTTCAAAAAGAGGCTAAGTCCCTGCAGCACCGCCAGCCAGTTCTGTCCGATATGCTGGCCCAGGCTGGCATCGCTTACAAAAGGAATATCATATCCTCCCCAGAACAGCGTGGCCATGACGGCGCTGCTGATGAACATGTTCACGTATTCGGCAAACAAATAAAATCCCAGTTTCATGGAAGAATATTCCTGGTGATAACCAAAATTCAATTCGCTTTCTGCTTCGGAAAGGTCAAAGGGTGTGCGGTTGCATTCTGCAAAGGCGCAAACCAGGAAAATAAAAAACCCAAGTGGTTGATAAGCTACATAGTACCAGCTATCCTGTTGCTGTTCTACGATCGTTTTAAGACTCAGCGATCCGGTCAGCATCAACAACGCGATCAGCGAAAGTCCCATCGCCAGTTCATAAGAGATGATCTGCGATGCGCCGCGAATGGCGGCCAGTAAAGAAAATTTATTGTTGGAGGCCCAGCCACCGATCATGACGCCATATACGCCCATGCTGACCACACCAAAAATATAGAGGATGCCAATGTTGACGTCGGCGATCTGCAGTTCGATACTTCTTCCGAACAATTCCACCCTGCTGCTCCAGGGAACTACGGCGCTGGTCATCATGGCCGTAAGCATGGCAAGTCCCGGACCAAGCACAAATAAAAACTTATTGGATAAATTCGGAACGATCTCCTCTTTCATGAACAACTTTAATCCGTCGGCTAAAGGCTGTAACAGTCCGAAAGGACCTGCACGATTCGGACCCCTACGGTCCTGTATAACCGCAGCCACTTTTCTTTCGGCATAGGTTTCATACATCGCCACGATGAGGCATATTGTAACGATGAGTGCGATCAACACAAATTTTTCCACGATCAAAGCCCAATCAACGGTCAATAAAATTGCATGCATGCTTTCTGTTTATGTGATCTATTTCTCTGTCCAAATTTGTCATTTCGATCCGCCGCAGGCGGAGAGAAATCAGTACAACCAGTGGGCCCCTTCTCCGCCGATTCCTTCGTTCCGTCCCGTCCCGCTTAAGGCGGCACGGGACGGAACGAAGGAATGACAAGGCAAATACTATTCTTTAAAGTCTGTCGAATGCGCCGGCCCCTCTATTTTCGAGAGGTCGATCTCCGGACGATTCACTTCACTCACGGCATGGATGTCCATTAATATTTTGGGTTGCCGTCCACCCATGACTTCGGGCAATGGTTCTTTGGGCATTTTCAATCCCGGGTACTTTCCCTGTGAGATCACGGAATGACGGCTTATTTTGGTTAGTCCTTCAATGACCCAGTCGCTGGTCTGTTTTTTTTCAAAACGGCATTCATTGCATATCCAGCCGGGCTTTCCGTCAGGCAGGTCCTGGACCTCGCCCCATTGGTCTTTGCGTGAAGTTACCCTGAACACTTCATCTCCCCGGTACCACAGCGTCACCCTTCCGGCACAATGAGAACAGTCGCGATGGGCGTCCTCCGGTTTCAGGAACCATACGCGGTTCTTAAAGCGGAATGTTTTATCGGTCAGGGCGCCCACAGGGCAGACATCGATGACGTTGCCAATAAAATCATTGTCCAGCGATTTGTGGATATAGGTAGCAATTTCAGAATGTTCCCCTCTGTCCAGGATGCCATGCTCGCGTTTATTGGTCAGCTGGTCGGCTGTGTATACGCAGCGGAAGCAAAGGATACAACGCGTCATGTGGAGCTGGATATACGGACCGATATCATGCTTTTCAAAAGTGCGGCGCTCAAATTCGTAGCGTGTGCTTTCTTTTCCGTGTTCATAGCTCAGATCCTGCAGCTGGCACTCACCGGCCTGATCGCAAATGGGACAATCGAGCGGGTGGTTGATCAGTAAGAATTCAACGACGCCGTTCCTCGCATCGATCACTTTTTCACTGGTGATGTTTTTGACCACCATCCCATCCATCACGTTGGTTCTGCAACTCGCCACCAGCTTGGGCATAGGGCGCGGATCGGCAGTGGATCCCGATGCCACTTCCACCAGGCAGGTGCGGCATTTTCCGCCACTGCCCTTGAGCTTGGAGTAGTAACACATCGCGGGCGGAGCCACTTCGCCGCCAATGCGTCGGGCCGCATTGAGGATGGACGTGCCGGGTTCAACATCGATGCTGATGTTGTCGATGGTTACCTTGAATAATTTTTTTTCCTCAGCCATATTTCAACTTTTTTCCTTGTCATTTCGATCCGCCGAGGGCCGAAGGCCGGAGGTGGAGAGAAATCAGCGCGATGGGCGGCTTGCCTTCTTCGTCGATTCCTCCACTCCCGTCCCGCCGTAGGCAGGACGGGAGTGGAGGAATGACAATCGTTTTTAAACCGCTACTATTTCCAGGGGGTCGGCGTAATGCGCCAGGCCATAATTTCTTCTCTGGCTTTCCTCCGGGTTTTTCACATGCCACTCAAATTCATCACGGAAATGGCGGATGGCGGCGGCTACGGGCCAGGCCGCAGCATCACCCAATGGACAAATCGTATTGCCCTCGATCTTGCGCTGGATATCCCAAAGCAAATCGATATCACTTATTTTTCCCTTTCCGTATTCCAAATTATTCAGGATCTTTTCCATCCAGCCCGTTCCTTCGCGGCAGGGCGAACACTGGCCACAGCTTTCGTGGCGGTAAAAGCGAGCGAGCGTTAACGTATGACGCACCACGCATTGGTCCTCATCCAACACGATGAATCCGCCGGAACCCATCATCGACCCCTTGGCAAAGCCTCCATCGGAAAGGCTTTCATAATTCATGATCCGCTTTTCCCCTTTCACGGTTTTGAGTAATAAGTTAGCCGGCAGGATAGGGACAGAAGAGCCACCCGGAATGCAGGCCTTTAATTTTTTGCCTTTGGCAATGCCGCCACAATATTCGTCGCTATAAATAAAGTCTTCGACCGATATGGTCATATCAATTTCATACACCCCCGGCTTATTGATATTGCCGCAGGCTGAAATAAGTTTGGTACCTGTGGATTTGCCGACGCCGATCTTGGCGTAGGTTTCGGCTCCCAAATTGATGATGGGCACGACGGCCGCAAGGGTTTCTACATTATTGACCACTGTAGGTCTGTCCCAGGCTCCTTTTACTGCAGGGAATGGCGGCTTGATGCGCGGGTTGCCACGCTTGCCTTCCAGGCTTTCAAGCAGGGCCGTTTCTTCTCCGCAGATATAAGCGCCCGCACCACGATGGACATAGATCTCGCAATCGAATCCTGACCCCAGGATGTTTTTCCCCAGCCAGCCATTATTTTTGGCTTCAGCAATGGCTTGTTCCAGGATGACGGTAATCCAGGCATATTCACCACGGATATAGATATACGTTACATTGCTTCCCAGGGCATAGGAAGATACGATCAGCCCTTCAATGAGTAAGTGTGGCAGAAATTCCATCAGGTAGCGGTCCTTGAAGGTACCGGGCTCGCTCTCATCGGCATTGCAGACCAGATGGCGGGGGACGCCTTCGGGCCTGGCAATAAAACTCCATTTCATGCCGGTAGGAAAACCTGCTCCTCCGCGGCCACGCAGGCCACTCTTCTTCACTTCTTCGGTGACCTGTTCCGCTGACATGGTCTTTAACGCCTTTTCCACACTGCGATAACCACCCTCGCGCCGGTATACTTCGTAACCACGAATGCCTTCCACGTGATCCTTTTCCAGTAATAATTTTTCTGCCATAGCTTAATTATTCAATGCAGCATTTTGCCTGCATTCTTCAATGATCGCATCGACTTTTTCTTTGGTCAGGTGTTCCCGGTAATATTTTCCCAGTTGCATCATGGGCGCATACCCACAGGCCCCGAGGCATTCAACGGTTTTCAGCGTGAACAATCCGTCCTGGGTTGTTTCCCCGACGCCGATAGACAGTTTCGATTTGATGTAGTCAATGATCTGGCCATTCAGCATACAGGGTCCGGTCTGGCAGACCTCAAATACGAATTTGCCCACCGGTTTCAGGTTATACATCGAATAAAAAGTCGCTACCTCATAGACTTCAATCGGTTCTATCTTCAATATGGAAGCCACATAGTCCATGGTTTCCACGCTCAGCCATCCCCCAAAACTATCCTGCGCCATGTGCAGCAAAGGCAAAATGGCGCTCTTCTGCTTACCTTCCGGATAAGCCGAGATCAACTCTTCGATCTTTTTTAATTTCTCCTCTGAAAAACGGATCATAAAAAATGCAAAATTCTAAACGTAAAATAAACCACTCGCTACTTGCCATTCACCACTCGCCTCTTCACGCATCCATTTCCCCCGCAATCAAATTCAGGCTGCTCATGGTGATGACGGCATCACTGAGCATGGCTCCTTTGGTCAATTCAGAATAGGCCTGATAATAAATAAAACAGGGCCGCCGGAAATGTAAACGATAAGGTGTTCTTCCGCCATCGCTGACCAGGTAAAACCCCAGCTCTCCGTTTCCGCCTTCCACACTTAAATAGACTTCTCCGGGTGGAATAGCCGTTTCCCCCATGATGATCTTGAAATGCCAGATCAAGGCTTCCATCTTCGTATATACATCCTTTTTCTCGGGAAGATAATATTCAGGAACATCTGCATGAAACACTTCTGCATCTGCGCCTTTAAATGACTGTATTTTCTGGTAGGCCTGTTCGATGATGCGGAGAGACTGCCACATTTCCTGGTTGCGTACCAGAAAGCGATCGTAATTGTCGCCTGTCTTCCCCACCGGTATCTCAAAATCAAAATCTTCGTAACTGGAATACGGCGTATGTACGCGAACGTCATAATCGACCCCGGTGGCCCTGAGGTTCGGACCGGTGAATCCATAATTCAAAGCTCTTTCGGCGCTGATGCCGCCCGATCCGCTGGTCCGTTCCATAAATATCCGGTTGCGGCTGAAGAGGTTTTCAAATTCTTTCAGTACAGCGGGATACTCGGCCATAAATTGTTCCAGCTTCTGGAAAGCAGCATTGGTGAAATTGCGTTCAAAACCGCCGATCCGCCCGATATTGGTCGTCAGGCGGGAGCCGCAGATCTCTTCATAGATCTCATAGATCAGTTCGCGGTATTGCATTACATAGAGGAAACCGGTATAGGCGCCTGAATCCACTCCGACTACCGAATTGCAGATCAGGTGGTCGGAGATCCTGGCCAGTTCCATGATGATGATGCGGAGGTAATCCACGCGCTTTGGCGTCTTTACATTCAGTAATTTTTCGCAGGTGAGGTGCCATCCCATATTGTTGATGGGTGAAGAGCAATAATTCAGGCGGTCAGTCAGTGGTGTGATCTGGTACAACGGTCTTCGCTCGGCAATTTTTTCAAATGCGCGGTGAATATATCCCACCGTTTGCTCGGCCGACACGATCCTTTCGCCATCCAGTTCAAGGATATTCTGAAAAACGCCATGCGTCGCCGGGTGCGTCGGCCCCAGATTCAACGTGGTGGTCGTCTTTTCGATACTTCCTTCTGGCAGTTTTATATGATGATCCATAAGAAACTAACTTGTTATCTCCCGAACATCGCGTCGTCTTTATCTCGCCTGGTCTGATCTTCCATGGGATATTCCTTTCGCATGGGGAAATAATCCATTTCATCGACATTCAGGATGCGTTTCAGATTGGGATGTCCGACAAAATTTACGCCGAAAAAATCAAAGGTCTCTCTCTCCATCCAATTGGCAGCGGAGTAGAGTTGCGTTGCTGTAAATATATCCGGGGTAGAAATGTCTGTAAATACTTTAAAGCGTATCCTGATATTGTCAACGAGGTTATGCAAATGATATACGACGGCCAGCTCCCTGACGGGTTGATCCGGATAATGCACAGCCGTGAGATCAGTCAGAAACCGGAAACGCAATTCGGTATCATCGAAAAGGAATTGCATGACCTTCAGGTTCATTTCCTTTGGCGCTTCAAAGCTGAGCATATCATAAGGGGTTTCGAAATGAGTCACCTGCTCACCGAATTTCTCTATCAACCTGGCTTTAATTGTTTCGTTATTTAACGACATAATATTTTTAATGTGCGAATATGTCTCGCCTGAGACGAGACACATCATTCTATACCGTAGCTTCCCAACAGGGCTTTATACTGCTCACTGTGTCTTCTGCGCAGGGTTTCCTGTCCAACCAGGTCCTGTATCCTGATAAATCCATCGAGAATGGCTTCTGGTCTTGGAGGGCATCCGGGCACATATACATCGACGGGAACGATCTGGTCGATGCCCTGCAATACAGAATAGCTGTCAAAAATTCCACCACTGCAGGCGCAGGCGCCTACGGCGACCACCCAACGGGGTTCTGCCATCTGCAGGTAAACCTGCTTTACGATCGGACCCATTTTTTTGGCGATGGTGCCCATGACCATTAACAGATCGCATTGTCTTGGTGAAAATCCCAATCGTTCGGCACCGAATCGTGCCAGGTCGTAGTGTGAAGCCATCGTGGCCATGAATTCAATGCCACAGCACGACGTGGCAAAGGGCAGTGGCCAGATGGAATTCTTTCTCGCCAAACCGACCACATCGCCAAGCTTGGTGGCAAAAAAACCTTCCCCGCTATATCCTGGTGGCATGTCTGCCAGCGCGATATTGTCCTTTGCATCAGCGACGATGGGGGTGACGTTAAAACGGACCGGACGACTCATGAGTTCAAATTATTTAGTAAAAGCGAACATCTCCCTCAACCTCATGATAACAACTCATCATCACAATAGTTTCATTCGCATATCCGCATTAAATGTTATTCTTCCCAATTCAACGCGCCTTTCTTTATAATATAAATATATCCTGCCAAAAAGAAACCGACAAACATCATAACGGCGGCAAATCCACGCCAACCCAGTTCGCGGAAATTGATGGCATAGGGATAGAAAAAAATCACTTCCACATCAAACAACACAAAAAGTATCGCAACCAGAAAATATTTGATGGCCATCGGTTGGCGGGCATTGCCGACGCCTTCGATTCCACTTTCAAAATTTTTAAGCTTTTCGTCTGTACTACGCCGGGGACCGAGCAAATGCGTAACGACTAAGATGGTCGCGACAAATCCTGATGCAAACAATAATTGAATGCCGATGGGCAGATAGTTTTGAGCGCTATTTGCGTTGGATGCAAGGGCATTGGCTTGTAACAGGAAGATATTCATTGTGATTGGATTACTTGCAGTAGCAAAAATAAGGCAGCAAGGCCAAATTCCAATTTATATAAACAAAACCAGAAAATAAGAATCCCCTGCCTGGAATTTTCCGAACAGGGGATCAAAAATTTATATTACATAAATTCCTTCTCTAACAAATCAACTTATCATTCAATCAACTTGTCAACTCATTTCGAACTCGCCCCCGCTTTCGGTTTCTTCTCGGGCGTAAGCGGCTTAACAGGTTTCTCTAATATTTTTTTGTATTTGTCCGCCGTGGCATTGCCCGGATCAATATCCAGCACTTTTTGCAAATAGTCGATCGCTGCCTTCTTGTCTTTTTTTACGTTGTTGTAATATCCAGCGAGATAAAAATATGCTTCGATGATCTGGCTTTTGTACTTGACGGAGTCGAGGCTCTTAGCTTTTGTGGCGAGCGCCTGGTAAGGCGCTGCAGCCAACCCCTGTGAACTGAGCGAATCATCCTCAGCTAGTTTTGATTTTGCACACCAGAGGTATCCATAAATTTGATCGGGATAGGCCGTCTCGTAGAGGCCGCAAAAAATGCTGTCGGCCGTTTTATAATTTCCTGCAGAATAATTTGCGAAACCCCATTTATAGAGATCCGCCTGATCGGGATTTTTGGTGGTCTTATACACCAGCGCAGCCATGTCTGCCGCAGCAGCTTTATTGCCGAGTTTTTTGGCGAGGTCAGAGGCTTCCTGAGCATATCTGGCCCTGTTTTCGGCCAAAGTGTCTCTTTGTACAGCCAGCCTAAAATATTGAAACGCGGAATTCTTTGTCGGCGTATCCGGCAGATTGGCATTGATCTTGGCGAGTCCTTCATAATCCGCGCCGATGATCATCGAGGTATCTGCCTTATTGAAGAAAGTGGTCATGGCTTCTTTAGCTGCGGGATAATCGCCCAGGGTATCTGCCGTATATGCGAGCATCCGATACATCCTGGGGCTCACTTTATCGCCTAATTGAGTAATCAGCGCCTGCGCCCTGGTTCTTGCTTCAGCAAACTTGCTGGAAGAATATAACAGATCCGTTTTCAGGTAATCGACTTCGGGACCGGGGTCAGTGTTCGCAATATATTTATCGAGATACTCGGCAGCCTTATTGACATCCCTGGATGCATAATAGACAAATAAGATATTATAAGCCGGGGCATAGGCGGGGTCTATCTTAATAGCATCTTCGAATGCAGGCAGGAAGTACTCCCGGTTATTTTGCGACAAATAGATCAGCCCGATCTTGTACTTGGCTTCTGCCAGTTTGGGATCTATCATCAGGGCCTTTTGATAGTTGGTCACGGCATTGCCTCCATCCACCAACTTACGGTAAGCATCGCCGATCAGCAAATAGGTCTGCGCGTTACCGAAGTTTTTGATCTGGGTGGCCACGGTGAGTTTCTCGATCGCATAATTGGCATCACCCGCTTTGGCATCTGTGTTCGCATAGCCAACCGCGTTCAGTACATTGATATCCTTTGCCTTGGTGAGACTGATGGCCGTTTCGAAGCGCTGACGCGAGTCGGTAGTATTGCCCTGCATCAATTCGATATGACCCATGCCAACCAGTAAAAGAGGGGCATTTGCCTTGGTGAGACTGATGGCCGTTTCGAAGCGCTGACGCGAGTCGGTAGTATTGCCCTGCATCAATTCGATATGACCCATGCCAACCAGTAAAAGAGGGGCATTGCCATTGGTCTGAAGCATTTTCTGAAACAGCGCCTTTGCGCCCGCTGTATCGCGGGTGTCTTTGCGGTGGACCATCGTTTCGCCCAACCAATAGACCGCGTCGATATTGTTTGGATTGGCTGCCAATACCTTTTCTAATGTTTCCTGGGCGCTCCTATACCGCTCATAGTAAAAGAATTTTTTCCCCTGCTCAACTGTTTGAGCAGTCGCCATGTTACCAACAACCAGCAAGGCTGCCAATATGCTAACTCGAATCTTGTTCATGGTCAAATCGCTGTTTAGAGTGTGTGTAAATTTATTGAATTAAGATTAATTAGTGATTTGCATATTACGTATTTCAAACGACATTCTGGCCGGCATCAGGTAGGCCCTTCTGAAAATCAATTGCCCTCTTTCAAATTGAAGGAAATTCACGAAGTTATTGCCCACACCTTTAAAATCTTCCTTTAGGATATAATACAATCCCCGTACCATGGGGTACCGTTTCAGCGCAATATTTGCCTGGAAGGGCAGTATATAGGTTTCAACCGGGCAGCCCTCGCATCGTACAGCAGCTACTTTTACCCTTTGCATAAATTCAAGCTGCTGTGGATCTTCGGGATTACCGATCCAGCTGACCCCGATGAAACCAATGGATCCCTCGTTTGAGGCCACATAGTTGATCACCCCCTCGCTTGAACGCGCTGCCATCACTGCTTTGCTCAAAGGCTGTCCCCTCAGTACGGAATCCAGCATAAACCTGACCGTACTGGTTGCCGACACCCCATCCATAACGACCAGTAATTTCTTTGTACCTGTTCCATTCAGCAGCGATTTGATTTCGTCCATCGTCCATAGGGTATCTTTTGACTTATTGTTGACGATTACGGCAATGGCATCATAAGCCAGCTTGCCATAAACGGGAACATAATGAAAGGAATCTAGATAAAATTTTTCTTCCTCCTTATTCAAACCCCTGGTCACAATGATCATTCTTGTGCTGTCACTGGCAAGGTCCCGGAAACAATCGGCCTCCGATTTATATTCTATGATCAGCTTCGCATCGGGAAAAGATGACCCAAAAACTTTGACTTCATCTTCCATCACGGGTTTAAAAGACTCATCGGCGCTGATGTGGATGGTACCAGATGTAGGCGTTTCCTGTAGAACTTTTTTCCCGCCACCATTTTTGCAGGAAACCAGAAGCATGAACAGGAAGAGGGCATACAAAGAAAAAAAAGCAGATCTCGACTTCATAGTGCATGCATACACGTTAACGGAAATAATTCCTTTTGTATCCCCTATAAACCCGCCAGCCTCCATAGACCATGCAAAGGCCGCTGAAAAAATACCTGTAGAAATCCTCTATATCGAAACCGACACCCAGCTTCGGTGCCAGCAGAAAAAAAATACCGAATCCAAAGATCATAATGCCCATGCCGTAATCCATGACCGCCCTCATCAAAATATAACCTTTCGTTCGCCTGTCGGGATCTTTATTTTCCATTTAACAAAATTTTAATCAGGATAGGCAATTTACAGAATATGATCGAAAATGAGATGCAGCAAAGGCCTATATTCCATAAGTCCGGCGGGCAAGGTTGATTGATGGCACGATTTCTTTACTTTTGCAACCATGAAAATTCTGATGGTTTGTTTAGGTAATATCTGCCGAAGCCCCCTGGCGGAAGGCATTCTCTTACATAAGGCTCGGAAAGCAGGGTTAGACTGGAATCTGGATAGCGCAGGAACCAATAATGGTTACCATGTCGGTGAAGCTCCTCATCATTTGTCGCAGAAAGTGGCCAGGCTCCATTCGATCGATATCAGTCATCAACAGGCAAGGAATTTTACCCCGGAAGATTTCGACAGGTTCGATAAGATCTATGCTATGTCCAAGGACGTGCTGGAACAGATCAGGACCATCGCGAAGAAGAGATATGACCCGGGAAAGACGGACCTGCTGATGAATGAATTGTATCCCGGCCTTAACATGGATGTGCCGGATCCCTGGTATGGCCCGGAGCCAGGTTTCCATGACGTCTTTAAGATGCTGGAGCGTGCCTGTGAAAAGATCATCGAGAAATACGGGGTTGATACAGCGGTCACAAAATAAAATGATTCCCATACAGTAACCATCCTGCTGCCAGCCTAAAAATCTTTACATGACTAAACCCAGTCTACCGCAGGGCACGAGAGATTTTGGACCTGAAACTGTTCGAAAACGCAATTACATCTTCCAAACCATCAAGTCTGTTTTTGAACTCTATGGTTTTCAGCCCCTGGAAACGCCGGCCATGGAAAACCTGGATACCCTGATGGGCAAGTATGGCGAGGAAGGGGATAAACTCATTTTTAAGATCCTGAATAATGGGCTGAATGATCTCAAAAATGCCGCGAAGGCCAGGTCGGGCTTTGAAAAGGCGTTACAGGGAAAAAATGATAAAGACCTGACTGAACGTGCGCTCCGCTACGACCTCACCATTCCTTTCGCGCGCTGGGTAGCCATGAACCATGCGACAATTAGTTTTCCCTTTAAACGATACCAGGTTCAGCCGGTCTGGCGGGCTGACCGTCCCCAAAAAGGCCGGTACCGCGAATTCTATCAATGCGATGCCGATGTGGTGGGGAGCCATTCATTGCTAAATGAAGTGGAGCTGGGCAGCATCTATGCAACGGTGTTTGAAAAATTAGGGATTGATGTGGACATTAAGATCAACAACCGCAATATATTGACTGGCCTGGCTGAGCTATGCGGTGGCGCCGGTAACCTATCGTTGATCAGCATGGCCATCGACAAGCTCGACAAGACCGGGCTGGAAAAAGTAAAAGAAGAATTATCAAAAACCGGACTGACCGTCGGCCAGGTTTCCATTATTGAACAATACCTCTCCTTTGAAGGAACTAATGCTGAAAAAATAGCTGCCCTTAGAACACTCCTGGGCAAAAGCGGCAGCGGGGCGAAAGGCATTGCGGAAGTCGAATTTCTCCTGAACCAAAGCAGCGGCCACAAGCCTTATGTACTCGATCTTACCCTGGCCCGTGGACTTAATTACTATACCGGAATTATATTTGAAGTGAAAGCCCTTAACGTGCAGATGGGAAGTATCGGTGGCGGTGGCCGATATGATGACCTCACTGGTTTGTTTGGTGTTCCAGGAATTCCTGGTGTGGGCATTTCATTTGGTGTAGACAGGATCTATGATGTGATGGAGGAGTTGGGCGGATTTCCCACCGCGGTTCACCGTGGCACCAGACTGCTTTTTTTTAACCTGGGGGAAGCAGAGTCTAAAAAAGCCTTCGAATATATACGGCAATTGCGTGGCCAGGGCATTGCCTGCGAATTATTTCATGAACAGGCGAAGTTTGATAAGCAGTTTAAATACGCCGAGAAAAAAAATATTCCATACGTTGCCATTATTGGAGAAAAAGAATTACAGGCGGGGACTGTGGTGGTGCGGGATCTGAAGAAGGGGGAGCAGAAGGATTATTCGGTGGATCAGTTTTTTGAGCTGTTTAAGGGCGGCTATTAACAAGCCCGCCCATCCCCAAAATCAAATCAGGATCAGGACTATTTTCTAACCATCGGTCACGCTCACTGTATTTACACACCCCCGGATAATCGCCTTCCCGATCGCCCATATCGAGAACAATTTGAAAATGTAAATGAGGTGGCCAGTTGCCATTTTCGAAACGCATCCCGAATTCTGTGAACACTTCTCCTTTGCGAATTCTTCTTCCAGACTGAAGATTTTTCAATGAGTTCAGGCTGAGATGACCATACAAAGTATGAAAATGCGTTCCTTCAAGATTGTGTGTGAGGATGATCGTGGCTCCATAGTCACCATCGTGATCATTGAATGCAAAACTATGCACCAGGCCATCCAGGGGCGACATAATCCTGGTGCCTACTGGTCCCCAGATGTCAACGCCCAGGTGCAGCCGCCTGGGCTCGTCGTCTCCATCGAATTGTCTGCGGGTGCTATAAAGCGTCCGGTGCTCATTGTATCCGCCGATGCCATAGCGGCATGGATGCTTGGTTAGTGTGTCGTTGATGTATTTGGCAAAACTTTCGGTGTCGGCTACCTGATCTTTTGTGAGATCGTTGTTTTTGTCCGTGAAATCAAATGGATATAAACAATCTTTTTCACGGTCGAAAGGCACGACAGGGTGGAATTGATGATGATGCTTTTTGAGGATCGAGAGAAGCATATGCAAAGGTAAGAAGTAACAGGAAACCCGCCGTCAGGGGTTGCTGCTTCTTAGCCGCCGCTTGCCAGCTCGACAATCACTTCCCCCCAACGCTCTTCATAATCTCTTCAATCGCGCGATCTAGTTGGGGATCCCTGCCATTCACTTTATCTTCAAACGTATTGATAACGCGGATATCAGGCACTACGCCGGTGAACTCCAGGTCCTTGCCATCGAGTGTGTAACAGCCCCAGGCGGGTAGCCGGATAAATGAACCATCCACCAGTCCCGTTCCGCTGGTGAAAATGATCCAGTGATAGGTTTCATTGCCGACGATCTTTCCCAACCTGAGCGCTTTGAATCCGGCCGAAGTCATCTCTGCGTCACTCAGCGATTGCTCATTGATGAGGAGGATGATCGGCTTGTCGCCCGGCGCGAAATTCGGCTGTTTGGTAAATGCTCCCTGGCGGTATTTCCACTGCAGGTATGACTTTTGGGCAAGAAAATTCAGCACCTGGTCATGTACGTTACCTCCCGTATTGTACCGGAGGTCCAGGATCAGCCCATCCTTACCCGTGAGTTGTTTGGTCATGTCAATCACGAAATGATTGAACGCTTCCTGTCCCATGTTCTTCATGCAGGCATACGCGATCCGCTTATTGCTTTTGTCATCGACCCTTTGCTGGTTGCGATCGATCCATTGGTCATACAGACGATCATACAGCGATTCTTCAGGATGGATCTTAACATCAAAATTCATCACCATTCTCCGGAAAGTAAGCGTGATCTCCTTGTTCATGGAAGGTTTCGTGAAATAATAATAACGATCTAAAGTTGTGTCGACTGCGACGCCATTCACTTTCACCAGCACATCGCCTGGCTGAATTTTAATGTCCTTTTTGTCGGCCGGACTCCGTTTCAGAATATACTGCGCTGTGTAAGGTCTTGCCTGATCAAAGACAATTCCTGTTTCCATCGTGGTATTTCCCAAAGCAATCCGTTCATCATCTCCAAAAGAATAAAAGCCCTGGTGCGAAGAATTCAGCTCTCCCAGCATATCATTCAATACTACACGCAGATCATTGCGGTTATTCAGGTAGGGTAGAAAGGGACGGTAGTACTCTTTTGTTTTGTTCCAGTCCAGCCCGTGAAAATGTTCATCGTAATAGTTCTCTTCCAGTGATGCCCAGGTTTCGTAAAACATCTGGCTGAATTCCGCTGACAGGTTTCTCCGGAAGGTATAGGCAATGTTCACCGGTTCGAGTTTGTTACCATCCAGGTTCAGCTTTTGAATGGTGCCATTCAGCAAGGCATAATATTTATCATCGGTCCCCATGATGATCGAACTGGATCCATCGGAACCGGCAATTTTTTCTGTTTTGGCCAATTCAAATGGTTCAAGCTGGGTCTTATACAATGCCGGTTTCCCTTCCACATGCGTGCTATTATACAGGATGAATGTCTTTTCTCCTTTTTGCAGCACGGTGACCAGGTCCTGGGAGCCAAAGTTGGGGCCGATCTGTTCAATTCTTTCCATGATTTGGTCCGCATCGATCTGGATAATGACCGCGGTATCTTTTTTTGCAGTCGTATCTTTTTTACCGGATTTCTTATCCTCTTTTTTATCTTCTTTTTTATCCTCCCTGAATAGCTCATTGAATTTATCGGACCGGAATGGTTCGTCGAATTTTTGCAATGGCAGCCGGTAGATCCTGGGATCTTTCAGCCCGGTGGGATATGCAGGCGCAAGCCGGGAAGAAATGAAATAAATATATTTACCATCCGGGCTCCATAACGGTGAGGTTTCTGTGATGGCGGTATTGGTTAGGTTGATTGTTTTATTATCCCTGAAATGGTAAACCAGGATATCCTGTTCAAAATTCCTGAATGCAGTAAAAAACACATATTCATCGTTCGGTGAAAAACCAATATTGCCGGCTTCAATACCCCAGATCTCATCTTTTAACAAGGTCTTGCTTTCAAGAGATAAGGTATTGAGCGATCTCAATTCATCCCTTCCGCCCAGGTAAACGGCCATCGTTCTTTTTCCGTTCATCACCAGGCTGCGGTTGTTTTGTTTATCGTGTGTGATCTGTTTCAACCCCCCACTTCCATCAGCGGGAACGCTGTAGAGGTTTTGATACCCGTCAAGGGTTTGATTAAACAGGATTGTTTTATTGTCGGCCAGCCATTTTACTTCGGATACCCTTTCTGCGGAACCACGGTCCAGCTGCCGGATGAATTTGCCTTCCACATCGCTCACAAACAACTCGCCCCTCGACACAAAGGCAAACTTTTTTCCATCGGGAGACAGATCGAAAAAAGATATTTTAGTCCTGACGTCAAAATCCCTTTCCTTGGGCAACACATTATTCCGTACGATGGATATATTCAATTTATCTGTCTTTCTGCCCGCCACATCATATAACCACAGTTGATAATCTTTTTCAAATACGATTTTTCCTCCATTGCCATTGACCTGCGGAGCCTTGATGGAAGAAGTAAAATTCGTGAGTGCCGTCTTCTTCTCATTTTCAAAACCATATAAATTGTATTCGCCATTGGCTTCATCGGAAATGAAATAGATATTGCCCTGTTTGTCGATTGTGGCGCCAAAATCTTTTCCGATCCAATCCGTATAGCGTTTATATTTTTTGGTGGCAGGGTTATAGGACTGGATATCGGGATTGAAGGGACCCTTGTATCTTTTGCGCTGTGTCTGGGATCCGGAGCTTTCCCAGGTGTCGTTAAAAAAAAGTTCCCCGGTCAGGGGATGCTCCACCAGGCCATGATCGTACAGAAAAAAATAACTCGCAAAAACTTTTTGGGCTGTGCCGCCACGAATGCTCACTTTGTAACTCCCCGTTTCTGATCCGTTTTCCCCCGTGAAATAAATATATTTTGAATCCCAGCTCCAGGAGCTGACAATGTCTGAGCCATCATTGAACGTCAGTTGTTTTACATCTCCGCCATTGATCGGGACAATAAAAATATCCGGGTTGCCAAACTGTCTTCCGGTGAACGCGATCCATTGTCCGTCGGGAGAAACTCTTGCATTGGTTTCATAGCCCTGCATGGCCGTGAGGCGCGTGGCCGCACCGTCTTTGACATTGGCTTTCCACAGATCGCCCTCGAAGCTGAAGACCACCGTTTGACCATCTGGAGTGAGACAGGGTTGGGAGAGAAAATAAGTTCCACTGGTCTGCGCGGATAAAAATAGTGGAAATAAAAGCAGGAAAATAAAACCGGTCTTTGCCATGTAGGATGTTTATGGGAAGGTAGGAAAAAAGAAAACAGATAACAGTTAACAGTTGACAGATAAAAATTTAACGATTGCAGTTCCTGGCATGCTGCCTGTTAACTGTCATCTGTCATCTGTTATAAAATCCGCCAGCAATTTCATCCTGAAATATAGGTTACTCATCATCAGGGAAATATTATTTTTTACCTGCATCACCGAACCATTGTTCATTTTTTTCAGGTTCTTCAGTTCAACGATCTTCTCATCGATCTTATCGGTTAATTTTTCGGCGGTCCAGCCGATGTACTTCTTGTTCCTGTCATCTTTGATCAGCCGGGCCGAAATGGTGCCGGTCTTCAGTCTTTTAAAAGGGAAATTTTTTCGCACAGCCTGCTGTACAGCCTCGTTGGACAATAAATCGATGATCGAATCATAAGAGACTTCGTTGATAAATCCATTCTTAAAAACGTTCAGGTTATTGCGCAACTCCATGATCAGCTGTTTCTTCTGAATATCATTGGTCTTTGTCTTTTTGTGGAGAAAAGCAACCAGGTCTTTGAGGGGACCAATGCCGGTATTCAACCATTCCATACGATAAATATAAATTTTTCTTCCCTTCCGGATTCAAAAAATAACTAAAATCTTTAGTATATTTGATTCCCAATTCATTATATTGAATACAACTCCACGCGCCATTGCACATTTCGACCTGGACACATTTTTTGTGTCGGTGGAATGCATCATCGATCCCTCGCTCAAAGGCAAGCCGCTACTGGTCGGCGGCCACAGTGAACGTGGAGTGGTTGCGGCATGCAGCTATGAGGCTCGTAAATTCGGGATCCATTCGGCCATGCCCATGAAAACCGCCATGAAGCTTTGTCCGCACGCAACCGTTGTCGGCGGTACAAGGGGCGAATACAGCAGGTTCTCGAGGCAGGTGACGGAGATCATTGCCTCCCGGGCGCCCTTGTTTGAGAAGGCTTCAATTGATGAGTTTTATCTTGACCTGACGGGTATGGACAAATATTTTGATCCTTTTCAATGGACCGTGGATCTGCGGGAACGGATCACCCGGGAAACGCAGTTGCCCATTTCATTCGGACTGGCCGCCAATAAACTGGTCGCTAAAATCGCTACGGATGAAGCGAAACCGAATGGCTATTTACATATTCCGTCCGGCATGGAGAAAGAATTCCTTGCGCCACTGAAGTTGAGCAAAATTCCAGGCGTTGGGGAGCAGACCTTCCTGAACCTTCAGCAACTGGGCTTTTCGACCATCAGGGAACTGAGCGAAGCGCCGGTGGACTGGCTCGAAAAAAAACTGGGCAAATATGGCCGGGATCTCTGGACTAAGTCGCAAGGCATTCATAACGGCGAAGTGGTGCCTTACCATGAAGCAAAATCTGTGTCAACCGAAAATACTTTTGAAGAAAATAAGACCGATCTCGATTTTATTATGTCGGAACTGGTGCGCATGACGGAAAAAATTGCCTATGAACTCAGGCAGGACAATAAAACCGCAGGTTGTATTGCCGTCAAGATCCGGTATCCCGATTTTGAGACCACGTCAAAGCAAACCAGTATCCCCTACACTTTTTATGACGACGAACTCATTCCCAAAGCGAAAGAGCTGTTTGGCCAACTCTACAGAAAGGGACAACCCATTCGTTTGCTGGGGGTTCGGTTGAGTGAACTGACCGCTGAGGCTGTTCAGACCAATCTGTTCCAGAATATTGAAAGGAAAGCCGAATTGTACAAGGCGATCGATGACGTGAAAAACAAGTATGGCAGGGACTCGCTCCTGAAAGCCACGGGGCTATAATTTTTTTATAAAAGTCTACTGCATTAATAGAGAATTAGTATCTTCGTAACCCTTTTTACGCGACCATTTATTTTCTAACTAAAAAATCCCTTATATGAGTTTACGTTTAGGAGACACTGCTCCCAACTTCAAGGCAAAGACAACTGCTGGTGATCTGGATTTCTACGAGTACCTGGGCAATGGCTGGGGTGTTTTATTTTCGCACCCCGCAGATTTTACGCCTGTTTGCACCACGGAACTGGGTAAAACAGCTTCCTTGCAGGATGAGTTTACCAAAAGAAATGTGAAAGTGCTGGCAGTAAGCGTGGATCCACTGGACAAACATATCGGCTGGGTGAAGGACATCAACGAAACCCAAAACGTTACTGTTGGATTTCCGATCATCGCCGACGAAGACAGAACGGTTGCAAACCTCTATGGCATGATCCATCCGAATGCTTCGGAAACATTTACCGTCCGCTCGCTTTTCGTGATCGGTCCGGATAAGAAAGTCAAACTGACGATTACATATCCTGCTTCTACGGGAAGGAATTTTGTTGAAGTGTTAAGGGTGATCGATTCGCTTCAGCTGACGGCGAACTACAGCGTGGCCACACCAGCCGACTGGAAAGAAGGCGAAGATGTGATCGTTGTCCCAGCAGTATCGACAGAAGATGCACTGAAGAAATTTCCAAAGGGTGTGAAGATCGTAAAACCTTATTTGAGGTATACGCCGCAGCCGAATAAATAGTCGGGAGTCCAGAAGCCTTGTCATTCCTCGCTTCGCTCGGAATGACAAGGCTTTTTCGGTCGAAATGACAGAGGTGATTATTTCCACTTTCTCAACTGCTGCAACAACGCCCTGAGGTCTTTTGCCAGCGGCGCTTCCAGATTATGCAGCACCCCTTTTTGATCGGTAAAAGACAGGCGTTGGGCATGCAATCCCAACCTGCGCAGGATCGGTCTTTCCTCCTCCTCATCCTTCGATAACTTAAAATTCCTTTTCAGGGAAGAAATAAATATCGATTGTCCATTGCCGTATGTTTCATCGCAGGCGATGGAATGACCGATATGTTGCATGTGTACCCTGATCTGGTGGGTCCGGCCCGTGTGGATCTGGAATTCAAGCAGGGAGTACAGCCCGAATTCCTCGATCACCTTATAATCTGTAACAGAGGGTTTACCTTTTTTAAGGACTACCATCTTTCCATTCTTTGCAGGATGCTCCGTAATAGGTGCATCGATCCTTCCTTCTTTTTGCGCCAGGGTGCCATGTACGATGCCTGTATAATATTTTTCCACCATTCTTTCTTCAAAAGCAGTCGACAGGTACTGATGGGTTTGTTCGTTCTTGGCAAATACAATCACGCCGCTCGTGTCTTTATCGAGACGGTGAACGGTGAATACCTGTGGATATTTTTTTTGTAGGATGTCTTTCAGGCTTTCAGCAGATTGCGTGCGATCGGGAATGGAAAGCATTCCTGCAGGTTTATTGATAACAATGAAATCGTCCTGCTCAAAAATTATATCCAATGGTTTCATGATCGTAGTGTGGGGTCAGTGTCGCGGCAAGATTACTTAATGGAAGCATTCAGGTATTTCAGTATCCGGACTTCCTTTTCGGAGAGCAGCCGCCATTTGCCTCTCTGAACATTTTTCTTGGTGAGGCCGGCATAGACCACGCGGTCCAGTCCGCGCACATCATAACCCAGGTGCTCAAAGATCCTGCGTACGATGCGGTTCCGGCCGCTGTGGATCTCCAGTCCGACTTCGGTCTTGTCATTCGCCTCAGCGTAAGCGATAGCATCAACCGTAGCCAATCCATCTTCTAACTGAACGCCGGCAGCAATCTTGTCAAAATCCTGTTTGATCAGGGGCTTATCCAAAACGACGTGATAGACTTTTTTGATCTCATGCCTGGGATGAGAGAGTTTTTGTGCCAGGTCGCCATCATTCGTGAGCAACAAGACGCCGGAGGTATTTCTATCGAGTCTTCCCACAGGATACACTCTTTCCGTGGTCGCCGTTTTGACCAGCGCCAGGACGGTTTTCCTTCCCTGGGGATCTTCCGTGGTGGTGATATAATCTTTTGGCTTGTTCAGCAATATGTAAACAAAATTTCGGGAAACAGTGAGCTTCTGACCATTGAGTTTTACTGTGTCTGTTGAGGCGACCCGTGTTCCCGGATCGGTGATCACTTTTCCGTTTACCATCGCTTTGCCCAGTTTGATCAATTCCGCCGCATCACGTCGGGAGCAAACCCCGCTGTGCGCAATGTATTTGTTGAGCGGGATCAAGGATTGATCAACCCTGGCCTGGTTCTTTGCGATGGGTTTGGATGATTTCACCAAAGGTTTGCCTTCGGCCTTGAATTTACGTTTCTGCTCGTAATGCCTTTCAATGGCTTCTTTGCGCTCTTTCTTAGCCGTCTTTTTTTCCTGCTTGATTTGTTCCTTTACGGCGCTATTGCTTTTCTTGTTGAAGAACTTGTTGAAGTTGTCTGTCTTTCTTTTCATGTTCGTTGCTGTTTTACAACAGTAGCTGAAGTTTGCAAAGGTAGGGATTATTTGGCTAGTGGTGAATGGCGAGTGGCGAGTGTATTTACTACTCGCCACTTGCCTCTAGCTACTCGCCTCTAGTCACTCGCCCATCCTACAGCCTGCCTGTTCTTTCTTTTTTCCATTCCTGTAGTTTGTTTAATTGCTCTGGCGTCAGGATGCCCTGCAATTCCTCTTTATGTTGTTTGAACATCTCGATAAACGCTTCTTTTTTCGCGGTTCTGTCGAGGGAAGTATTGTCCTTGTTCTTTTTCAGGTTTTCACGGAACCGGGCATCAAGTGTTTTGATTCTGGCGGTTTGCTCTTCGCTCAGGTTGAGCTTTTCTTTCATTTTGTCGATGCGCCTGGAAGCCATGTCCTGTCTTTTTTGGGCCATGTTTTTCCGAATGTCGTCCAGCTTATTTTTTTGTTCCGGCGTGAGCAGGTTCTGGAAGGCGGTTTTCTGGTCGCGGATCAGCGCAGCTTTCCGGTCACGCATTTCTTTGACCGTAATATTTTCGTTCTTGTTTAAATCAGCCATTTTTTTCCGGAAATCCTGGCGCATCTCCTTCAGCTGTTGTTTTTGCTGATCCGAAAAATTTAATGTCTTTGAAAGTGCCATGCCTTGATGATGATGATGGCGGTGATGATACGGATGATCCTGCGCTTTGTTTTGGGGCGCCTGTTGTGCCATGGCGACAGAACCGACCGCCAAAGCAAACAGTGAGGTAAATAGGAATTTCTTCATACAAATAAAATTTCATCTAAGACCCGGAAACGGAGCCGGGGTTTAACTGCGGGAGCTGTTAACGTATGACAGGTCCAAAAACGGGACAGGAGGATCAATGCTCCACTTTATTTGCCAATTGACCGCAGGCTGCGTCGATGTCCTTGCCGCGGCTTTTGCGCAAACGGGCATTGACCTTATTTTTTTCGAGGTGACGCATAAACTTTTCCGTGGTGACCTCATCTGGTTTGGCAAAAGAAGCATTCTCAATGGGATTGTATTCTATGATGTTGACGAGATCGGCGGGAACCTTCCTGTATAATTTAACCAGTTCATCTGCGTCCCGGATGCTGTCATTGAAATTTTGAAACAGGATGTATTCAAACGTGATCTCATTGCCGGTTTCTTTATAAAAATGATTCAACGCATCGATCAGTGATTTGATGTCATTGGTATCATTGATGGGCATGATCTCATGCCTTTTCTGGTCATTGGCGGCATGGAGCGACAAAGCCAGTTTGAATTTTACTTTATCATCGCCCAATTGCCGGATCATTTTGGCTACGCCTGCCGTGGAGACCGTGATCCGCCTTGGGCTCATCCCGAGCCCTTCCGGTGAAGAGATCTTCTCGATAGCCTTTAGCACGTTCTTGTAATTAAGCAATGGTTCCCCCATGCCCATGAATACGATATTCGACAATTTCTTGCCGTATATGCGCTCCGACTGCTCGTTGATGAGGACCACTTCATCATAGATCTCGTCGAAGTTCAGGTTGCGTTTACGGTCCATATAGCCGGTGGCGCAAAATTTACAGCTCAAAGAACAGCCGATCTGCGAACTCACGCAGGCCGTTTTCCGTTCATCGGTGGGAATCAAAACACCCTCCACCAGGTTGCCATCGACTGTTTTGAACCGGCTTTTCACGGTGCCATCTGCACTGTACTGGGTTGCATCTACCACCAGCGCAGGCAGTAAAAAGCTTTCGGAGAGGTGATGCCGCAATTCCTTGCTTAGGTTGGACATATCTTCAAAGCTGTGGGCGCGTTTTTGCCATAACCACTCCCAGATCTGCTGCGCGCGGAATTTTTTTTCGCTGAGGGTTTGGATGTATGATTCGAGTTCGTCTAGAGTTAAATGTCTTATGTTTTTCTTCTCCGGTTTCATCAGGGCGCAAAGATACGTTAATAAGCGAGCCCGGCTGACGGTGCAGCGGTCCTCGCTGACGGCGCCGCGACATTCGCACATTTCCTTTAGTTTTGACGGATGAAAAATGTTTATGTCGTTGACGCTGTACGCTCTCCGGTGGGAAAATATGGCGGCGCGCTAAGCGCGATCAGGCCAGATGACCTGCTGTCATACGTCATTAAGGCCCTTATAGAACGCAACCCTGATTTTGATATCAATGCCATCGAAGATGTCATCGCCGGCGACGCAAACCAGGCCGGTGAAGACAATCGTAATGTGGCGCGGATGGCCGTGCTCCTGGCGGGACTGCCCGACTCCATTGCCGGCAATACGGTAAACCGCCTCTGTGCATCGGGCCTGCAAGCAGTTATGGATGCTTCCAGAGCTATTATGTGCGGGGAAGGAGAACTCTATATCG
>Ga0193728_1000165_pt1 | contig 29190 bp, 33 predicted proteins | sample U1c1metaG_FD_143037 | JGI IMG/M metagenome (GOLD analysis project Ga0193728, IMG submission 143037) | Soil microbial communities from a riparian zone of the East river system, Colorado, United States - U1c1 | ecosystem: Environmental > Terrestrial > Soil > Riparian zone | place: USA: East River... | reverse complement strand
TGTCGACAGAAGTGGGTTTATCGAAAACTATATGGAGCTTGAACGGATTCGCATCCGGCACGGCGCCAGCATCAATTTTGAAAAAGCCTATAACCCGGATCTCCGCATCCCGCCCATGCTGCTCATGACCTTTGTAGAGAACATTTTTAAACATGGCATCGACAAATCGAGACGGCAAAACCCGGTAACCATTTCACTGGTCCAGCAAAATGATTTTTTGCATTTTAAAACCAGTAACTGTAAGAGCGATCCGACTGCCGACAATCAACCCGGTGGCTTTGGCATCATTAATTTAATTAAAAGGCTCAGGATGTTGTACGGAGACAAATTTGAACTGACTATTGATAGCGAAGGAGAATTATTCATTGCGTGTTTAAAAATCCCGCTCTAATGTATTTAAGCTGCATAATTATTGATGATGAGCCCGACGCTATTAACCTGGTTGAACTGCTGATAAAGCAAAGTACAACCTGGGCATTGAAAGCAAAGTGTTATGATGCATTGGAAGCGCTGGCATTCTTAAAAATGAACCAGGTCGATTTTATTTTCCTGGATATCAATATGCCAAAGCTCACAGGAATGGAACTTGCAACGTTGTTGCCGCCCCGCACCAAAATTGTTTTCACCACAGCTTATTCCGAATATGCTTTTGACAGCTATTCCTTTCAGACCATCGACTATTTGCTTAAACCGATCACTTTAAAGCGTTTTCTCGCATCAGTTGAAAAAATAGAGCAGCATTTTTTAAAGCCCGGGCCGGAATATCTGCCAAATGCTGAACCGGGCCCGCAATTTGTTTTCGTGAAATCCGGAAAAACATTAAGGAAGATTTTATTAAAGGACATCCTTTATTTTGAGGGAGAGAAGGATTACGTAAAGCTGGCGACAGGCCAGCAGCAGATGCTGATATACCGCCGCTTAAAGGACATGGAAGAGCAACTTAAATCTCCGTTTATCAGGGTACACAATTCTTATATTATCAATTTTGAGCAGCTTAGTAAAATCGAAGACAACCATATTTACATCGGTGATAAACGCATACCTGTAAGTGAAAAATTCAGGGAGCGATTTATGGAAGTTATTAATAAAAATAAGTTTTGATATTATAGTTTTCTCCTGGTGTACTATATTCGTCGTGAACAGGCCGGTCGTTCTTCGGTGCGGCCAATTTGAAATGGATTGTTAAAGACTTTAGCCGCGCGTCGGCATTTAAAATGGCTGCCGAACCATAAACTCATCGATTTTGAATGTGCGTAAAAAACTACTCTTCGATCTTAAAATTTTTCCAGTCGCCACCTGAGTTGTTCCCCGCCCAATAGCCTATCATTTTACCATTTAAGTTTACCAGCGGCTCCACAATTAATGCCGCTTGTTTGTTATCATTGACATAGACTCTGATCTTTTTGCTTTCGACTACGATACGCACATGAAACCATTGATTGGGATCAGGAGCGGGAGATACAGGTTGTTCGTATTTATTAGGGTAATCCGCACGTAACTTTGGCCAGTCATATTTGGGATTGGTAATATATTGTACAGCATGCGCTTTCCTTACCGGGTCTGTTGCCCGGAAGTTAAAGGGGCGGAAGTAAACGGCTTCGTAGGTGGTATCATCCAGACCATGAAAAGCGATACCGATAAAGCTGCGTTGGAGCGCATCCTTCCCTTCCACATCAAACTCGATGCTACCCTGGGTAAATGTCTTTCCGTTTATCCAGGCGATCCCAACGCCTTCTACTTCATTCAGATGGACGCTTCCGGGGTCTGATCCTGCGCTAAGCGACCGATTGATAACCTTATACTGTTTTTGCAGGTCCTGTGCGCGGACCGGCTGGGCCACGTTCAGGCAAAATAATGCCGTAACGAGAATGGCATTGGTCTTTAAATAGTTCGTTATCATTTTATTTAGTCATTAAGTAATCAGTCATTTGGCCTTTTTTGCCCGCATTTATTCTAATCTCCAGCCTCTACCCTCTCAATTTTTACTGGTCAAAACAGCAACCATTCTTCCTGATGCATGGCGGAATAGATGTCAATCAGACGATTAATTGCTGTTTTTCCTGTCCTTGGTTTCGGGCTACTATTTTGTCTATGTTCTCATACAATTCCCTTTTTTATGGATGGTGCTTTTAGCGCTCACCGGGGAGCCGCAATCACGAAAATTAATGCCATATAGGCTAAAACCAATAACCCTGCTGCAAAAAAACGAATCCATTGCTTTTTATCCGGCTTAAGCCGAATAAAACCCGTGATACTTGCGGCGATCAGCAGCAAATGAGCCATGGTGCCTATAAATACCATGACGGTATCGGGCCGGTTTAAGTGCCCCGTACGCACAAAAGACCAAAATAGTCCGGCGCCGATTTCTGAAAGGTTTGTCACAAACAAATTGAGACAATTCCACGCCGTCGCTATGAAGACCGCAGCGCCGAACCCCCATGCATTACCTCTCCGGGTAAGTATAAATATGGCCACATAAATCAGTGCCTGTAATAAATGCAGTAGACGAAGCTGGGGAACTACCACGGCGGAAACTGCCAGGGCAAAAATGAAAAGCCCTGCTCCTATGGGAATGGACAGCCGTACCCAAAGAGGCACTTCCATTGATTCTAAGTTTTTTTGTCTGATGCGATTTGGCATTTTTTTGGGGTTATTAACGATTTGTTAAATCTTAGTTGAGTTTGATTTATTACTTTATTTCACCATTCCGTTAAATTTGGCCAGTCGCCTGCATCAGCAAGGATTTTGAATTCATCAAAGTCAATCGAATAGAGTAATAGTTTAGCGGAATTCAGGTCTCCCAGTTGGCTGTTCACTTTCTGGTTAATGATGCGGTAATAATCTATCGTGGAAAGCCAGGTCGTTCCGCCGATGAGTCCGATTGTTTTCATTAGTTTATTTTGTAAAGTATTAATAGTTGCAAATATAAAGTAATCATATTTGGATTTCCAAATTTTATTTCACACTTGCTTTTTATTTGACCGGTATTGATACTGTACTTAGGGAAAAAGAAAGGAAAAAAACTAACGGGTAACCATGGCCGACACACTTTTCTGGTGGAATTGTTCGTATCGGATTGCCGTGCATAAACATTTTCATAGTGTACACTATTGGCCAGCAATACAGATGCTATAAAAATCATCGCCGATTGAATCGCTTTTCTCATTTTTGAATATTTTTTTTTCGTTAAATCGTTCGAGATTGGAAAAGCTGTTGTAGTCATCACTTGTTTACCTGGCCCACAAACATCAGGGTCTTAGTTTGCGGCAAAATAACATGGAATTCACGCATGCCATATTCGCGGTCAAACGGAGGCTTTACTTTAATACCCTCCAAATGATCTTTGATACTTAACCATAAGGCATCAATATTATCGACCTCTAGATAGAACTCCATTTCCCCTATGTCTTCACCTGCCCGAAGCAGGTGGACCATTGCACCATCTTTATAAAGAACAGAATAGTTTTCATCCTTTATAGCAACTGAAAAGCATAACAGTTCCGTAAAAAAAGAAGCTGTTTCAATGATGCTGTAAGATGGGATCATCGGGCTTGAATGTAACACGTTGTAGTTCATGATTACCTGAACCTTTTTCATGGCTATTGTTTTATAAACCGTTTGATAAAATTAATCCGGCGCAAATCGGGGAGAGAATTTTTGTGATAACCTGCATCATTTGCTTCAAAATCGGCGGTGTTCGGATAGAAACCAGCGTATTAAGAAACAAAAAGTTCATTTTGCTTAGTCGCCAATTTATTTGGGAAACAGGCACGTTTTGCAGTAAAATATGCATTATCTCACATAAATTTTTTAATTGGATGGTTACGAATAAACTTTAGGCTTTCGGGATTCTCCTAGAAAACGGAGTACTCGTTTGGGACTTAGTCATAATATCTTTTGTGCAAAAGTGATAAGCACAGTAGACGCTTAAAATCGGTGGAGAATGCTGCTGAGGAAACAGGCCTCTATGGTATTTGGATTGTAAACGGAATTGTTTTGGGCGGAAGACATTGCCTGTCATTGCATGCCATAAATTCAACGGTGCCGGTCACTTTCGTCTTGGCTTTTCCCTTCAATTTCATGACCTGCACGAATTCCACGTTCCCCGTGAAGAACTTTACGTCAACGCCGAAGGTCTCGTCATGCGTGGTCCTGAGTTCCCCGACTTCGATGGTCTTTCCCTCCAGCGTGATAAGCGGGTTTTTGCTAAACACGATCTTCGTCGGCAATGGCCCTCCCTCCGGTGTCCCCTGCGAATAGGTATGCCAGGGCCGGTCAACCGTCGCCGCGAGCCTGATTTCAAACCTGCCTTCCGCGTTCTTCATCGTACTGAATGTCCAGTGTACAGGGTCCTGCGGGAAAGCCGCGGCGGTGACCCAAAAGCTGCAGACGAGTATGATAAACTTTTTCATGTTAACTGTTATTGGGAAATGAGGGCAAAAGAACCGGAGCCCGATGACTTATCGGATGGTCGGCACCGTAGAATCCTCGTAAGCATTTGCTTAAGGAGGATGTAATCAATGAACTTATCGTCGGAAAGCTTGTATGGGCAATCTGATCTCAGGCATGGCTTTCACAAAAGCTTACCATACAAAGACAAGTTTCCGGTCCAAAAGGACTACCCGGAAAGCAATTATTTTTTGAGAATTTGCAAATTTGGCTGTCGATCCGAATCTTTGAAAACGGCTGAATTGGATTTAAGTTTTACAAAGACAGGGTTCAAACGGCTAACTGGCTTTTATTTCACGGCGTTCATATCCTTTGCTATTGAAAATTCATCGCTTGGTTGAATATTGCCGCGCCTTAAAGTGTTGTAATAGGTACGTCCATCCTTAAGAGCCTTTTGCTTATTGCCACCGGATAGTGACGTCTGGTAGTGCCGCCAGAGGATTGCCAATTTTTTATTCCTTTTAACGTCGGCCCATACCGATATGACGATGATGGCAAAAATCGCGGTCACAAGGCCGTAAAGAAAAATGTCCGATCTATTCATGATTCTCAATTTGATATTCAAGGCTAATGAAAATAGTCATGTCTTGGCTTCTAAAATCGCAATCCAATCTCAATCATATATTTGCTATCTCCATTTGTAAGATTTCCAATACGTCACTAAGTCCATTTTTTCTGAATTGAGATTTGATGAAAGTTAATTAATCATTCCAAGGAATTAGAAATAGAATGATGGTCCTTTGAGATTTACATGGAACCAAGATCTGGGCAGATTGAGACTATGACTGGCTTCGCTCAAATATTTTGCGGTTTGGGAGTTAAAATTTCCTTATTCAAGGAATCATATTTTAGATTCATGCTGCGGAACTGGTCGGTACTTTGATTTAAAGGGATGTCATTGTGATCGATGATCTGTGATCGGTGATCATGTAGTTACAATTTAGGCAACCAGTAGGAATTCTGCATCGTAAGATAAGTACCATTTGGCTGAAGCAAAGTGGGAGGCTCATTTTACGAAAGGCATGTTACATAAGTTCCGAAGTCACCAGATAAACCCCCAGACAAAAATTCTAATACTCGGTACATTTCAGCCGGATATTGAAAATGGCATTTATTTTATTCACAGCCAGAATGAGAATTGCCTGTGGCAAATTTTGCCAGCCTCTTTTAGTGAGACCAGTTTGAGAGGCCTGTCACCTGAAGCTAAGAAAGATTTTATTCGAAGACACCGGGTTGATTTCGCTGATATCATCGCATCGTTAAGGACCGGGTCAGCAAGCAGGCAGACACTTTACAACGACGTGAGGCTAGACCAGATTGTTGATCAGTGGAATAAAATAGAAGAAATGATCGATGGCCTGACATTCCTGGAGGCCGTTTATTTTATTCGCAAAACATTTCATGCGATGCCCCGGATTGAAAAAAGAGTAATGCAGATACGGAACCATTGCATTAGAAAATGCATGCGGTTTAGCTTGCTGGAGGCGCCGGGACGCTACGCTGACCAGGAGAAAATTGATGAATGGACCAGCACAATTATTCATAAAACAATTTGCAGGTAGCTTCCATCAAAAGGTTTGTTCAGGTTTAAGCGCCAGTACGTAGGTATCATTACATTATTATCCTGGAACTTCATTAAACTGGTTATTGTTGCGTTACTGATGGGCTTTGGCCCGAACAACGACAGAGCAGTCTTGAAATATCAGACCTAATGTATATGAAGCCTGTCTATAAAGTCCATGAAGGACCTAAGGTATGTTTCACCAACCGGGATCTTCGCGATGCCTATATCAACCTCGTTTTCCTTAACACTGGATATTGAGCTTTTGGAAATAATATAGGAATTATGGACTCTGATAAACCTATCGGCAGGAAGCTGGTCTTCCATGGATTTCAATCGCTGATGGCTTATTATTTTTTGCGTTGTGGTATGAATTGTCACGTACGGGGGGGTGACTTTTAGTTAATAACCTTTATCCTGGAAATATCAACATAGATAGTGCAATGCGCATTGACGGTATAATCCAGTTCAACCCTTATGGGATATTTAGTCGAATTGTCAATTTGAAAACCGGCGGGTACGGTGCCGATATCATAGTAACCGGTGGCGGGGATGCCGGGATTTGGATGACCGTCGATTTGGATCCAGGTGCCGCCGCCGCAAGCAGGTACCCTGGGATCTGGTCCTATGATAGAACCCGTAGCCTGATAACCGGACATAGATTTTTTGCAGCCGGAGCCGAGGACCAGGCACAGAAGCGATACAATCAGGGAATAACGTCTCATGTGTTATTGACTGTGAAAGTCGGACAATCGTTGCACATGAATTATATATACTTAGGATGCAGGTCAATATAAATATTGTTTATTGGCTTCAAAACTTCATCGCAAAAATGGAAGTGGCTTAATAACTAATCGTTGAATCACCTAAAATTCGATACCCGCCGAATCAATAAATTATTCACCTTTGGAATCATAATTGCTAACTTTAAGGAATCGCTCCTTTCGATTGTGAATTAAAATGACTTATGGGAAAGATCAGTATTCTCATTGCGGATGATCACAAGTTGGTCAGGGAAACCTGGACTCATTTCCTGAACGAGGATCCGAGATTCAGGGTAGTTGCAGATTGTGGTCGTACCGATGAAGCGGTTGAATTAGCCCGGAAAAAAAGACCCAGAGTGATACTAATGGATATCATCATGAACCCATTTTCCGGCATTGAAGCAACGCGGCAAATAAGGGCAAGCTCACCTGACAGCGGAATTGTCGGTGTTTCCATGCATTCGGAACCGGCTTATGCAAAAAGAATGATAGAAATGGGTGCAAGGGGATATGTAACTAAAAATTCATCCAGGAACGAAATGATTAAAGCGATCCTGGCGGTAAATGATGGCAAGAAATATATCTGTGACGAAATCAAAAATATCATTTCCAGTCAATTATTAGAAGAGACTCCTGTTGTTCCCGATATCAACGCATTGAGCCGAAGGGAAATCGAGATCATTAACTTTATCAAGGATGGATTCCGCTCCAGGGAGATCGCTGTCAGGCTTGAGCTTTCTTTAAAAACGGTAGAAGTGCACCGCCATAATATCCTAAAAAAATTAAAGTTGAAAAACGTAGCAACCCTGGTAAACTTTATCCATAACAGTTCAGGTATTATTAGAAAAATATGAGTATAAAAAAGAACTTCCCTAATCATAGGTCTGCCTGACATCCGGCTGACATTTCAACATGGTCAAATATTTTTGCATTTTCCTTAAATGACCCTGTCAAATAACATTCCAGTTGAGTCCAGTACCTTCAATATATTCTTTCCATTCCTGTAGAATCGCTTCTCTCATTTCATCTACCTCCCAGGCAGTTGCGCTGTTGGTTACTGCTTTATCTATGATGAATTTACCTTTATCGGTTAAATAGAATTCCAGTACCTCTTTCGTTCCATTGTTCCTGGTTAGCATCATGAGGAACTTGTAACCTGAACCCAGTGGACCATATGTCATGGATATATGGTTTCCTGATTTCAAAGAGATTAGTTTACCTATTCCTTTCATTGTAGTCCTTTAGTCCCGCTATAAGTAAGATAGTGATTTGTTTGATGGGATTTTGCAGAAGTATTTCTTTTATGAGTTACTCAATTGTTGTTTTTACCGTGTCTCTTTCCGCCTCGTTCATAGCTTCCTTGATTCCGATTGATATTACAAGGAGAAGATTAGCCCTTTGTATTTCTTGATCTCCCCAGGTTAGCTCATTACTTTTCTTGTCATAAACCATAACAAATGAATCAGAGAAAGGATAGGGAAGGCCTCTGTCTTTTAAAACAATATTGCAAAAGATATCCTTTATTTCATATACAAGTTGATAGGTTGCGTTATAAGACCTTTCCTGGTAATTAAATTTGAATTCTATCATACGAGCTAGCATTTGGTATCGTGAAGGTCAGTAGATTCCGGGGAAAATAAAATATGTATTTGCCACTTGGACCCTCATCATTTCCGTACCAATCCTTGTAACTCATGGATATTTTGGCCAGTTGTTGACCCCCTAGTCTTCCTGTTTGACAATTTCTTTCACGATCATGTACTTGCGATCTTCTCTTTCAAGATATCCATAATCATAGCAGAAGCAATAACTATCGTCATTTCTCGTGATGAAAGTATGCGTGTGGTACCTAAAATTAAAACCCTTTTGTAGTAATTGTTTCTCTGTCAGGCTCCGCGTCTTCCGGGTCCCAAGCAGGTCACGGAGGATCCTGCGGTTCTTTTTTAAAGCGAGATCAATAATCCGGATATCCTTGTGCTCAGATTTTGATTGCTCGTTGAAGTAGGCGTTCCTGCAATCATTGTCGCAATACATCTTATCACTACGTCCTTTCAGCAGTTTTTCACAATAACGGCAATATGTTTTTTCGCCATTCATGGTACATAAAAATATAGAAAATTAACCGTTTTAAAATGCTTCTAAATATTTCTATCTACATAGTAACCATTAAAAAATGGAAATCGCTTTTGCACGATATCATCTTTGTCTGGTCAATTAAACCAATTATTAATTATAAAACAAGGTTATGGAACAGAACAAGGTACAATTGATCGGATATGTCGGAACTAGCCCCGTTATGAAGAAATTACCGGATGGATCAAAGCGGGCTGGACTTAGGGTAGCGACACATCATTTAATAAAAAAGAAGGATGGCACGAAGGACTATCAGACCATCTGGCACGACGTGGTTGCATGGGATAAGACAGCAGAATATGCGGAAAGGTCCTTTGTCAGGGGTAGCCATATCATCGTGGAAGGGAGCATAGTTTACCGCACTTATGCAGATCAACTCGGACATACACGTTACCTGACCTTTATCCAGGCAAAAAATCTCGTTAATCTTGATCGCTAAAATCAAAAGCTCATGCTCGCAAAATTATATGGGAGCGCGCTTCATGGCGTAGACGCCATTCAGATTACCATTGAAGTCAGTGTAAGCAATGGGATTGGTTACCTGATCACCGGCCTCCCGGATGACTCCATAAAGGAAAGCCTGGCCAGAATTGCCATCGCCATTTCAAGCAATGGATATTTTATGCCAAGAAATAAACTGGTGATCAATCTTGCCCCTGCCGGTGTACGTAAAATGGGAACAGCATTTGACCTTCCGATCACCCTTGGCATCCCGATGGCCTCAGGGCAACTGACTGATCTTGGCAAATTGAAAGATTATATCCTGGTCGGTGAAATAGGACTGGATGGAAAGATATATCCTGTAAGAGGCGCGCTGAATATGACCTGCCAGGCAAAAAAGGATGGCTTTAGCGGGATTATGCTTCCGGAAGCTAATGCTGCTGAGGCCGCAGTGGTAAAAGGAATTAACGTTTTTTCCTTTAAGTATTTGAAAGAAGTCATTGAATTTATTAATATGGATTGTGCTAAGGAACCTATTAAGCTGTCTACACACAGCCTTTCGAATAGTTACTCACCTGAGCTGGATTTTAAAGATGTAAAAGGTCAGCAAAATGTAAAACGTGCTCTGGAGATCGCAGCAGCGGGAGGTCACAACGCATTGCTGATCGGACCTCCCGGTATAGGAAAGACCATGCTGGCAAAAAGACTGTCTTCAATTTTACCTCCCATGACCTTAGCTGAATCTCTTGAAACGACACGGGTACATAGTGTCGTAAATAGCGGTGAATCTCTTTCTGGCCTCGTAACCGAAAGACCTTTCCGTAGTCCGCATCATACGGCCAGCGATGTGGCGCTTGCAGGTGGTGGCAACTTCCCCGTTCCGGGTGAGATATCCATGGCGCACAATGGTGTTCTTTTTCTGGATGAGCTACCGGAATTCAGACGCGCAGTTATTGAGGTATTACGACAACCGCTGGAAGAAAGGAAAATTCTGATCTCCAGAGCAAAAATGTCCCTGGAGTTTCCGGCTTCCTTTATGCTCCTGGCAGCGATGAATCCCTGTCTCTGTGGTTATTTTGGCCACCCGTCCCGCAAATGTACCTGCAGCCGAAGAGCGATTTATTGGTATCGGCGCAGGATATCCGGACCCTTGCTGGAGCGAATTGACCTTCATATTGAGGTGGAATCTCTGCCTTTGCACGAGCTCATGAAAATAAATCAGCCCGCTGAATCATCCGCTACTATTCGGGAGCGGGTGACGAACGCGCGGAAAATTCAATCATACAGATATAAGAATGGATCCGATATCTATTGTAACGCCCATATGCCTGACCACGATATAGAAAAATACTGCCCATTGGAGGACACAGCCAGAAAATTCCTGTTTAAGATGATAGAGCAACTACAGCTTTCTGCAAGATCCTATTCCAGGATCCTGAAACTGAGCCGGAGTATAGCTGACCTTGCCGGCTCCGACAGCCTCGAACTAAACCATGTTGCGGAGGCAATTCATTTTCGAAGCCTGGATAAACCGCTTATCATACCCTATACAAAAAACCAAAATTCAACAGCATTCAAAAAATATCCCTTTGCAGTTTAAATCTGGTTTTCCCCGGGCGTTGTACCCTGATGAAACATCCGTTGCGACGCTCCGTTCGGGGTTTGTGCATCCATCCTCGAACCCAGATTCCTGTTTTGTAAAAACAATGGATAAAAAGAAAAGCAAAGTTAGGGTCTGCGCCACGCGCTCGGCCTCCCGCGCCAAAAGACTACGGCATAAACACCGGGGAGCCAACGCGCAGCCCCAACTTTTATTCCGTTTCCTTTTGGCTTTTTTCGCAGACCCCTGATCACGTGCTTTCTTTTTTTCCATTTTTTCTTTTACAAAACTTTTTTTTCACAATCAAAATCAAATTTTATGTTAATCATTGGAAGGATCACAAAGGATGCAGTAATAAGTCAACTCAAAGATGACAGGCAGGTCGTCAATTTTTCTATTGCCGTCAATGAATGGTACAAACCCAAGAATGGGGAAAGCAAACAGTTCACAACGTTCATTAATTGTGCATACTGGATCAGTACAAAAATTGCTTCAGCACTGACCAAGGGTTCGCTGGTCGAAGTCAATGGTCGTATCTATGTTAATTCCTATTCGGACATGAAAGGAGAACCCAGGGCATCGTTGAACTGTCATGTGAACAGCATTAAAATTCACGGTGGCATAAAAAAGAATGAAACGGTTGAGCAGGTACCGGCTACAGGTATGGAAACCTCAGTACCAGATGATCTTCCATTCTGATAAGAATCAACACCAATTTTCTAAACATTATAAACCGCAGCCGTACCGCCTGCGGGATATAAATTAAAGCTGGGTAATTAATATGTCAGCCAATTTGAATTACAACGAACAATCGGGAAAATACTCATTTTACTCATTAAGGGAAAAAGCCTGGCACGGCTATGGCCAGATTTCAGACAAGGAATTGAACAGCCGTGAAATATTGATTCAGTCACAACTTGCCTACCCGGTAATCAAGTCACCTCATGTTTACCGTTTCCCTTCTGGCAGGGAGATCATTTCCGAATCATCTTTTTATACCTACCGGGAAGATACCGAAGAAATTTTAGGCGATGGTTTGAGCGCGGATTACCATGTTGTCCAGAATGTAAATGCTTTTGCCTTCTTTGATTCCATCGTAAAGGGGGAAGGCATTATTTATGAAACTGCCGGAGCACTTGGGAAGGGGGAACGCATTTTTATTACCGCGAAATTACCCAAGTACATCAAAGTAGGCAGCAATGATGTCATTGAACAGTATTTATTCCTTACCACTTCCCACGACGGAAAAGAAAGTATTACCGTGGCCTTTACCCCTATCCGGATAGTCTGCAACAATACCCTTACTGCCGCACTTTCCAATTGCTCCAATATGGTCAAGATTCGTCATACTGCCAGTGCTGAACAGGAGCTAAGGGAAGCCCATAAAGTAATGGGAATGGTGAATACCCTTTCCCCGCTTATGGAACAGGCGTTTAACCATTGGTCGAAAGTGAAGATAACGGATAAAGAAGTGCAGGCGCTTATCCAGATTGCTTTGGCTCCCAATAAAGAAACGCTGAATAATATCCGGGATGGCAGGATGGAGGAAAACTCGGCCACGTACAAAAACCAGGTCTATAGTGCATTCGGTTACGCCATGATGTCGGACACCCAGCAAATGGAAACGACCAAAGGCACATTATTCGGCGCGTACAACAGTGTTACCGGGTATTTCCAGAATGTCCGCAGCTACGGGAGTGAAGAAGATAAAATGAATTCCTTGTACTGTGGTGGCCTGGCACAAAAAAAGGCGCAGGTGACTTTCGATCTCTGTATTGCTTTTGCAAAAAACGGGAGTAATGCCCTCATGCTGAATTGAACTCAAAAGCGGGGAGCAATCCCCGCTTTTCTTCCAGATAAATCAAATAAACTTTTTTGAACTTATAAAATTTAATATATGTCTACCAAAATAATGAAAAAGAAAAGTGCAAATGCGAGCAACAATGAAAAGAAAACTGTCTCTAGGTGGAAAGTTTCTGCATCGTTAATTAAAGAAGGTGAATTTAAAAATGTATCTGTTCGTGATATTGATTTCAGCCCGTTAAATTACAGGAAGTTCTTTTCGCAAATCGCTTTGGAGGATTTTGCCGCCGAACTTGCCCTGCATGGAATTATTTCACCCCTGACCTTGCGCCTTATGGCTTCAGGCCGTTACGAACTCGTAGCAGGAGAAAGACGGCTAAGAGCGGCTAAAATTGCGGGATTTAAAGAAATCCCGGCTACAATTAAGATTCTGACAGATGATGAGGTTGTTGAAATGCAGTTGGCAGAAAATCTCCAAAGGGAGGACCCGCACCCGATGGATGAGGCGCAGGCCATCGGAGAAATGCAGAAAGCCGGTAAATCCATCGATGAAATTGCAGCCCGGCTTGGCAAGTCTAAAGCTTTTGTGTATGGTCGCATCAAACTCTTGTCCCTTATTGATCCTTTTCGGGAAATGTTTCTGGCTGATAAGGTCAATATCCAGGAGGCATTTGACATTGCATCTGTATCAAAGGGATCACAACTAGAATTTTTCGACGAGTACTGTAAAGATTGGAAAGAACAAAAAAACTTTGAGCTAAATCATCTGGAATATTCACTCGCCCGGTTCAAATATGATCTTAAGCAAGCACCATTTGACACGAAGGACAAGAAATTATTGCCTGAAATAGGTGCCTGTACCCATTGTCCTTCCAATACCGCTACGCTAAAAACCTTATTTCCGGAGTACGCCAAACAGGCTGTTTGTACAAACAGGGAATGCTATTCTAAAAAATGTACCGCCCATTTTTCTGTTGAGTTTGGTAGTGCGTTTGAAAAGATCAAACCCGATGCCCTGGTTTTCAACGGAGAGCCTTCACAAATGCTGATGAATGTAGCCCTGTCGATTCCACAGGCAGCTGTCCTGCCAAGATATGACCGCCATGAAGTAACTATTTTCAATGCCCCTGAAATGCCCGACAAAGCCGATTTCTGCAATTTAGATGAGTTCGAAGAAGGGGAAGAAGCCGAACTGGATGAAGAAGGGTATAGTCAGGCCGTGGAGGAGTACAAAATAGACTTGGAGGAATTTAACGGGATGCGACAAAGGGGCAAGACATTAAAAGGAGTCTTTGTTTCTGAACGCGGGATGCTGCCGGTGCTGTTTAGCCTTGAATTGCCTAAAAACAATAGTTCGCATCAAAGCGTTACGGCAAAAGAAGTACAGGCAGCGATCAAAGCGGGAACGGTTACGGTCGAACTATTGCAGGCTGAGATAGACCGCATCAATAGCCGAGAACTTCGTTCCAGTGAACTGGACAAGGAGAAGGTGCAATTGAAAGTGCATGAATCCTTCTGTGCGCTTATCCAAAATGCAAACGATTCCATTTCCATGACTACTGCCGATTGGGTTGCTGTCCGGTTGATCATTTATCAATCGCTTGAATATTCGACCCGAAACAAAGTATCCGTCACACTCTTTTCCGGAAATGAGACCGCACCGGAACAGAAGGAAAATCTTTATGAAATGCTTGGCAATCTGACGGATGAACAGTTTGGTTATCTTATCAGAATGGCTGTTGCAGGTAATTCAGAAAGCAAGTCGCCCAATTGCGAAAAAGGTTATTTCCTCTATCAGATGGCAGCAGGCATCGGGATGGATATAGCAGGTATTGAAAAGGAGCAGCAGCGGAAAGCAGAGGCAAGGCTTGAAAAACAGGAAGATAAAATTGAGTCCTTACAAAAAAGAATAAAGAAACTGCAAAAGACAACCTAACAGGCAAAAAAGCGAGTAGTTAAAGCTGCCGCATCGCTTATGGTTTTTTGGACGGAAGGCGACGCGGCAGCTTGATTTAGGTTTTATAATCATCCATCGGAATTGTTATGAGATTTTACTATGGCAATGATGGGCAGCAATTATTTCTGGTTGTCCTGATAGGTTTATTATTTGTCCTTAAATGGTCATTTAGGGTCATTGGTTATTCGCCATTTTTATTTGTTGCCTATATTGCTACAGACCATATACTGCTTAAAAGAGACCATGGCCTGCTATGGGTCGGCCTGATTCTGCTATTCGCTAGAATCCTTTACGTCATTTTTTGTCTATTAAGAAAATGGATGATTTCCCTTAAAACGAAAAAAAACTTATGGTGGATACCGCTTTTTATGGTTTGTATTGTTTTTTCCTCCCTGCTGCCTGTCTGGATAGTATTTAGTCTAGTGGAGTTATTATTTTATAAGCTAAGTCCGCATAGCCACCCCCGATTTCTCGCGCTGATATTTTCCTTGGCGGCCGGTTATTATTTCTATAAAAGTCATCATTAATCCTGGTACAAAGGTAGCCTTCGGCCTGCTGAAAGTCAATGAAATTCCGGCATAAACAGTGGTATCCCGCTGGCGCGGGAGAACATGCGTCGCGGGACATTTATTCCGTTGCTTCCTTGACTTTATTGTCCGAAGGCTGGGACTGCACCATAATTAATTCTTAACATTTAAAATGATTGGTTATGGAAAACGAAATGAGAAAATTGATCTTAAGCCAGGTATCGGAAGTTGATTTGATTTACAAGTCAAAAGTAAAAGCATCTCAACGAATCAAGATCAAGGGATCACATGATTGCTACAAGATATTTAGTGGACTTTGGGAAGACGGTAAAATGGACCTGATCGAGCAATTCAAAGTGTTATATTTAAACAGGGCCAATGCCATCGTTGGTCTTTACGAGGTATCTTCCGGCGGCCTGACAGGAACGGTCGCTGATCCGCGCCTGATACTAGTAGGAGCGCTAAAAGTGATTACCTGCAATATGGTTCTTGCGCACAATCATCCTTCAGGTAATTTGAAACCAAGCAGGTCCGATGAAGAACTCACTCAAAAAATCAAGTATGCCTGTGAGTTCCACGAAATTAAAGTGCTGGATCATCTGATCATGGGAAATGAAGGATATTTTTCATTTGCGGACGAAGGGTTGCTTTAAGCCCTTTTTCTTTTTTCCCCAGCAAAGTCATAATGACTTTAGCTTTTCAAAGAACTCATTCAGCCCAGCCTTTTTCAACAGATCATCCCGGACGATCAGAAGTTCATCGGTTGTTTCTTTTGGAAGCTGGGCAAATATTTCATCCTTCTGATTGTCATCCTTGACCAGACCATTTTCTATCAGCCTGCTGATCAGGAGCACATTCTTCCTTGCAATGCGAATGTCGATTTTTACATTGTCCGTAATGCCTGGACTGCATAGCACGGGGACATAAATTTTGGTGATTTCTTTAACTGGCATAGAAATATATGTAAATGGTTCCTCAAAACTATCTAAATAAGATCAATTGGACCTATTCAGAATTTGATTTAAAAATTACCGCGATACTTCAATAAACCGAAAATCAAATCTTAGAATGGTACCACAAATGGCAAGAACTCACTTATATATTATCCTTCATCAAATTTCAGTAACTCATCAGTTAAACAAAGCAATGATCTTTCAGTCATTCATCTCAGGTCTTCACAGACAAAACTGCAAATTCTATAAGTCATATATTTATTCTGGCTAATAATTATTTGACAATCTGATAAATCTTTTCGAAATTAGATTTGAAGTTCCGCTTTGAAATATGTAGATAGTGTTTTTAAGATAATATCGCGTTCTATTGGCATTTATGATGATGCCTGGTAGTAATTTCCTCTTTGTTGGGTATAAAGGGTAGAAAAGAAAAATAGCTTTTGTTGAGAATTAAACAATAGCTCAAAATATCAACTAATTACATAATGTTTTAAAACAAATTAGTCATGTTAATATGCAAAATGTTTTCAGGAGCTGATGCTAGCAAAGTGGAAGATGAAGTAAATATATTTTTCCAAAAATTTCCGCAAATAACAGTTCACTCTATTTGTCAATCATCCGACAGCCAAAGAGTTTTTATATCTTTATTTTTTAACATAAAAACCAAAGCGGGGATAAAAGAATCTCCGCCTATTGAACAAGTAGAAACTATTGTAGCCAAAGCTGAATTGAAGTAAATTAACCCATAAAAAATCTATTCATGGACTGTTTTAAAGGATCAGGCTGCGAGAGATTTTATAAAGAAAACCTGAGCGGTCTTCAAGACAAAGACCCGAGATCGGGAAGATGGTTTAGGTGCCTACGGAAAACGGCGTAATATTATGTAGGGTAATTTCTTGTATTTTCTATTGGGAATAACGTTTTAACTATATTGCTTTACATAAATATATACTTTATATAATGAGTTTTATACAAAGCATTGCATAAGGCTAACATCCATCCTTCAGGTAATTTAAAACCAAGCCGGTCTGATGAGGAACTTACTCAGAAAATAAAACATGCTTCTGAATTTAACCACAATAAGGTACTGGATCATCTGATCATGGGAAATGAAGGATATTTTTCATTTGCTGATGAAGGGCTGCTTTAAGCCCTTTTTCTTTTTTCCGCAGCAAGCTCATAATGACTTTAGCTTTTCATAGAACTCATTTAGGCCCGCCTTTTTCAAGATATCATCCCGGACGATCAGCAGTTCATCGGTTGTTTCTTTTGGAAGCTGGGCAAAGATTTCATCCTTCTGATGTTCATTATTGACCAGGCCGTTTTCAATCAGCCTGCTGATCAGGAGCACATTCTTCCTCGTGATGCGCATATCGATTTTTAAACTATCTGTCATACCAGGGCTGCATAACACGGTGTCGTAAATTTTGGAGATTTCTTTAACTGGCATAGAAAATATTGTTAAATGGTTGGCTCAAAATTATTTAATAAAGTACAGTCCGACCCATTCAGAATTTGAAGAGCTTGGGGTTGAAAGTTGCCACGAGTCTTTTTTGCCAGGAGATTAAGTTGAAAAATTGGGGACAATTAGGAAAGCTAAAAACTGATTTAATATCCACATTAATTAATTTTAGATCAAACTTACTTATGCCAGAAATTCAATGCAAATTGGGAGGAGCATATCACAAAGCTAATTTGGAACTATTTGAAACAGACCACGGAATACGGTATAAGATTAAATTGGAAGATGGGAGAGAGGCTATTCTTGAACCTGCCGATATTTCAGACGATGGTGCCAAAATAGTTTGGGAACAAATAATAACCATTGGACATGAGGTCTGGTCACGGGAACTTGTCCAGGCAGTCGGAGAAGGCCAGGAACAATCCGATCTTGAATCATCCGAGGATTCTTTTATCGTTGAATTTAAAGATGATAAAAAATATTCAGCTGAAGTCGTCAAAGGGGACAATGGCTTCTATCAGGTAATATCTAATTGGCCTTCCCTGGGACGTAACATATCTTTTTCTATTCATTCGATCTTAGTGGATGGCAAACGAACCTGGCTGCTCAACAACAGCGCTGGTAAGCCTTCTCCGAGCTGGCTCGCAAAATTGGGCGAAGCGATCGAGAAATACGAAAATCAGTAACCATTCGAATTTTGTTGGCATAAAAGGATTGATGGTTTAAAGTAAACCAGGTTAATCATTTTCATGACTTCATTTCAACCCATTCGGAATTTGAAGAGGTATAGTCCAGCATTAAACCCGCACTTAGTTTTGCAGCTGTATGGATTTGAATCAAGCTAAAAAGCTGCCTACCTGTGCTGAATTAAACAATCTCGATATCGTCGATTATCTGGCATCAATTGGTCATTTTCCCAGAAAGATAAAAGGACACAACTACTGGTACCTTTCTCCGCTTCGAACTGAAAAAACGCCCTCCTTTAAAGTAAATCGTAACCTCAATCGCTGGAAAGACTTTGGGACAGGGGAGGGCAGTTCGCTCGTTGACTTTGGCATAAGATATTTTAATTGCACCATCAAAGAACTGCTAATTACGCTTTCCGGTCCATTTTCATAAACTCAAATCGTGCAACAAAATCCTGCAAGTTCTGGGGCGATTGAAGAACCCAAGATCACCATATTGGATGTGCACCCCATTCAATCTCCTCCATTGACCCATTATATCCGGGAGCGCAGAATTTCCTTAAATGTGGCACAAATATTCTGCAGGGAGGCAAAATATAGGATTGATGGGAGAATCTATTATGCGATTTGTTTTAAGAACAGATCCGGTGGATATGAATTAAGGAACAGATATTTTAAGGGAAGCAGTTCGCCAAAGGATATTACTTTCTTTGATCAATGCAATTCAAACGCAATGGCCGTTTTTGAAGGCTTCTTTGATTTCCTGAGCTATTTAACGGTGTTCAAAGACCAGCAAATTAGCCAATCCGATTTCCTGATTCTTAATTCCCTTTCTTTTTTTGAAGGAAAGAAGAGACTGATGGAAAGCCATAAGAGGATCCTGCTTTACCTGGACAATGATCTCGAGGGCAAGAAATGCGTACAGAAGGCAGTGAATAGATCAAAAGCTTATCAGGACCGGGCCGGTCTCTATAAGGGATACAAAGACCTGAATGCCTGGATATGTCACTTCATGTGATTTAGGAGATAGCATAGGTTTCAAAATGAAGGAGTCTTTATATGATATGATTCGTCGCAATCCGCCTGCCGGGTCCGCGGATGGCCAGATGTCCCAATGTGGCACAGCCCCCATTGGAATCTGGCCCTTCGCCTCCGGAGTCGGCTGTGGGGCGGCGGTAGCCAGCATCTCCGAAGTCGGTGCCGGACGATAAAAAAAGTGATATGGAGCAAAAGCAGATACGAAATAAATGGCTGACTGTGCGGTTGACCGAAGACGAGTATAAATTATTGGAAAAACATCGTGATGAGACGACTAGCAAGAAACTAAGCGATTATGTGAGAAGACTGGTCCTGAATAAACCCGTCAATGTAAAATACCGGAATGTATCCGTTGACGATTTTTTGAAAGATATGCTCCAGTTAAAAAAGGAACTAAACGGCATTGGCAACAATTTTAATCAGGTCGTTCATAAACTGCATACGCTTCACCATATCCCGGAGTTCAGAGAATGGGCGCTGAAAAATGAGCTGGACAAGTCCATCCTGTTTTCCAAAATGGAAGCCATCTTAACCAGGGTCAGTCAACTTTACCGATCATGGTCGCAGTAATCAGTACGACAGCCAGCCTGTCAAAAATTTTGAACTACAACGAAAAAAAAGTGCAACAAGGCGTCGCAGAATTTATTCATGCCGGGAATTTTCTCGGAGAAAAAATGTCCCTGAATTTTCGGGATAAGCAGGGAAGATTTCAAAGATTAAATGCATTAAACACGAGGTCAAAAGTCAATATGTTGCACGTTTCTTTAAATTTTGATCCTTCTGAAAATATTTCCAATGAAAAACTAATGGCCATTGCAGATCGGTATATGGAAGGGATAGGATTCCGGAATCAGCCCTACCTGGTATACCGGCATCATGACTCCGGTCACCCGCATATTCATATTGTGAGCAGCCTGATCACTCCTGAAGGCAAAAGGATCAGAACCCAGAATATGGGTCTTAACCAATCTGAAAAAGCCCGGAAGGAAAGTGAAAAGGAATTCAACCTTGTTAGGGCCGAAGGTCGCAAATCAGCTGAATATAAGTTGAAACCTGTAGATGTCCAGAAGATACAATATGGCAAACCGGTGAGGCTAAAACAGGCAATGCAGCACGTTCTGCAGATGGTGATCAATGAGTATAAATTCAGTTCCATTCATGAATTGAATGCAGTCTTGGGGTTATACAATTTGGTCGCCGATCGGGGAGGGAAGGAGTCCCGGATATACAAGAGTGGGGGACTTGTTTACCAGGCTCTGGATGAAAAAGGGAATAAGGTAGGCGTCCCTATTAAGGCCAGTGATTTTTATTTTAAACCTACGCTTGCAAGGCTGGCCCGGACATTTGAGGAGAATAAAGAGGTGCAAAAGAAAACAATTGCCGGCATCAGAGGTAGAATTGACTGGACGCTCCTAAACGAACCCATCAATCTTAAAGAATTCAATCAAGGTTTAAAGAAAGAAGACATTCATCTGGTCATCCGTCAAAACGACCGGGGAATTATTTATGGACTGACCTATGTCGATTTTAAAACCAAAACGGTATTAAACGGCAGTGATTTGGGAAAGGTGTATAGCGCGAAAGGATTATTGGAGAGGCTTGGTCATTCCGATCTACAAACTCCTACAAAAATTCACCAATCAAAAGTTGAAGTTGAAAGGTCAAAAAAAGAATTTTCTGCTGATGATAATCAGCTGGAAGGAAGTGTCGGTCTGAAAATGGGATTTGATGTAGCTAACATATTCTCGGAATTAATGAAACCCGAAGAACATCATGATGAAATGCCGCTTGAATTGAGAATGAAAAGGAAAAGAAAAAAAAGATGAGAAATTTTTTACTGTGAAAATGAGGATTTATGGATACAGGGGAAAACAATCAGGGCTTACGAAAGGTCCTGGAGTTGACAAGAATGATCAGCATCGTCCTTCTGCTGTTACATTTTTATTATGTCGGTTATGATGTCTTTGACCGGTGGAAGTTAACTACCAGGATCACAGATGTCTTGTTAGGAAATATAGCCCGGACGGGTTTATTTGCTTCCTTCAACCGACCAAAGTTTATTGGTCTTGGATTTTTGGTTCTGGTTCTGATAGGCGCCAGGGGTCGGAAGGATGAAAGGATTAGATTGAAGCATTGCATGATCTGCCTGGTCGCCGGGCTGTTGCTCTATTTTGTAAGTTTTTTTGTTTGGCAATTGGATCTTGACCTCGCAGCCAAAACTGAATGGTATATGGGCATAACCTCCCTTGGCTACTTCTTGATCATGACCGGCGGGACGCTTCTGTCCCGGACAATTCAAAAGCAATTGGGCGATGACATTTTTAACAAGGAAAACGAAACCTTTCCCCAGGAAGAACGTCTGTTAACCAATGAATATTCAATAAACCTACCAGCTCAATATCGCTATAAAGGCAGGATTCGGAAAAGCTGGATCAATATCATTAACCCCTTTCGGGCGCTTTTGGTCATCGGGTCACCTGGTTCCGGTAAATCCTATTTCGTGATCCGGCATGTCATTGAGCAACATATCAGCAAAGGATTTACCGCCTTCATATATGACTTCAAATACGATGATCTTACCAAACTTACTTACAATTTTCTGCAGAAATATAAAAGCTCGTATAAGATCGTTCCAGAATTCTGCGTCATTAATTTTGATGACTTATCTCATAGTCATAGATGCAACCCTCTATATCCTGACCTGATGTTCGACATCACCGATGCCTCAGAATCAGCCAGGACGATTATGTTGGGCTTAAATAGGGAGTGGATTCGGAAGCAGGGAGACTTTTGGGTTGAATCTCCTATAATTTTTCTGACAGCCATAATCTGGTACTTGAAAAAGTTCAATGGAGGAGAATATTGCACGCTACCTCATGTAATTGAGTTGATGCAGGTCGAATATGACAAGCTTTTTTCAATTCTGCGTTTAGAGCCAGAAATTGATGCGTTCATAAATCCGTTCATAACGGCTTATTTAAACGATGCAATGGAGCAGTTAGAAGGGCAGATTGCTGGAGCGAAGATCGCGATGGCCCGCCTAGCCTCTCCGCAGCTGTATTTCATCATGACTGGGAATGATTTTACACTTGACATAAATAACCCTTTTGAGCCGAAAATCTTCTGTTGCGGCAATAATCCTCAGAAAATTCAGACCTACGGGGCAGTTCTCTCATTGTATATAAATCGACTTATAAAGTTAGTTAACCGAAAAGGAGGTCAGAAATGCAGTCTGATTTTTGATGAATTTCCGACAATTTATCTTAGCAATGTAGACGGTTTAATCGCTACTGCGAGGTCGAATAAACTCGCAACGACGCTTGCCATACAAGACCAAAGCCAATTAAAAAAAGATTATGGAAAGGACTTATCAGATGTCATAATGAATATAGTGGGTAATGTAATTTCTGGCCAGGTTATGGGAGAAACAGCTGAACAACTAGCACGAAGATTTGGAAGGACAAATCAAAATCGTGAAAGCCTTTCTATAAACAGTTCCGATATTTCTATAAGTCGGTCAAAGCAATTGGAATTTGCGATACCGGCTTCTGTAATTAGCGCCCTTTCTTCGGGAGAGTTTGTGGGAATGGTGGCAGACGACCCAGACCAACAAATACAATTAAAGGTATTTCATGCGGACATTAATAACACTGCTCAATTAAATACTGCCCCAGGTAAATTTAAAGAGCTGCCGCAGGTACGAGAAATAACTCAAGAAATGGTACAAGAAAAGTATAGAGCAATAAAAATGGACGTTAAAAAAATAATTGATATCCAATTAGAAAACTTAACCAACACGCCCGAATTGAACGGACTGTTGATTAAAAAGAAATAAAATGACTGCAGGGCGCCAGATCTAGCAAGGTATTTACCAAAGCAACAATATATTTAATCGTATGAGCCTACTCTGACCCATTGATATGTTTTCACTTTTCAATCGGAGAATTGAAAACTTGCAATGTTTGAATCGAACTTTAAAATTGCTATTTTCAATGATTTGTTTATTTGGCATATCTACTAAGGTTAAGCAAAAAAGATACTTCTATTAGATAGGTCCTTAAAAACTGTTTTCCAGCCATATTTCGGGAGTGTCTGGTTGTCATGCTTTTTTACAGTCGCTATCACTTTTTTGCTAATGTCATGCCCTGAGACCTATTGGTAATTTTCTGGCCGCATCCGAAAAAAACCTATCTAACATATCGTAAATTGTCCTTAGTTTGTCTGACTTAGTAGAATATGGATTCAAAAGGTCTTCACTAACCCTGAAAATAAAATTAAAGAAAAGGAGATAAGCTCTACTAATTGAGCGATAATATCATAATTTACCTCACCTCAATGGCTGGTCATATTTACTATACCAATCTTCAGCGGTTACTATTCTTGTATGCAGATAATGTCGAGCAGTCAAATTCTCTTGGTTTATCCAATGATGCCATTGATTCAGAGAAATTATTTGAAGTTTTCTTAAACAAAGCTTTCGGGTGGAATCTGATAAATGCGAATGACCTCAAAATAAATCAGGATACTTTCGACCTTATTGATGACGGACGGGGACTTGTGGTCCAGGTAACCTCGACAAAAAAACACAGTACAAAATTCAAGAAGACGACTCAACAGTTCACCAAAATCAAAACTGGCGGAAACGGCAGGAAGCTGATCATTCTGTTCATTTCAAGGAAATGCGCTCCTAAATTGTTGCAGGTTGTCAGGTTTAAAGGCGGGTCTTACCAGGCTTATGATATTCCAACACTACTCAAAAAAGTCTATCGGGCAAACAAGTTACCCGCTGATCTCAAAGTCCTGGCAGCAATTTTTCAGGACGCTACTGCTCCGGTTTTGTTAAATACTTTTTACCCAACCATCGAAAATCCTGTCACTGAAAAGCTAAAACCAGCAAAAATCAGAAATTACAAGGGAGATGGAATCTTTATCGACCGCCCGGAAATTGTCAGCAATTTGTTTTGGTTTGCTCAGACGGGAAATGGACTCGTTTTGGGAGGACCGGGTATCGGCAAGAGCTTTACCATGGACGAATTACGCAGTTTCTGCGGTAGAAAAAAATTGCCTTGTGTTGTTATTCCGGTCAATGAACACCTTTCGGGGTCAGATCAGGAACTGAATGATGAATTGGCTTCGAGCGGGCATTGGTTGACCGCATTATCTGCAGAGAAGTGGAAGGACCATTCCCTTCGTGCGATATTGATTTTTGATGCATTTGATACCGCAAAAGATGAGACGCTTAAATCAAATATTCTTAAACAGATAAAAAAGGCTATTGAAAGCCTACATGCCAATTGGTCGGTATTGGTTAGTGCCAGAACCTTCGACGCAGGTAAGTCTTCCCAACTCCTCGACCTTTTTCCTGATGGGAAAGGTTCTATTCCTCTTTACTGCAGATTCTTTGAAATCCCATATTTGACGGACTTAGATGTGGAAAAGGCGGTCAGGAGCAATGCTAAAATGCATTCGTTTATGCAGAAAGCAACGCCAGAACTGAAAACTTTATTAAGGGCGCCCTATTTCTTAAAACTTGCAGAGAAGATTGTGAACCAAAGTGAAGGAATTCACCCGCAGGATCTGAGGTTAATTCAAACTGAATCCCAACTTTTGAATTTATACTGGACTCGGCAAATTGCCAATGATACTCTGCAGGACCTATTTCTTAGAAAGCTAACGGAGAAATTGATTGGGAATAAAAGTCTTAGCTGCTCTAAAAGCCTCGTAGTCACAGAGGTAAATTATAAAATATGCGACACCCTCTTAAGCCTGGGGGTGCTTTCTGAGAGTTCCGTAACCAAGGAAAATATCTCCTATTCTCATAATATTCTCCTTGAATTTGCTTTTTCAAAATACCTCATACCTGAAGGTGTTGAAGATATTATCGCACACGTGAAAGCCCATGAACGATTACCTTTCTTATTTCGTCAGGGCTTCGTGTATTTCTATAGCTGGATGTGGCATGTCAATTCCCCCCTTTTTTGGAAGCATTATTTTATCATTCAGGCACAGGATGCACCTGTGTTTCGGCTATTCCACCAGACGATTCTGAATTTTGTACTTTCAGGCAACTATGAAGGAGAGCAAGATCTAAAACCCATCCTTGAGATCCCGAATCCAGTCGATCAGTCATTTTCAATCAAAAAATTGCTCGAAGCAATCAGATTTGTACGGCGGGATAACTTTTTAGAAAGGGATTTGAAACTTTTCCTGGTTCTTTCCAAAAAGCTCGATGAGCGATACTCCTGGGAGCTTGGATATTTAATAAATAAAACGATTGAAGTCCAAAAGAAGCCTCTAAACAAAATTTCCAATTACATATTGGCCAATGCTTCGATAGAATTCGCGGACAACTATTTGGTTCAAAGAAATGAGTCGTCAAAAAAGCATCTCTTCGATGCCGCTGCCGGTCCCTGGGCCCTTAGAAACCTTTGCGCAGTTTACCCGGCAAAGAAAGTTACCGCTACTAAATTGATCAGAGACTTTCTGCTCATGCTGAATGAGCCCGATTTTGATATTCGGATATTCTATTTTTTAGTTGATCAAATTTCAAAATTCGCCAAAACTGATCAGCGATTTGCTTCAGACGTTTACAGAGCTATTTACATGCATGAGGAATTGAGTGATGCTCAGACGTCCATGGGAAACAGCGTGGTAATGAACCTGGTTAGCAATAGAAAACAGGATTTTCAGGGCATACACTACAGAATGGAAAGGCATTTTCCGCAGTTGCTTGAGAATATTCCTACAACGATTTGTAAGTTAGGAATTGAGATTGTCGACAAATACAGCCTTCAAAGAACAGGGGCTGCGGCTTCAAAGAATTCAGCAAAACTCAGCGTCTATGGAAAAAAGGCAAAGATAATTTCTGATTTTTCCTTTTATGACTCTGATCATGATAAGGAGCATGGCCCCTTTTCACATGCGGACAAAATCTTCAATTTCCTGGACGCGCTTCTTCAAAATAATGAAGCCAAGACTGCCGATGAAATAATTGGCTTAATCATCGTCAACGGAACAGCTGCCCTGTTTTGGCGCAAACTGATCGTGTTGTGTAAGCGACATCCTGGGAAATTGAAGAAGTTGGGAATTGAATTGCTTTCGAATGTTCCCCTTCTCATTTTTGCAGAAACGGTTTTTGAGTGCGGGGAACTGATAAAAGCTCTCCATCCGCATTTAACGAAATCGCAAAAAAGAAATCTTGAAACACAAATCCTTTCTATTCGGAATTACCGCTGGAATAAAATTGGAGCCGACCTTAAAAACAATCGAATCCTTCGGCTCCTGAGTTGTATTCCAGCAGATTCTTTGGTTCTAAAGGAATCAATTCGGATGGTTGCCGCAAATGGACCCAAAGAGAATCATCCGGTTGTTTCAAAACCGCGAATTCTTCATTACGACGGTTCGGAGCAGGAGAATATGGTTGATTTTGGCGTCGACCCTTTAAATGACGAGGAACGCAAATTATATGACAGTCTCCAGTTATATTCTTTATTTAACAAGACGTATGAAAAAAAGCAAGGAATACAAACATCTGAATACTCGAATTTGCTCAAAAATCTGGAAGATCTGTTTGACTCCGTTTTAAAGTATCCCAAGGTCAGTGAAAAACTTAAATTCAATGCAGATTATGAATTGACAAGGTTTATGGATATCGTTTCGCAAAAAGGAGTTGATATTGATAATACATCCTTAGCTATTCTTGAGAAAATTTCGACACACTTCATCGAAGCTCCCGAGCATACTACGGCTAGCTATGACAAAGGGCAAATGAAAGACGGAATGATGGCTTATGCCTCTTTACCCAGGACATACGCTGTCCAAGTGATCTGCAGAATTCTGTATGCAACCAACAGCAAAATATTGGCTCCAAAGGTTTTGGGTTTAATGAACGATAACGATCAGTCAGTTCGGTTATTGAGTCTTAACACTTTGCACTTCTACTGGAGTTTTTGCCGTAAGCAATTTTGGGAAAAAGTGGAGGAGAGACTTGGTAATGAAGAATCCGGGATTTGTTTTGGGCAGGTTATCAACGCTATCATCTACGATGATATCATTGAGGCCGATGGGGAGAAAATCAAATCGGCTATCGCGATATTGAGTCAGAATTTGAAACGTCACGGAGAAAATGTTGCACGTGAAATTTGGACAGTTTATTCAGTTCTTTTACTAAAGATGGTTTTACACGGACACGCTGTATTTGTTCGGAAAACGGCGTCGCAGATGAAGACCGACGAAATATTCCGTGGAGCGATTATTTTTGAAATGTTCAAACTGATTGATCCCCATGCTCTTGACTATAAAGAGATAGCGCAGTCTTATGAGATTTTGTTTGACATTCTATTGGATATTATTAGCCACTGTTGCAGTGAAATTGAGCAAGCCGGCCATCCGCGAGATCAAAGCAAAGGACAATTTAGAACCATAGATCATTTTATTGAACATCTTTATTTTGCACTAGCAGGAACTAAGCCAGTTGCAAAAGGCAAGATACTCGACATCTCGAATAAGAGGTGGTTTTTCACCCGAATGAGACCTATGCTGTCATTAGTTATTGAAACTGCTTCCAGGCTGGGTTCGGGATTTATGGTGGCCCATACCGCATACTATTTTACCCAGGTTCTCTATTCCTTATTAGATATTGATGACGAATTTGCATTGACTACCTTATCGGAAATTGTAAAATATGCTGCTGCGGATGGCTTCACTTATGATAGTTATACCCTCACTGAAATTGTCCGTTTTGCCGAGAAGGTTCTTGCTGATCACAAGCTGTTGCTGTCTGAAGATCTCAATTTTGGTAAAATGATATCCGTCTTGGATTTTTTTGCAAGTTCGGGATGGCAGGAAGCGTTGGAATTAACTTGGCGCTTAAAAGATGCCTTTTAAGACTTGACATTGAATAAAATTGTCAGATAACAATTTACGATTGGAGCACCTTTTTTTCTGAGGAGGATTGAAATATAGAATAGGGAAAACTCATCCCTAATAATTCAAATGCATATGCAACGAACGCCTTATCAATCTTGGGATGAATACATTGAAGGAATCCTGCAAAGGGAAGAGGTTTCTCTGCTATTGCGTGAAAATGCCATCGGTGCAATAGGATCATTACGGTCGGAATTGGGAGAGAATTTTCTAAAAAACTGTAGCAGAAGCCATCCAATATGACTGTATCTGACTGATAGGGCCCCTTGGCGTTTGGAATTGTTTGTGAATATGGTTGATACAATCAAACAATTGAAAAATTCAGATTGCAACTACATAAAACTCATATCGAAAATATCTACGCATGAATATTGCGAAATAGAGGGAATTCCATTTTTGGAAATTGCCCAATCTTTTATGAAAGCAAATTGTGAGGTATGTTTTCTCGACGAAAATGAAACTTCCAGAACTCCCGACATTCAGGTCACCAACATTGCGAGCGGAGAAATTTGGTTTGCTGAAGTTTCGATACTAAACGAAAGCGATGAACGGGTGCTTTCAGACAAAAACTTTGCCCGCCTGTATTCGGAGCTATCCTTTGAGCCCCCAATAATACTTTATACCGTTAAACAGCTGACGCCAATTCCCGAATATGAGCTGCCTGGCGTGCTTTTTCATTTGGAAGAGTTGAAAGCGAAGGTGCACGAGAGTCCGGGCGCCATCCTGCATACGAAGACTAAGTACCTAGACATTTGTTTTTTGAATTCGCCAGATTTCACTTTGTTACAGCAATGGTGTAAAGAAAATGAAAGGAAGCCGTGGCTGGAAGGTCTCGATTTAGACTTTGATGAGGTCAAGCGACTCATCAATAACAAAAAGATCAAGGATAAG
>Ga0193728_1000164_pt1 | contig 29223 bp, 31 predicted proteins | sample U1c1metaG_FD_143037 | JGI IMG/M metagenome (GOLD analysis project Ga0193728, IMG submission 143037) | Soil microbial communities from a riparian zone of the East river system, Colorado, United States - U1c1 | ecosystem: Environmental > Terrestrial > Soil > Riparian zone | place: USA: East River... | reverse complement strand
CGCGAGGAGGGATCCCGCGAACGCTTCAGCTACCACCTCACCGAGGCGGGCAATGGGCTGAACCTCGTCATCGCGGCGATCATGCAGTGGGGCAACGAATTCAACCCGAGTCCCTTCGGTGTCGCGTCCGTCATCGTGGACGCGCAGAGCAATGATCCAATCGAACTCGAGTTTGTTGGCGCGAGCAGAAGTGGCGTGCCGGCCGACGATGTGAAGATCGTGCCAGGTCCCGCGTCCGTTGTGCAGTGGTAGTGCGTGTCAGGCTGATGTCGCTTTCCGGTCGGTGATTGCGGGCAATAGGCTTGCCGGGTACGCCGACGCGAGGAGAGAAGTCTGTGACCGACGACACCCCAACGGGTAAGCCTCCCGCCGCCAAGCGACCGGCTGCCAAACGACCAGCTGCAGAGAAGCCGGCTGCAGAAAAGCCGACCGCACAGAAGCCGGCTGCACAGAAGCCCGTTGCCGCTGCCGTCCCACCGGTGGAAGCCGCTCCGGTCGTCGTCGCTCCGGCTGCTGCTGCGGCAGCCGCCGGTTGGTACCCCGTCGCTGCCGGTTCCGCGCAGCAGCGCTGGTGGGATGGAACCCGCTGGACTGACCATGTGTACGACCCCGCGGCCGCTGCCCGCGCCGCGGCAGCCGCACCGGCCGCGGTCGCCCCCGTGCGCGCAGCCGAGGGCGTCAAGCCGGGAACCGTCTGGTTCTGGTTGCTGGTCGTAGGTGCGCCGGTACTGCAACTGCTCGAGCTCATCCCGACAAGCATCTGGATCCGCTCGTTCCTGTCGTCCATCGGTTCCAACTTGGAGAACCCGAACGCCATCCTCGGCGCCGAATTCAACGCGGCGTACGCAGTCCTGCTTCTGTGTGGCCTCGTGGTCTACGCGTTCTGCATCGTGTTTGCGGCACTGGACTGGCGCGAGCTAACGGCGAATGGAGTGCCAAGGCCGTTCCACTGGGCGTGGTCATTCCTAATTTTCGTCGTCGGTTGCCCCGCTGTGTACATCATCGGACGCACCGTTGTTGCCAAGCGGCGCACGGGCGTTGGAATGGCGCCCCTGTGGGTGTACGTCGGACTTCAGGTGCTCGCCTGGATCGGAAGCCTCATCTTCGGGATCTACGTATTCGTGCAATTCCTGAACCTGCTGAATAACGGACTCGGCGCGGCCGCCGGAGTCTTCTAGCGGCGCACCGCCATCGCGGCAGGCAGGTTCAGGATGTTGGCTGCCTCCGCATCGGCGTCCTTCGCGCCGAAACGGGTCGCCGCGAACGGGTAGAACCGTGGCTTGGCGTCCACCGTGTAGGTGACCTGCGTCGAGCGCGGGCCGAATGACTTCAGGACAAAGAGCGTGTTCGGTCGCTTGGGACCGTCCACCACAGTGAGCTCAAGGCGGCCCGGTCGGTCGTACCAGGTGATCCGATAGTCGGCTTTTCGGGTGCGGCCGTTCTCCGCGCGAACGGACTGCGCCCAGACCGCGCGTTCGGCTGGCCCGGACGCGAAAATCACGCTGACCACATTCGGTCGCCATAAGGCGTTGTGCGAACCATCGACGAGAAAGTCGAACACGTCGCTGATCGGATGCTCGACCATGATCGTTTCGGATGCCAGTGCCACGTGACTATCATCGCTGGCAGAGCCGAAAGGGGCAGCATTTGTCTGAGTCGACCTGGACTACGCCGCAACTCGACGAACTGACCGAAGCCGAGGAACTCGTTCTTGTGCTCTCGCGTGCCGGTCACGCGCCCCTTCGCTTCCCGGTCTGGCCGGTGGTCGTCGATGGCAACCTCTACGTTCGGTCGTATCTTGGCGTGACGACCACCTGGTACCGCACCGTCGTGGCGAATCCACGACAGGCCATCGCTCTGGACGGCAGCGACATCGCGGTCGTCTTCGAGTCTGTGCCGCGGCGGACTTCCGTGAACAAGGCAATCGATGCGGCATTTCTGAGTAAGTATTCGAGCTTCGAATACCGCGACGCGATGGTCGAACCCGCTGCGCTCGACGCCACCCTTCGCATCCTGCCTGCCGCAGGCTAGGCGTTGTCCTTGCGGAAGGTGCGCGTGCCGTAGAAGATTCCCAGGGCGAAGAGCAGCAACACCCACAGCGCACCCCACATGGTCGTGATGGTGAACACGTGGCCGACGAAGAGTTCGCGCAGCGCGTTGACCAGGTACTTGATGGGCATGAAGTCGCTCACCGTGACCAGCCACTGCGGCGCCCCGGTCGCGATACTGATCGGGAGCAGGATGCCCGCGAGCAGCAGGACGGGAAGCGCGATGCTGTTGAGGATGGGCGCGAGTGCGTCCTCGCTCTTGAGCGTCAGCGCCAGGGCATAGGACGCCGCCGAGCACGCGCCGCCGAGCAGCAGGATCAGGACGAGTCCCAGGATCATTCCGAGCAGAGACCCGCGCATTCCGAACGCAAAGCCGAGCGCAATGAGCACGATTCCCTGCACGAGCAGCAGCGACAGGTCACGCAGCACCCGCCCGAAGAGCAACGCGGCACGATTCGCCGGCGTGACCCGCTCGGATTCGATGACGCCCTCGCGCCATTCCGAAACCAGCCCGAAGCCGGCGAACAGGGCACCAAAGAGGCCGAGCTGGATGAGGAGCCCCGGCACGAAGAACGTGTACGCGTTCGCCGTGCCGATCTGGGCGGCGAGCGGCTTCAGGAGTGGGCCGAACAGGGCGAGGTAGAGCACCGGCTGAGCCAGCCCGATGATGACCCACGCCGGATTGCGCAGTGCGAGGCGAAGCTGGCGGCGGTAGATCACCCAGGTGTCGTAGAAGAAGGTCATGGCGTGCTCCTTAGGCGTCTTCGCGAAGCGAACGGCCGGTCATGGTCAGGAATACATCGTCGAGGGTGGGACGGCGCACCTCGATTGCCGCGAGCGTGACGCCCGCACCATCCAACGCGCGAAGCAGGCCGGGAAGCTCAGCTCCGGCATTCTGCACTCGCATGCTGACCACGAGGCCATCGACATCGGCGGTCGAATTAGTTCCAAGCTTGCTGAGATGGGATGCGGCGGCCGCAACCTCCGACTCGCTGGCGAGCACGAGTTCGACGAGGTCGCCCGCGACCTGGCGCTTCAGGGCATCCGGGGTGTCCGACGCGACGATGACGCCGTGATCGATCACGAGGATGCGATCGCAGAGGGCATCCGCCTCATCCAGGTAGTGGGTGGTCAGGAACACCGTGGTACCGAGTTTGGTACGCAGATCAGAGATATGGGTCCACAGATTGGCCCGTGCCTGGGGGTCGAGACCCGTGCTCGGTTCATCGAGGAACACCAGTTTGGGATCGTGAACGAGCCCCATCGCGATGTCGAGGCGGCGACGCTGACCACCCGACATGGTCTTCGGCTGTCGCGCCCACATGCCCTCGAGTTCGAGTTGGTCGAAGAGCTCCTTGCCGCGTTTCGCCGCCTGGCTCGCGCTGATGCCGTAGAGAAGCGCGTGGTCGACGATCTCCTCCCCCGCGCGGGCGATACCGGCAGTCGATCCGCTCTGCGAAACATAACCGATGGCCTTGCGCACCTTGACCGGTTCCCGGGCGAGATCGAATCCGGCCACGGTCGCGGTTCCGGTCGTCGGCTTCAGTAGCGTGGTCAGCATCCGCAGGGTCGTCGTCTTGCCCGCGCCGTTTGGGCCCAGGAAGCCGACGATCTCGCCCTCCTCGACGTCGATATCGACGCCGCCAACCGCCTTAACCGCAACTTTCTCGCGGCCTCTCTTCGTATCGAAGGTTCGTGCGAGTCCTCGAGCGTGGATCAACGTGAGACTCCTTGTGTGGGATGCCTTGAATGGGATGCACTAAATGGGGATGTCGCGATATATCGCGAACTGCTTGAGACACGATATATCGCGAGTGTGATCGTGCGCAACCTCGACGTCCCGAGGCAGTAAAGTTCTGCTGAAACGGCAGGGAGAGCGCATGATCAACCTAGTGGCGTGGCACGACATCCTGATTGCGACATCTGCTGCCGCTGCGACTCTGGCGGGACTCATTCTGGCCGCCATGTCGGTCAATATCGAGGCCATCATCACGTATGCCGCGCTGCCGTCCCGGGCGGGGTCCGCGATCGGCTCGCTGGTCTACGTGCTTGTCATCACTGTCGTCGCCCTGATGCCGGACGCCACCGCGAGCGCGCTCGGGCTGGTGACGCTGATCGTGCTGCTCGGGCCGATCGCCATTCACGCGGACGTGATGGTCCGGCAGTTCCAGATTCGTCCGCGCCAGACCTTTCGGCGGATCTGGAGCAAGGTGGCCCTCGCCGTGCTACAGGTCGTGCCATTCATCGTCGGTGGCATCCTGCTTCTCCAGGGTTCGGCACTCGGACTCGACTGGATGATCATCGGAGCGCTGGCGGTCTTCGTTGGGTCAGTCGTCAACGCGTGGGTACTTCTGGTGGAGATTCGGCGCTGAGTCAGTCCAGGTGAAACACCTCGGGGATGGCGTGCCACCACTCCCCGGGAATCCGATCGGGCAGTGGTCGCTGGAGCGGCTCGCAGACGGCCCACCATTCCTGGGTCGCCTCGTCGGCGGCAACGGCCGCGTTGTCGGCGTCGAGATCGTTCCCGGTGTACTCGAGGTACGAAAATAGCAGCTCGCCGTAGCGATAGATGGAGTAGTTCGTCATGTGGCTTGTGCGAAGGCGCTCGATCACAGCAGGCCACACGGCTGCGTGAAGCCGCTCGTACTCCTCTACATTCTCAGCGGGCAGGCCGATGACCGACGCGAGCCGGATCATCGGCGGTCAGTTCCCGCTCTGCGGTGGCCGGACGCGCAGCGTCGTGATCCCGCCATCGACCACGAGCGCTGTGCCGGTGGTCGACGCCGATAGTGGGCTGGCCAGGTACACAATGGCTGCCGCTACTTCCTCCGGCGTGACCATTCGACCGGTCGCCTGCCGGGCATCGAGCGCGGCTCGCTCGGCGACCGGATCATCAAACTTCGCGACCATCCGATCGACGAAAGGCGTCGCGACGGTGCCCGGGCTCACGCAGTTCACCCGAATGCCCTCGGCCACGTGATCGGTTGCCATCGAGTAGGTAAGTGCGAGCACCGCGCCCTTTGACGCGCCATAGGCCGCGCGTCGCGGCATCCCGTTGAGCGCGGCGACGGAACACAGGTTGACGATCGCAGCGCTAGGCGACGTGCGCAGCCAGGGAAGTGCGGCCGAGGAAACCCTCGCCATACCGACCACGTTGATGTTGAGTACGCGCAGCCACTCGTCGTCGTCGGTCTCGTCGACGGCACCGACCGCACTGATACCCGCATTGTTGATGAGGATGTCGATTCGCCCGAACCGCTCCCCGACAGCAGCGACCGCCGCTTCCACGGACGACCGGTCCGAGACATCCGCAACAAAGCCGGTGAGCTGCTCGGGCAGCCCCTCGGGATTCAGGTCGAGCACGGCGACCGCGGAACCGGCCGCCGCAAGCGCCTTCGCGGTGGCCAGTCCAATGCCGGATGCGCCGCCCGTCACGATCGCGACGGTCCCATCAAATTCACTCATGCCTGCTTCACTTCCTGTCGGGCCCTGCCGAGCCCATCGATCTCGAGCGTGACGACATCGCCGGCACGCAGATATGGCTTGGGATCCGGCTGACCGAGGGCGACACCGGCCGGGGTTCCCGTGTTTATGATGTCCCCCGGTCGCAGGACCATGAACTGGCTCAGGTACCAGACGACGTGGTTCACACCGAAAATCATGTTGGCGGTCGTGCCGTCCTGGCGGAGGGTGTCGTTAACCCACAGGCGCATTCGCAGTGCCTGTGGATCCGGGATCTCGTCCGGCGACACCAGCACCGGCCCGAAGGGGTTGAAGGTCTCGCAACTCTTGCCCTTATCCCACTGGCCACCGCGCTCGATCTGGAACTCGCGCTCGGACACGTCATGTGAGAGCGCATAGCCCGCTATGTGTGCGGGCGCATCATCCGGCGAACCGAGATAGCGTGCGGGTGCTCCGATGACCACAGCCAGCTCGACTTCCCAGTCGGTCTTGACCGAGAGCCTCGGCACGAGCACGTCGTCGTACGCCCCCACGAGGGTCGACGGGTCTTTCATGAACACCACGGGCTCGGCAGGAATCGTCGCCTTCGTCTCCTCGGCATGGTCGCGATAGTTCAGCCCGATGCACACGATCTTGATCGGTCGCGCGACAGGCGGGGCAACCCGGAGCGACTCAGCGCCCTCGAGAACCCTCAGTGTGCCGGCATCGAGCGCGTCCTGCGCGCGGCGAAAGCCGGAGTCGGCGAGAAACGCGCCGTCGATCTCCGGCGTGATCGCCCGCAGGTCGTAGCTCATGCCCCCGGCTTGAAGCACGGGGATCTCGGATCCTGGGTCGCCCAGTCGCGCAAAACTCATCTTGCTGCCTGATTCCTTATTTCGGTATTCCGGGAGCGCCGTATTCGGGCACAACGCCCTCGCGCTCGTCTGATTCGTATGCGGCCTCGACTACCGCCATCGTGTCGAAGACATCATCGACGCTCGTCGGAAGGGTGGTCACCGATCCCTCGACGAAGCGCTGGAGCGCACTCATCGATCCTATGAACGCGTCGGGGAACCACGAGCCCTCGAACGAGATCGGGCGCCAGCCAGCATCCGGCTCATCGCGCAGCGCATAGTCGAGGGCGTCGGGACCACCGGTGGGATAGTCGAGCAGAAGGCCGAGCTGCGCGCGCACCGCACCCTTTGTCCCCTCCCACTTGATGAAACTCTCCTCGAACCGGCCGCCGTAGTCGTGATCGTGGTTGGTCGAAATGATCACCCGCAGTGGGCGGTCGGCGTAGCGATAGACGATCACGGAACGCGTGCTTGCCAGCTCCTTAAGAGGATGACCGACCGTCAGCGCACTGACACTCGTCGGGTTTCCCAGGAACGAGCGCACCAGGTCCATGTAGTGCACGCTGTGCATCGTGAATTCGAGGCGCTCCATACCGAAGACGAATGGAAACATCTCCCACGGAGTGTTGACGGAGATCCGAATCTCCAGATCGAACAGTTCGCCGATCGCTCCCGACGCGATGAGCGCCCGTGCTCCGGCCACCTGGGGCGCGAACCGCAGCTGTGTATTCACGGCCGCGATGAGCTTCTTACGATGGCAGATCTCGACCAGCCGCCTTGCTTCCGCGATCGAGTTGCCGAGTGGTTTCTGGATGAGCACGGCGGCCCCCTTCGGCAGTGCCTCAAGCGCTGCGGGAAACTGGTCCGGCACGAGCGCGATGTCGAAGACGGCATCTGTGGGCGCCGCGGCAACCGCATCCGGGATCGACGCGAAGACAGAGGGAATGTCGTACTCCTTGGCAAGGGCGCGAGCGCGCTCCTCGTTCACGTCGCACAGGGCTGCGACCTGCCCCGACCTGACGCTCGGTCGCGGAAGGTGCGCATCCCGAACGATGCCACCGGCTCCCAGGATCACAATCGGCCTGGGAGCGCGCGGCAACTCAAGCGTGTACGCCTCGGCCGGTGCGAACTCGGGGAGAACCATCGACCTATCCCTTGACCGCACCGACGGTTTGTCCGCGGATCAGGAATCGCTGCGCGACGATGAAGACGATCAGCAACGGGATGGTGCTGATCGCCGTCGCCAGCGCGAGCTCCGGCATGTACAGCTTGACGTTCAACCCCGCCGCCGCCGTTGGATTGAACAGCGGGCTCGAGCTGATCAGGCTCTGGATGCCGACCGAGATGGTCTGCGTGCCAAAACTCGAGGTCAGCAGGGCCAACGGCAGGAAGAAGTTCGTCCAGTTCGCCACGAAGGAGAAGAACGCGACGAGCGCGATCGCCTGCTTCGAGATCGGCAGCGCGATCCGAAGGAAGATGGCGACCTCGCCCAGCCCATCGATGCGAGCCGCCTCGACCAGCTCGTGCGGCATGGCCGTTCTGAAGTGGATATAGGAGAGGTACACACCAAACGGGAAGAACCCCATGATGATCGCGACCGGCCACAGCTCGCCGACCGCATTGACCGCGTTGACCTCGAGGAACAGGGGAATGACGAGGACCGTGTTCGGCATGACCATCGCGAGGAGGGTAACGATCAGGATGGTTCTCTGGAACCGGAACTGCAACCGGGCCAGCGCATAGCCGGATGGGAGCGCGGCGACCAGGGCCAGAATGCCGCCGATCACGGCAACGAAGACCGTGTTCCCGAGCCAGGTGAGGTAGACGTGAGGTGTGTCGAGACCGCCGTAGGCGATGATCTCATTCCAGCTGTGCTGGATGCCCGCCCACGAGATACCGCCGAGCCCGAGGAATCCGCCGGTTCCTGCGGCAACGCCGGCATCACTGCGAAGCGCTACTGCGAAGAAACCAACCAGCGGGTAGAGGAATACCAGCGCGATAAAGGTCATGAAGACCACGCGGGCGATGCGTCCGGCATCCCATCGCCGTACAGTGCCGACGCGGGTCGGCGCCGTCCGGCGGCGAAGAGTGGATGTGGTCATCAGTGCTCCTCAACGCTGAACAGGCCGCTGCGGAAGACCACAATGAGTCCGATGGCGAGCGTGATTATGACGATGATGACGCTCATTGCCGCGGCCGCCGGAAAGTCGTGGCCGACGAACGCGAACCAATACCCCAGCTGGGTCGGCGTATATTCGGACGGAAGCGCGCCGGAGGCGACCTGGTTCAGGAGGTACGGCTCGAGGAACAGCTGAAATCCGTAAGCCAGGTTGAGGAGCGCGGCGTAGCCGATCCACTGCCGAATCATCGGCAACTTGACCCGCCAGGCCAGCTGCCAGGCGTTCGCCCCGTCGAGGCTGGCCGCCTCGAGAATATCGTCCGGGATGCTGTTGAGCCCGCCATTGACCGTTACGACCCACTGGCCGAGGCCCTGGAGCAGCAGCATGGCCGAGAGGATGACCGGCAGATCACCAGCCGAGGCGACCACCTGCTTGATGGTCGTGAGCCCGAGCCCGTGGAGAAATCCGTTGATCGGCGACTGCGACGGGTTGAGGAGGTAGACCCAAAGCATGAGGTTCGCAACGCCGCCCAGCGCGCCCGGGATGTAGTAGATGAAGCGCATGATGCTGCCGAATCGGCCAGGGCTTGCGTGCACCAGCAGCGCAAGGCCCACGACCGAGACGATCATGATCGGGAGCCAAATGATGAGGACGGAGAAGATGTCCCCGAAGGTCCTGGCGAACCTGAAATCATTGAAGGCCTTGGCGTAGGCATTCAGCCCGCCGAATCCTGTCAGGTCGGGCTGGAGCAGCGTCGGGCTCTGTTGCAGGCTCACCCAGAGCGCATATCCGATCGGGATGATGCCACCGATCAGGAGAAGCACGATGTAGGGGAGCATGAGCGTCCAGGCACCCGCAACCTCGCGGCGACGCATGGGGGGATGCGCGCGACGGCGATGCGTCCGCACGGTCGCGCCGGTTCCGACACGAACCTGCACGGTGTTGGTAGTCATGTTCTTGGATGTTCCTTTGGAAGAAGGGACTGGCCTCTGGAAGAAAACGCTGGTTGGATCGCGAGCAACGAGCTACCGTGCACACGTCGTTGGGGTGCGAGAGCGAGCGTACTCGTCCGCCTGCTCGCACCCCAACGGTGTGTGGAGCCGTCCTACTTGGAGGTGACTACGGTGTAGCCGGCGGCCTTCGCCTTCGAGACAAGGTCGGCGGTGAAGTCTGACCACGCTGTCGCGAACGGCTGGCCCGCTGCGAGGTCCTTCGCGATGGTCGAGGTCCACTCTCCGCCGGTGTCGTACAGCAGGTAGCTGTAGTCACCCGGAACGGTGTTGATCGCCGGGGCGAAGGTAGCAAGCGTCGTCTTGGTGTCCGCGTAGAAGTCGTCGGACGCCTGCTTGGTCAGCCAGGGCTGCTGCTGCGCCGTGAATGCGGGCAGACCTGTCGTCAGGGCAACCTGCCACCTCGGGTCACTGGCAACAAACTTCATGAACGTCTCCGCGTTCGTCAGCTCCTTGCCCTTGATGTGGGACGACATGCCCCACAGGCCGCCACCCTCGTCACCCATCTGAATCTTGGATGAACCGGGCCAGCTCAGACCGGGAGCGGCCTGCATGGTGCCCTTCGGCAGCTTCCAGGTCTGCTCGAACAGGTAGTTGCCCCACCAGACTGCACCGGGGCTCATCACGAGCTTCTGCCCAGCCGTCGTCGCGTCAGCATCGAAGATACCGTCGGTGGATAGCGCCTTCGCTGTGGTCAGCGTCGACAGCAGGTCCTGCGCACGTGTGCACTTCGGGTCCTTGAAGTTGATCTGGACCGTCGTCGGGTTAACAGAAACGTTCGTCGGACAGTCGGATGCCCAGAGATAACGGTTCGGTGCGTAGGCATCTCCCGTGAAACCGCTGATGTAGCCCGGGTGGTCCTGCGCGATCTTCACCGCAAGGGACTCGTAGTCTGCCCACGTCGTCGGAACCGTGTAGCCCCACTGCTTGAACAGAGTGGCGTTGTACCAGAACACGTCTGGTGCGGCGTCGTTGCGCAGGCACTGGTACTTACCGTCGATGAAACAGGAGGCGAGAGCGGTCTTGGTGTAACCGTTGACGAGGTCGGGGGTGGCCTTGCTCATGTTCGCGGTGTACCCGGTTTTGGCTGCCCAGGCGACATCGTCGTTGGACGGGAAGAAGATGGCGTCCGGCCATCCCTTCTTTGCCGCATCGAACTGAGCGAAGTGCTGCTCTGTCGTGGTAGCTCCGACCGTACTGTCGATCTGCACGATGTTGATCTTGATGTTCGGGTAAGCCTTCTTGAAGGCGTCTGCCGCAGGCACTCGAGGTGCGTCGACCCAGACTGTAATTGGTCCACCCGAGTCGGTCTGGGTTCCGGTGCTCGCGCTCTTTGAGGCGGTACACCCGGACAGGGCGAGACCGACCATGGCTATTGCAGCCACAGTCGTTGTCACCGACAACAACTTCCTTGTCTTCATTGACACTCCTTGTGATGTTGTGGCGTAGGGAACACGCCTTCGTGTATCTGCCGCTTGGTGCAACTGCGCCAAAGTCCCCCGGATGCTCAAACGTTAGACCAATCTCTCGATTAGATCAATCGTTTGAGCATTCGTGTGGAGATGAACTTCAACCTCGGACGATCGTACTATAGATCAGATGAATTGGACCCAGAATCTTCAATCTGTGGCCAAAACGGCACATAACGACGAGATTTTGCATAAGTGATTGGATTATTCACCGTTGACCTGCGGATCGCGAGGCAATCCGCGCGGCATCGATCCCATAAAACTCGATTGCCGTTTTGCCGAGGATCCGACTTCTGTCGTCCTGTGGCAGTTCTGCGAACAACTCGTGCAGCGCTTCCCAGACGCGGTCGTATCCGCCGGCGAGAATCGAGATCGGCCAGTCGCCGCCGTACATCAGGCGTGCCGGGCCAAAGCATCCGATGGCCCGGGCGAGGTAGGGACGAACCAGATCCGGTGTCCAGGCTGAAGCATCCGCCGTTGCAGAATAGAGCCCGCTCACCTTCGCGTAGACGGTGGGACTCTCGGCGGCTCGCGCAATGAGGCTCCACCATGGCTCACGTTCGTCGAGACCGATCGGTGGTTTCGCGAGGTGATCGATGACAATGCGCAACTGGGGATGGCGCTCGACCAGCGTCGGCACCAGCGCCAGGTGCTCCGGCATCACGGCGACCAGGTCAAAGGTCATGCCTGCCTCCTCGAGCAGACCGAGTCCATCGTCCACGTCTGGGCGCAGCAGCCATTTCGGGTCGGGCATGTTGTGGACGAGGTTACGGATGCCCACGATGAGGCTGTTGTCGCGATACTTCTTGAGTCGCGCGCTTACCTCTGCAGGCTGAGCGAGAGGTGCGTACGCGACTACGGCTGCGATTTCAGGGTTCGCGGCGGCCACTTCCAGCATGAGGTCGGTGTCTTCGTCATTGTCCGCGGATTGCACAAGTACCGTCGCCGTCACGCCCGCGCGCTCGAGCGAGGGTCGCAGTTCGGCGAACTCCATGGTCTTGTCGATGGGGGAAAGCGTGGGCCCCAACCAGTCGTACTCGGCTCGCGCTGGATCCCATACGTGCTGATGCGCGTCGATGATGATGTCGGTCATGAGCTGCCGTACTCCTCGCCTGGCCAGTCGATTAGAGGATTCCGTGCCGGTCCCACACTGCGCGGAGGCTCTCCCCCGCGAGCAATTCGCCGAGCACGGTGGATTCCCCGGCGGCGCGTTCGCGCGCGAGGGTGAGGATTTCGTCTTCGCGGGATCGCGGCACGACGACAACCCCGTCATCGTCCGCGAGCACGAGGTCGCCGGCCGAAATTTCCACTCCGCAGAGCAGGACGGTGCCCCCGGTCTCGACCACGCGCATCCGCGCCCGATAGTCGATCGGTCGGCGAGAGAGTGAAAATGCAGGGAATCCGAGCCCGACGATCTTGTTGGTGTCGCGCAGATTCCCGTCCGTCACGACGCCGACGGCGCCCGCGCCGATCGCCGAGGCGGTGAAGAGCTCGCCCCAGAATGCAGAGTCGTTGCTCTGGTCCGTCCCAATGACCGCGATCTCGCCGGACCGGATGGCGGAGATGTAGTCGATCGCCGCACCGTATGGATCGGCGGGGTTGTCCGTCGTGGACGGCTCGAACCGAATCGTCCACGCGCGGCCGAATATCCGTGAGCCGGGTGCAAGCGGCGCCAGCCTTCGCTCGAGCACCTGGGAACGAAGCCCGGCAGCATCCAGTGAGTCGCTCAGCATCGCCGAAGTGAGATTCTCGTCCCCCGGCTCTGACACGAAGCGGGGCCGCTCAGCGGATGACATGTCCGCCTCCCGGAACGAAGGCAAACTGGCGTTCGACCTCGGGTGTCAGCACGACACCGAGCCCCGGTGCGGTCGGCGCATTGAGCACCCCGTTTTCGAAGCCGACTGATTCGACCAGTAGGGCATCGCGCAGCGGGTTCGGCAGGGTGCAGTACTCGAATAGTTCGACGGCCGGCTCCGCGAGCACGGTATGAAGATTCGCCGAGAAGGTAACTCCGCTGCCCCACACGTGCGGAACGCAGGCGAGTCCGGCCGCGGTCGCGAGCGCCGCAACCTCCGAGAATGCACGGGGACCGCCCACGAAGGTGACATCCGGTTGCGCGATGTCGATTCCGCCGGTGGAAATCAGTTCCGCGAACTCGCGAACCGTTCCGTTTGATTCGACCCCGGAGATCGGCACGTCGAGCTCCGCTCGTACCCGGGCGTAGCCGGCGAGATCGTCCGCGAAACATGGCTCCTCATACCAGCGCGCACCCCGTGCCGCGACGTCGCGCCCGACCCGAATCGCATCGTCGACGCTCCACGGCGACGATGCGCTGCCCTGCACGGCGTCAAGGATAAAACGGATGCCGTCGGGCAACCCGCCGACCACGTGGTCGAGAAGTCGAAGCGTGGTATCCGGGTCGGTCATCGCGCGGAACTTCACCGTGCGGAACCCGGCGTCGACCTGCGCGCGCATCCAGTCGGAGATCTGCTCGAAGGTGGTGCCGAGCCCTCCGCTCGCATAGGTCTCGATACTCGATCGCTTGGCGCCGCCCAGGAGCTCGTAGGCGGGGACGCCGTTGCGCTTGGCGACCGCATCCAGACAAGCCGTCTCGATCGCGCCGGCGACCCCGTTCAGGATGCCGCCGCGAGACCAAAACGCCGTGTATGCGCGCAGGTGGTCGGCGACCTCGAGCGGGTGCGAGAACTCCGCGCCGAGGAGGTACGGCGTGAAGGCGGTCACGATTCCGGGAACCGCCTGGGCGGCCATGATCCCGGCCCCGGCTTCGCCGAGCCCGGTCGTCCCGTCGCTCAGGGTGACCTCCACGAGCGCCGCATCCCACGACCAGATCGTTCCGCCGACCCAGGTCAACTCCGTGCCGGGCGCATACGTCGCCGAGAGCAGCACGGGTCGCACGCTCGCTACGCTCAGTGCAGTCCCGGAGTTCGTCGTGTCGGGCTGGATCACTGTTGCCTCGTCTGTGAGTGGTTGTTTCATCTGATCTTTGGGTCTATGTTACCCACGGTGTGCAGTAAATCTGGCATAATATTAGAATTGATCAGATGAATACCTCAAGCGCAACATTGCGCCGACTCGCTCCACCCCAGCCATAGAATGACGCAATGACTTCGGCACAGCCCATCACCGAGAGCCCTGGCCCGGCCGCAGGCGGCCTGTCGCAGACCGATGTCGTGCTTCAGGGCATCAAGCACATGATTACGACCGGTGCGCTCGGACCCGGTTCGCGTCTTCCGATCGAGAAGGATCTCTCGATCTCGCTCGGGGTATCTCGCGGCTCCCTCCGCGAGGGCGTTCGCGCCCTGTGCATCATGGGCGTGCTCGAGACCCGGCAGGGCGATGGTACCTATGTGACGTCACTCGATTCGAGTCTGCTTCTCGCGCCCATGGGTTTCATGGTCGACCTGCAGGCTCCCGAACATCGGCACGACCTGCACACCGTGCGGCGCATTCTCGAGACCGAGGCCGCCGCGCGAGCCGCGCTGTACATCACGGATGATCAGCTGACTGTCGCCACCGCCATCCTGACGCAGGTTGCGCCGCTCATCGCTGCCGGGGAAGAGCTTGACCACGAAGCCATCTTGGAGGCGGACATCGCCTTTCACCACGTCGTCGCGCAGGCCTCGAACAACTCGGCGCTATCGGCCCTTATCGACGCACTGGCCAACCGTACCCAGCGGGCTCGGCTCTGGCTCGGGCTCCACAACCATGGCCAGGTCGTGACCGCGCACGACGAGCACGTCGCAATCCTTGGGGCGCTCCAGGCGCATCATCCCGATCGCGCGAGGCTCCTGATGGGGCACCACCTGCTGGTCGTCGAGGACTATGTGCAGGATCAGCCGGCGCTCGACGAGGACCAGTAGCTTCCGGTCGGGAACGTATATTCGGCGACGGACTCGTCGAACATCTGCGCGCTGTAACCGGGTCGGGTCGGGAGGACGTAAGCCCCGTTCTCCACGATGCACGGATCGACGAAGTGTTCGTGCAGGTGGTCGACGTACTCGGTGACACGGTTATCGAGTGAGCCGGAGACCGCGACGTAGTCGAAGATCGACAGGTGCTGCACGAGTTCGCACAGGCCCACGCCGCCCGCGTGCGGGCAGACCGGCACCCCAAATTTCTTCGCCATGAAATAGACGGCCAGGATCTCGTTGATGCTGCCCAATCGCGCCGAGTCGAGCTGGCAGAAGTCGATCGCCTCGGCCTGGAAGAGCTGCTTGAACAGCACGCGATTCATCCCGTGCTCGCCCGTTGCGACACCGATGGGCGCGATGGCCCTGCGAATGGCGGCGTGACCGAGGACGTCGTCCGGACTTGTCGGCTCCTCGACCCAGTGTGGATTGAATTTCGCGAGGTCGCCAATCCAGTCGATGGCCTCCGGCACATCCCAGACCTGGTTGGCATCGATCATGAGCTTGGCGTCCGGGCCGATGACGTCGCGCGCAATTCCGAGCCGACGGATGTCGTCCTCGCGACTCGCGCCGACCTTCAGCTTCACGTGGTGGTAACCCTCGTCGACCGCCTCCTGCAGCAGGCGACGGAGTTTCTCGTCGCTATACCCGAGCCATCCCGCGCTCGTCGTGTAGCAGGGATAGCCCGTCTCGAGCAGTTCGGCGATTCGTGCATCCCGAGTCGGTGCAAGCTCACTGAGCATCGCGATCGCCTCATCGCGAGTGATGGCATCCGACAGGTACCTGAGATCCGCGGCATCGACGAGTTCCTCCGGCGTCATTTCCGCCAGCAGTCGCCATAGCGGCTTGCCCGCTACGCGCGCAGCCAGGTCCCACATCGCGTTCATCACCGCGGCGAGCGCGAGATGCTCGACGCCCTTCTCGGGTCCGAGCCAGCGCAATTGCGAATCGCTGTTGAGCTCGCGGTAGACGCCTCCGAGATCGGCGACCGACTGCTCGACCGAGCGACCGATGAGCGGTAGGCCGCGCTGGCGCGCTGCCTCGACGCACAGGTCATTTCCCCGCCCGATGGTGAATGTGAATCCATAGCCTTTCACTGCGGGATCGTCAGTATGGACGACCACATACGCAGCGGAGTAGTCGCCGTCCTTGTTCATCGCGTCGGAGCCGTCGGCGGTGAGCGACGTGGGGAATCGCACGTCATGGCTGGTTACGGCGGTGATCGTTGGCATGTCTGGGTTTCCTGTCAGGCGCATCTGTGCGGCGAATCGGGCAGCAGGGACTCGGCACGGAGCTCCGTCCACAACTCTGCGGGAATGGGGGTCGAATAACGCTCGATGTTGCTGGTCATTTGGGCGGCATCCCGAACGCCTACGACAACGGAGACCACCGCGGGATTACGCAGCGGGAAAGCGAGCGCGGCCTCGGGAAGGGTCACGCCGTAGCGCTCACAGACGTCCGCGATGGCGTTGGCCCGAGCAATGAGTTCGCCCGGTGCATCCTCGTACTCGTACTTTGCGCCCGGGGCGGGACGCGCGGAGCTGAGCAGGCCGGTGTTATAGACGCCAGCGATCACGACGCCGACGCCACGCTCGGCAGCCAGCGGCAGGAGGTCATCGGCAGCACCTTGCTCGAGCAACGTGTACCGACCGGCGAGCATGACCAGGTCGATGTCGGCAGCGCGAATGAGCGCGGCGAGCGCGGCCGACTGCTTCATGCCCGCGCCCACGGCGCGAACCACTCCCTGTTCGCGCAGGTCGATCAGGGTCTGGATTCCTTCGCCCAGGGCCTGTTCCAGATGATCGTCGGGGTCGTGCAGGTAGGCGATGTCGAGCGAGTCGAGACCGGTGCGCTCCAGCGTGCTTTCGAGCGAGCGCAAAATGCCGTCGCGGCTGAAATCCCACACGCGTCGCTTGGCGGCGGGCACCGCAAAACCTTCGTCATCCAGTTGGCCTGCCAACTCCGGGCTGTCGACGAGAAGCCGCCCGACCTTGGACGAGACGACATACTCGCTCCGCGGGTGGCTCGCCAGGAGCGGCCCAAGCCGTTGTTCGGAGAGTCCGAGGCCGTAGTGCGGCGCCGTATCGAAATACCGAACGCCGGCATCCCAAGCAGCTGCGACGGCGCTCGCAGCCTGCTCGTCAGAGGTCTCCCGGAAGAGGTTGCCGAACTGGGCAGCCCCCAGACCGAGTTCCGTCAGTTGGAGTCCGCGCCGCGTCGCGCGAGTCCGCATTGCACCGTCCCTTCGCCGTCTGACCTTTCGCCGTCACGTAAGCATAGGCCAAACATTAGATGTATTTGGCGAATTACGACGAACTTATGGCCAAAACTGCCCGTGGATTCTAAATTGGTCGGTTGAATCTGCCCTACTTGTGCGCGGTCGACTCTCTGAGAACCAGCTCTGGTGGCGGGTCGGTGACGACGATGTCGACGGTGGCCTCCGCTCGAATGCGATCAAAGATGGCCGCCATCGACTGCTTGCCCAGCTCGTAGAGGGGCATCCGCACGGTCGTGAGGGGCGGCCACGCGTTGTCTGCGGTCCAGGCGTCGTGGATGGCGACAATGGACAGGTCGTCCGGCACCCGAATGCCCAGCGTGCGCGCCTCGACCAACAGGCCCAGCGCCGAATTCACGTTCGCAACCACCAGTGCTGTGGGTCGCTCGGCGAGCGCACCCAGCGCCCGCATGGCGGCCCTCCCCTGTTGTGAGTCATAGCCGAGTGAGGTCACGTGGGCCGGGTTGATCGTCAGTCCGGCAGCCGCCATCGCCTCTCGAAATCCGACGCCCCTACGCCCGGCGCTGTCCGTGCTCGGCAGGCCGTTGATGAGGCCGATGCTCGTGTGTCCGAGGCTCACGAGATGCCGGACCGCGACGGCCGAGGCCGCTTCGTCGGGAAGTATAACCGAGCCAACGTGATCATCCCGTCGTGAGTTGATCAGCACCGCGGGGATCCTGCCCTCGAGAATGCCCGAGAGGTCCTCGGCCGTCATGGCGTCGCCGACCTGGACCAGAACTCCGTCAACCCGGCCCTCACCGACGAGCTTGGCCATGGTCGCGGCCGTCGGCCGGACGCTTTCCGCTCGCGCCAGCAGCACCATGTAGCCGAGCTCCGCGGCCGCCTCTTCGACACCGCGCATGAGTTCGCTGAAGATCGCGTTGGTGAGGTCGGGGACGACGAGAGCGACCACATTGGTGCGCGAGAACTTCAGGGCGCGGGCCGCGAAGTTGGGGTGGTAATTGAGCTCGCGGGCCGCATCCTCGATGCGCTCACGCGTCCCCGCGCTCACGCGCGAACTCGGTGCATTGCTCAGGACGCGCGACACTGCCGAGATGGAAACCCCGGCCAGGGCGGCGACGTCACTCAGGGTCGACATATGGGCCAGTGTAGGGCGGCGCAGTTCACGCGAGCTCTAGGCGAGCGGGCGCTTGTTCACCAGGTAGAGGTGGGTCAGCACGAGCGGCGTCTCGCCGCGCTGGTTGGTCACCGTGACGACCTCGTGCACGTAGCCGTACCGATTGGGCTGCTTGGCGTGATCACTCTTCTCGGTGATCTCGGCGGCAACCGTGATGGTGTCCCCTATGAACACGGGCTTGATGAATCGGATGCGGTCGTAGCCATAGCTCATCGCCTGTGGATTGATGTCGCCCGCGGTCATCCCCACCGCAATCGACAGGATGAGCGTGCCATGCGCGATTCGCTGGCCGATCGGTTGCGTCGCCGCCCACTCCGCATCCATGTGGTGCGGGAAGAAGTCTCCGGTCTGGCCGGCGTGCAACACGATGTCGGCCTCGGTGATGGTTCGTCCGGTGAAGCGCCGGGTCTCTCCCGTCTCGTAGTCCTCGAACCAGCGGTCGATGGTCTGCATCAGCGTCCCTCCATGTGGCGTGCGGTCAGGTCGTTCATCCGCAGAGTGCACTGAGCGTCGGTCAGTTCACCAGCGAGGGTCTGCGTGACGAGGAGCGACAAGTCGTCCTGTAGCTCGATGTAGCGGGCGAATCGCGGCCGCAGGTAGGCGCCCTCGAGCGTGGCTCTTGTACTCCGAAAGAAGTCCAGCGTCTCCGCGTTGGTGCGGTCGTCCTCCCAGGCCACCGAATTTCCCGGCTGACCTCCCCCGTCGAAGTAGGCACCCGACTGGACCGGCGCCGACGCCAGCCAGAACGCGTGCTCGATCGCTTGGGTTCGGGCGCCCGAGTGCGCGGAGACCGCGATTCCCGCGCCCCCCAACAGCGATCCGGCGACTCCGCGCGGCCCAGCCGGGATGTCGATGTACCGGAGTCGCTTGGCGCGGAAGCCTTCTCGCGAGTAGTTCGTGTAGCCGAACAGCAGCGGCGCATAGGCGAACTCGTCCCCCTCGGCCAGGGCATCCGCGATCTCGATCGGATTCATCGTGAGGTTGTCGGCAGGAACGTGCGCCGCGAGTTCGTGCAGCAGATCGAGAGCCGCGAGGGCATCCTGCTCGGGCAGAAACTGTCCGTCGCCGCTCATGGGTAGCGCTCCGGCGTTCGCCGAGACCGTGACCAGACTGGAGAACGCGTCGATCGGCTTGCCGGACCAGAGCACCAGCCCCTCGCGGGCGAGCTCGAGCACGGCCGGCCAATCCCGCGGCGGCTCCGTGATGAGATCGGGACGGTACGCGGCGACCTGGGCCGCGGCATCGGTCGCCAGCCCCCACTGGTGGCCGAGATGGCGGTAGCTTTCGTGGGAACGACCGACCGACTGACGGGCGAGTAGTTCCAGCTCGTCATCATGGCCCGCGTCATCCAGTTGCGCGAAGAGCCCGCCCTCGGCGGCAACCGGAATGTGCGGATGATCGATCACGAGCAGGTCGTAGTGTTCGACCAGTCGCTCGATCGGATGATCGGCAAAGGCCTGAAGCGATCGGAACTCCCAGCTGATCTCGACCTCCGGACGAACCTCGCGATACACCTCCGCGGCCGCGAGCACGCTTCCGTAGCCGCGGGCGTGCTCCCAGGTGATGCCGCGAAGCAGGGTGGTCACGAGGTCGCCTTCACCGGATCCGCGAACTCGGCTCGAACCGCCGCGGTGTGCTGGCCGAGGCGCGGCGCGGGACCAGAGCCCGTCAGTGGCAGGCCATCGATGCGCAGGGGGCTTCGCGTGGTCGTGAGGGTAACTGACACGCCGCCTTCGCTGGGTTGCCGGCGAATTTGCTGGGTCATCCCGATCGCCTCGAACCCCTCGTGCGCAACAAGCTGCTCAAGCGTCAGCACGGGTGCGCACCAGACATCCGCCGGATCGAGAATGGCGAGCCAGTGGTCTGTCGTCTCGAGCGCGAAGTGCGCCGCAAGCAGCTCCGAAATGGCGTCCTGCTGCTCCCACCAGCTTTCCGGGTCAACCATCGCGGCGAGTTCGGCGATGCCGAGGAGCTCGCCGATCCGACTGACCGGGTTCATGGCGAGCGCCAGGTAGCCGTCGCTGGTCGGATAAGTGCCGTATGGAGCGGACAGGAATGCGTGGGCGGAGTGCGGGCCGCCGCGCTTCACCGTGACACTCGCGTCATTGAGATGGGTGCTCAACAGCTCGAACTGGAGGTCGAGCATCGCCTCGAGCAGGCTGGTCTGAACGTAACCGCCTAAGCCGGTGCGAAAGCGGCGGACCAGCAGCGCGGTCACGCCCTGAGCGATATGGCAGCTCATCAGGTGATCCGCGATCGAAAGGCCGACGGGGACGGGGCCGTCGTCCCGGGATCCACTCAGCCAGGGCATCCCGGAGACCGACTGTGCCAGGAGATCCTGGCCGGGACGATCCTTCCACGGGCCGGTATCGCCGTAGCCGGTCGCGCTGGCATAGACGAGCGCAGGATTGAGCTCGCGCACCGATTCATAGTCGAGTCCGATGCGTTCCATCACGCCCGGACGGAAGTTCTGGATGATCACGTCGGCCTTCGTTACCAGGTGCTTTACCCAGGCGAGGTCTTTTGCATCCTTCAGATCGGCGGCCACGCTCTCCTTGTTGCGATTCATCGCATGAAACGAGATGGTGTCGCCGTCGGCCGACTTGCCCGCGAAGGCGAGCGTTCTGCCGATATCCCCAACGCCCGGCCGTTCGATCTTGATGACCCTCGCGCCCAGGTCGGCGAGACGCACCGCGGCTACTGGTCCGGCGAGAAACTGGCTGAAATCGAGTACGAGGATGCCCTCAAGGGGCCGAATCGTCTCAGTTGCCACCGCGTGCTCCTTCTTCACACGTCGGTCGCGGTCGACTCCCGCGGAGTGCGATTACCTTGAAACTGACAGTGCTCAATCGTTTGATCAAGGCTAACGACTCGGTGAGGGACGGTCAATACCACTGAGGTGCTGCGCCAGCTCAGACGATCGGCGCAGTAAGCACGATCTTGCCGCGCCGCGGGCCCTCCGCCGCGAGCGCGTGAGCCTCGGCCGCACGCTCGAACGGGAACGCGGCCTCCACGGGGATGTGAAACCGACCCTCCTCGAACAGGGCTGCGGCAACGGCCAGCCCGTGCTTGCCGCCGGCCTGGCCCGCGAGCTCCCCCATCGAGATGCGGACGCCGAGCGCGGAAGCGCCGAAGTCGGCGATTGTGACCACGGCGTCGGCGGAGCCGGTCACGTCGATCAGTTCGGAGAGCGACCCACGACCAGCAACGTCGAGTGCGGCCTCGATCGGAGTGTCGACGAGTGCGCGAACGCGTTCGGGCAGGCCTGCGCCGTAGGTCGTGGGGATAGCACCCAGCTCGGCCAGGAATTCCTGGTTGTTCGCGCCCGCGGTGCCAACCACGCGCGCACCCCGCGCGATCGCAAGCTGCACGGCCACACTGCCGACGCCCCCGGCTGCTCCATCGATCAGCAGCGTCATTCCGTCGCGAATATCCAACAGGTCAAGCACTCGCGTCGCCGTCTCGATACTCGAGCCGCCCGCACCGGCCTCGGTTGTCGGCATCGTCGCGGGCCGGTGCGCCCAGAACGCGAGCACGGCGAATTCTGCGCTCGCACCTCCCAGTCGAGCGATCTCTACGGTGCCGAAGACCTCGTCGCCAATGGCAACGTCCGTGACTCCTTCGCCCACCTCATCCACGACGCCCGCGGCATCCACTCCCGGGATATGCGGCAGCTTCAGTTGCTTTGCAGAGGGCGATGTTCCGGCGCGAATCGCGAGGTCGACCGGGGAGACGCCGGCGGCACGCACCGCGATCCGAATGTGCCCGGGACCGGCATGCGCTTCGGGAATTTCTCCCATCGTGAGCACGTCGGGCGAACCAAAACGATCGAACTGAACAGCGAACACGCGAGCCTCTCGGGGTGGGCAGGCTAGGACAGGATGTCCTTGGCCGCAAAGCGACCATACGCGAGCGCGCCGAACACGATGAGGTAGCCCGCCTGCAGCGCAGCATTCTGGCCGAAAACGGTCCACGAGATGGGGTCGCGGAGGAAGTCGCCGAACCCCAGCCAGTAGTGGCTGAACAGCCAGGGGTGAATCCAGTCGAGTTGCGGCAACTGGTCGAGCACTTCTGAGGTCACGGTCAGGATGATCGTCGCGGCCATGGCCCCCACGGGCACATCCGTGAGGGTCGACAGGAACAGTCCGATGGCCGAAAGGCCCATCAACGAGAGTGTGGCGAACAACGCAATCAGCAACGAGCGACCGAGCGCACCGGCAATGCTCACGGTGTCTCCGGAGAGGAGGGTAACCGAGCCCGCCGGGAACAGCGCGAACCCGATGAGGGCGCCGGCGATGCACACCACGAGCGTCGCGGCCAGGCTGAATACCGCAGCCCCGACGTATTTGACCGCGAGAAGACGGATGCGGCCTGCCGGCGCGATGAGCAGGTAGCGAAGCGTTCCATTGGATGCTTCTCCGGCGATCGTGTCGCCCGCGACGACGCCGACCGTAAGTGGGAGGAACACGGGCACACAGACACCAAGGGCGACGAAAACGACGAACAGCCCGTTGTTCTCGATGCGGTCGAGGAACGCCGGGCCGGCACCGGCCGACCCCGCGTGTGTGACGCGAACCGCGATCGCGATCAGGATGGGGACCGCCGCGAGCGCCGCGAGCATTGCCCACGTGCGTTTGCGCCGGAACAGAACCGACAGCTCGGAGCCCAGCAGCGCGAGGCCGCTGGCGGGCCTGGCCCGCACAAGATCAGTGGTCAACGTTGAACCCCTCGCCGGTCAACGAGACAAACCGGTCTTCGAGGCTCGGGCTTTCGACCGTAAAGCCACGAACCCGCACCTTCGCCTTGACGAGGGCGGCGACGAGTGCGTCGGGCTCCGCAGACGCGTCACCGAAGACGGCAATGACGTCAGCCTGCTCCTCCCCCACCGGAGGTTGCACCGTCATCCCGAACTTCTCGAGGACTGCGGCGGCCAGCCGGATGTCCGGGCTCGTCAGGCGCACCCGCGGGCGACCGACCTGCCGCAGTTCGTCGAGGGTTCCCTGGGCCACGAGGTCGCCCGCGCTCATCACCCCGGCGTGGGTACAGATCTGCTCGATCTCGGCCAGCAGGTGGCTGGAGACGAAGATGGTCGTGCCCTGGGCGGCAAGCGAACGAACGAGCGTGCGCACCTCGCGGGTTCCCTGCGGGTCGAGGCCGTTCGTGGGTTCATCCAGAATCAGCAACTCGCGGGGTGTGAGGAGCGCGTTCGCGATTCCGAGGCGTTGCTTCATGCCGAGCGAGTAGGCCTTGACCTTTTTCGAGGCCGCGGCCGAGAGGCCGACGCGCTCGAGGGCATCCGCGACTCGCGCCCCTCGGGTTCGCGACGGCGCGTAGCGATCGGCGCTGTCGAGCCGCTTCAGATTGTCCGCGCCCGACAGGTACGGATAGAAGCCGGGACCCTCGACCAGTGCACCAACCCGGGGGAGAACGCTGGAGTTTTCGCGTGGGATGGATGCACCGAGCACGCGCGCCTCGCCACTGGTCGGCGACGCCAGGCCGAGCAGCATCCGAATCGTCGTCGTCTTGCCCGAGCCGTTCGGCCCCAGAAATCCGAACACCGACCCATGCGGAACGCTCAGGTCGATGTTCTTAACGGCGGCGTAGTTGCCGAACTTCTTCGTCAGCCCGCGAGTTTCGATCACGAGTTCGGCCGCGCTCACGACCCGGTTGCTACTTCTTGCAGGCGAGCGACCGACACGGAACCGGCAACAACGCGCCCGTCCGTCGTGAACAGGATGTTGACGAGCGTCGTGTGCAGAACGCGCCCACCGGCGACCGGGGTGGTCAATTCGGCGAACTCACTCGAGGAGGCGAGGCTTCCCAGCGAGCCCCCAGCAGCCACCGTGACGACGGCGTCCCAGCCGCGACCGGTGACGGTCTCGGCCGGCTTTGCTGTCGGCGACTTCGGGCTGACCTGGTGCTTCGTCAGCTCGGTGACCTTAGCCCCCGCGGGAGGCGTGAAGTTGAACAGCGATGCGGCGGGAGTCGACAGGTCGAGCGAGCTGAAGCCGATGCTGACTGCGGGCGTCTTCTGCCCGCGAGCATCGACCTGGACCTGGAGCGGCAGGCCGGTCGCGGCATCCACCGCGATCGAAACCGAACCAATGAGCGTGTCAGTCACCTTCGGTGTCAGAACCAGATCGTACGCGGGACGACCTGCTACTCGCACGTCGTCGCCGACCGTGACATTGCTCGATGGCTTCAGCTGGGCGAGGAGCTTGGTAGCCAAACCCTCGGGTGTCAGGTCGGCGGGGTTCGGAGTCGGGTCCCCGGGCGTCACACCCTGGGCCGTCGCGCCGGGTCGGGCGAAGTGTTGCCTCGACTGCGGCTGAATCTTCGCGTGCCCGACCGTGTTGTCCTTGGAGTCGTAGACCCAGACATCGCTTCCGTTGCGGACGACATCCCGTTCCGCGAGCGACTGAAGGTCCTGGACGCGAACCTTCTTGCTGCCGTCAACGTAGACGCGCAGACTGTTGGGCCCGGTCAAGAGCGCGATGTCCGCGGCGGTGCCAGACTTCGCACTCGACGGGACGCTCCCCGCCGGAAGCGACGGGAGACCGAGATCGGAGGTTTCGGCGACGGTTCCAGAGAGCGCGGTCACCTTGCTCGAGGCGACCAGCTGCAGCACCTGTGCCGGTGTCTTGATTGGAAGACTGACGGATGCGTTCGCTACCGCCGGAACCGCAATCGCCGCACCCGCAACAACGACGATCGCGACGGCGGCCGGAGCCCACCGTGACCATGTCCTGGACATCGGATGTCCACCTTCCCTCGCCGAACTAGTTCAGTTTCGAAAGTACGCCCGAAATCTGCTCATTGGCTGGCATTCTCAGAAAGATCATCCTCCGGGAGTACGCCGGGTGGAGGGTTACGCCTCGCGCGTCTTGGGTGATGACTCGAGGGTCAGTGCGGGATCGCGCAGCACCGAGTCGCCTAGTACGGCATCGATCTTTGCGAGCAGCTCTGCCGGGATCTCGACACCCGACGCGGCGACGTTCTCCTTGACCTGCTCGGGCCGTGAGGCACCGATGATCGCCGAGGCGACATTGTCGTTCTGCAGTACCCACGCGACAGCAAGCTGCGCCGGCGAGAGGTCGAGCTCGGCCGCGATCGGCGTGAGTTCCTGCACGCGGGTGAGGATGTCATCCTTCATCCAGCGGGAGATCATCCGCGCGCCACCCTTGTCGTCTGTTGCCCGTGTGCCTTCCGGCAGCGCGGCACCCGGCTTGTACTTTCCGGTGAGAACTCCCTGCGCGATGGGCGACCATACGATCTGCGAGATGCCGAGCTCCTTCGAGGCCGGAACGACCTCGCCCTCGATGACCCGCCAGAGCGCCGAGTACTGCGGCTGGTTCGATATGAGCTGGATGTTGTGCTCATTAGCGAGTGCAGCACCTGCCCGAAGCTGGTCGGCGGTCCACTCGCTGACGCCGATGTACAGCGCCTTGCCCGCGCGAACCACATCGGCAAACGCCTGGAAGGTCTCCTCCAGCGGAGTCTCGTAGTCGAAACGGTGCGCCTGGTAGAGGTCGACGTAATCGGTCTGCAGGCGACCGAGCGATCCGTCGATCGCCTCGAGGATGTGCTTCCGTGACAGGCCGACGTCGTTGTGGCCTTTGGGTCCTGTCGGCCCGAAGACCTTGGTGAAGATCTCTAGCGACTGGCGACGCTCACCCTTGAGGGCCTCGCCCAGAACGGTCTCCGCCGCCGTATTCGCGTAGACGTCGGCGGTGTCGAAGGTGGTGATGCCATTCTCGATGGCGGCCTTCACACACTGCGTCGCGGTGTCGTTCTCAATCTGCGACCCGTGGGTCAGCCAGTTGCCGTACGTGATTTCGGAGATCTTGAGGCCGGAGTTACCGAGGTAGCGAAATTTCATGCTTCAAGCCTATTCCGAGGCACTGGGTCGCAAATCCCGCGTGCGCCGCCTCAGCCGAGCGATCGCGTCGAAACCGAAACCCAGAGCGAAGACCACCGCAACGGCAACCAGCGCTGCGACCAGGGGATTCACCGCGAACCAGAAACCCGCGGCCGCCCCAATGGCGACATGGTAGAGCGTGTAGATCGTGGATGCCACGAACGAACGCGGCAGATACCGCCGCACGGCCAGGCCGCTCGCCCCCGCCGTCATGGTCACCGCGACTCTCACGAATGGCAGAAACTTCGCACCAACCAGATAGAGGCCCGGCCGACGATTCAGACCAACCGATGCGCGCTCGAAGATCCCGGACATCCGCGGTCCACGCATCCACCGCCAGCGATCGAGCCCGACGCGTCGCCCGACGAAAAATGAAATCGCATCCCCGACCATCGTCGCCGCCACGGCAACGCCGAGCACGAGCCAGAGGAACTGACCTCCGCCCGCGGCATCGAGCGTGGAGAGGGTGACAACGGCCGTCTCACCCGGAACAAACGGGAAGAAGCCGTCGACCACAAGGATGGCGGCCATCACCAGGTAGGCCCAGGGAGTGTGACCGATAGCGAGAATCAGGTTCTCGATGTCGCCCGCCATGCGGCATACCGTAGACCGGTCGAGTGGCCACGAGGTGAACGACTATTCGTCGAGCTCGCGCGGGACGGCGATTACATCGACCAGGGCGCCGTTGCGCCACACCGTGATTTCGATCGGCTTGTCGATCGCATCCTCGACCATGAGCTGCTGCACCGCGGTCGTCGAGACAACGCGCCTCCCCGCAAGCTCGACCACGACATCCCCTCGACGCAGTCCTGCCTCCTCGGCCGCGCTGTTCGGGGATACCCCGGCAACCTGAAGTCCCGTCCGCGAGCCGATGCGCTTCGCAAGCTCCGGCGCGAGTGTGATCTGCGCCCCGGCGATGCCGAGCCACGCCCTGCGCACCTTGCCCGACGTCATTAACGCGGTGATGATGCCCCGCGTCGTCGAGTTGATCGGCACGGCAAGCCCGACGCCGATGCCAGCCACCGCCGTATTGACTCCGACCATGCGGCCGCTGCCGTCCGCCAGAACACCGCCGCTGTTCCCCGGATTGAGGGCGGCATCGGTTTGGATGACCTCGTCGATGGTGCGGCCGGACTGGGTCGGCAGCGAACGGCCCAGTGCCGACACGATGCCCGCGGTGACGCTGCCCGCGAGCCCGAGCGGGTTGCCGAGGGCCACGACCAGCTGGCCGACGCGCAGCCTGGCCGCATCTCCCAGCTCAACCGGCGTGGGCACCTCGCCGCGCGCGTGCAAAACCGCGAGGTCGGAGAGCGGATCACGGCCCACAACGTCTACTACCGTGCTCGAGCCGTCGCCGAACGATGCCTCGGCCGACCGTGCGCCGGCAACGACGTGCGCACTGGTCAGGAGAAAACCGTCGGCGGTGATCACGCTCGCGCTCCCGGATCCACCACCGCGGGAAGTTCGCACGCTCACGCTCGCGACGCTCGGAAGCACAGATTCGGCGACATCCACCACCGTGCGGGAGTACGCATCCAGAATGTCGTTGTCATCCATGCGGCAATTCTGAACCGCGCCGGTCGGATGAGGGCCGGGGTTCGCTCAGGGCACAGTCGGGCTATGTCCGCGCGATCACGGTCCAGGCCGACGCGTCGATCGAGAATGGCCCGTCGGGAAGCAGCCGGGCGCACGCGGATCGGAGTGCCTCCCGCCCCGCAGCATTCAGGTCGGCAACATGAGCACCCGCCGGTCCGACGCCGAGCGTAAAGGGCGTCCACCAGTCGTCGAAGTCCGCAAACTCGACGCGAACTGTCACTAGTGACGCCTCGATGTCGCTCAACCCGACCTCGCGGAAATATCTTTCGAGCTGACCTGCATGGGTGCCCGGGCGCTCGGATTCATCGAGAGCGGCCGGGTCGAGTTCTCGTGCCGCCGACCAGAACACGGCCAGCGGACCCTGCTTGCCACCGTGGTCCCAAACGCACGCGGCGAGGCGTCCACCTGGCCTGGTCACCCGCACCATTTCGCCGATGCCCGCGACCGGGTCGGGCATGAAGTGCACGACAAGTTGGGCAACGGCGAGATCGAAGCTGGCGGTGTCGAAGGGGATCGCGTCTGCGCTGCCGAGCCGGGCGTCCAGACCGGGGAATCGTTGCGCGACCGCTTCGAGGAAGGGTTCGGAGGGATCGATCGCGCTGACCGAGGAGACCCCGAGTCGATCGACCAGCCGCCCCGTCATCGCACCCGGGCCACAGCCGACGTCAAGCGCTCGTTCGTCTGGCGAGATGCCGATCAGGTCGACGAACTTATCCGCTAGCGGTTCCGAGTATCGGCCCATGAATCGGTCGTACGCCTCGGCGGCAACCTCGAAGCTCATGCGCCAAGGGTAACCCTTGGGAAATTACCGTCCGAAGGCCGTTGCCGCCGGGCAGTCGAAGGGGTCGCCGCCGGCCGCGAGGCCAACCTGGTTGAGGTAGCGGATGACGATGGCGTACGACTGCCAGATCGTGGTCTCCGTGTAGTCGATGTCGTGCGCCCGGCAGTATTCCTTGGCGATCACCTGTGCACGCTTAAGGTGCGGGCGCGGCATGTTCGGGAACAGGTGGTGCTCGACCTGGTGGTTGAGTCCTCCCATGTAGTAGTTCATGAACCAGCCGCTGCGGATGTTGCGAGACGTCAGTACCTGGCGACGAAGAAAATCGACCTTGGAGTCGTGCGGAAGGATCGGCATGCCCTTGTGATTCGGAGCGAAGGATGCCCCCATGTATACGCCGAAGACGGCGAGCTGAACGCCGATGAAGGCGGCGGCCATTCCGGGAGGCAACATGAGGAAGATCACGGCAACGTAGGCGACGATGCGGAGGACCAGCATGGGCGCCTCGAGCCAGCGCTTGTCGACCTTTCCCTTGCCGAAAACAGTTCCGAGTCCGCGGATATGGAGGTTCAGGCCCTCGCCCATCAGAATCGGAAAGAACAGATAGCCCTGGCGCCTGGTCAGCCAGGCGTAGACGCACGTCGCCC
>Ga0193728_1000163_pt1 | contig 29332 bp, 29 predicted proteins | sample U1c1metaG_FD_143037 | JGI IMG/M metagenome (GOLD analysis project Ga0193728, IMG submission 143037) | Soil microbial communities from a riparian zone of the East river system, Colorado, United States - U1c1 | ecosystem: Environmental > Terrestrial > Soil > Riparian zone | place: USA: East River... | reverse complement strand
CGACCGGCGATCCACACACAGCCCCGCGCGCCTGCTCGCGCTGATCGTGGCGCTGGTGGCGAGCGTCTATTACATCGAGCGGCTGCTGTTCGGGCGCACGGGCGTGTGGTGGGTCGCGCTCGCCGGTGCCGTCGGCGCGATCACGCTCGCGGCGCTTGCATATGTCGGCCCGCACGTAGATGGCAGGCGCGGAGGTTGGCTGCGGGCCGCGACAATCGCGCTGACGCTCGTGGCGGTCGGCGTGCTGCCATTGAGCGCGGACATAGTCTCGATCAAAAATGGCGTGACCGACGCCGGGTATGTCGGCGCGCTGCCGCGCGAAGAGCAGCGCCTGGTGAGCTCCTACCTGCGCTCACATCAGGGCGGCGCGCGGTACGAGCTGGCGGCGGAGTCGGCGACGCAGATCGGCTCGCTGGTCGTGCAGGAGGCGCGAGCGGTGCTGATCCTGACGACCTACGACGCGCGCGTGTTCACAACCGTCACCGAGCTGCGACGGGCGATCGCGCGGGGCGAGGTGAAGTATGCGTTCCTGAACTCGTTCTGCGGCAAACACATCTCGACGGTCAACGCGGCCTGCTCGGAACCGGCTCTGTGGGTGCGCGCGCACGGAACCGACGTCTCGCGCAAGGCCGGGCTCAGCCGCGGCGGCGTGTTGTGGTTGCTGCCGGGAGCAAAGCCGTGAACCCATGGGCCCGCATGGCGGCGCTGGATCGGCGTCCTCCCTCGCTCGTGTGCCGAGCACACTTCGCTCGGTGCGTCCTTGCCCAGCTTGCCCTGCGAGCCCATGGAGGCGCGGGATGACCAGGATGGACGCATCAAGCCTGAGCGAGATCGCCAATGCGGCGCGCGAGAGCGGGCGGATCGCGCTCGACACCGAGTTCATGGGCGAGGGGCGCTATCGGACGCTGCTGTGCCTGATCCAACTCGCCGTGCCGGACGGACCGCGGGGCGAACGGATCGAGCTCGTCGACCCGCTCGCCAAGGATCTCGACGTGACGCCGCTGGCGGACGTGCTCGCCGATCCACACGTCCAGGTGGTCGTACACGCGGGGCGCCAGGACATCGCGCTCATGCGCCGGCGGCTGCGAACGGATGTGCAAAACGTGTTCGACACGCAGGTCGCGGCGGGGTTCGCGGGGATGGCGGCGCAGGCCTCCTACGACACGCTGCTGACCGAGCTGCTGGGCATCAGAGTCGCCAAGAGCGCGAGCTTCACGCGCTGGGACGCGAGACCGCTCTCGCCCGAGCAGCTCGCGTACGCGCGTGAGGACGTCTTGCACCTACTGGAGTTGGCGGGCGCCCTGGAACGCCGGCTGACCGAGATCGGGCGCATGGAGTGGGCGCGCGAGGAGTGCGAGCCGCTGCGGGAGTCGAGCGACGAGCGCGACCTGGAGACGGTGTTCGCGCGGCTGCCGCGCGTGCGCGGGCTGAACGCCTCCGCGCAGACGATCGCGCGCGAGCTGGTGCGCTGGCGCGAGGAACTCGCGGTCGCCCAGGACCAGCCCGTGCAGCGGATCCTCGCCGACGCCGCGCTCGTGGAGATCGCCAAGCGCAGGCCCACCTCCCAGGCCAAGCTGGAGCAGATCCGCGGCGTGAACCAGGGCAGCCTGCGCCGGCGGGGACGGGACCTGCTGGAGGCGGTCAAACGCGGAAGCGAGATGCCGCCGCTGGAGAGCACACAGGACGCGCGCCTCCCCGCGCCGAACCCTGACGACGCGCCCTTGATCACGCTCGCCGAGGCGCTCGTGCGTGCCCGGGCGCGCGAGGCGGGCCTCGCTTACGAGCTGCTCGCCGCGAAGGCCGACCTGCAGGCGATAGTCATCGCCAAGCGCCTCGGCGAGAAAGAGGCGGATGTGCGCACGCTGCGCGGTTGGCGACGCGAGCTGATCGGCGAGGAGCTCCTGGAACTGCTCGACGGCAAGGTGTCGCTATCGGTGCGCGGGCGGCAGCTTCGCATTTTGCCGTGAGTCAGAGTCGGCTCGATGAGCGTCGGTGGCTCGTCGCGCGGTCAGCGCAGTCAGCACACATCGGTCATACAAAGCTCAGAATAACGGTCATACGAAATGATATGGTTTCTGCCATGGTCAGCGCACTCCCAGCCATCGCCGTCGAGCTTGGAGCCGACGAGCGAACGCTCCGTCGCGCGACCGCGCGGGGCACCGTTCGCGCTCGCCGGCCGCGGGCGCGGCAGCTGGAGCTCCCCGCCGGCGAGCTCGACTACCTGCGCGCTCACTGGGGCCTCCTCCACAAGCTGACGGCTGCGCTGCGCACCGAGCCGAACGTGGCGCTCGCCACGCTCTACGGGTCGGCGGCACGCGGTGACGACCACAGCCGCTCCGACATCGACCTGCTGGTCGCCTTCCGCAACGACGCCCCCAGGGCGGCTTCTGCGCTGGCGCGCCGGCTGGAGCGCGCGCTCGAGCGCCCGGTGGACGTGGCCCGGCTGTCCCGGGTGCGGGACGAAGCGCCGCTGCTGCTCCTGCAAGCCCTCGACGAGGGGCGCGTCCTCGTCGATCGGGACGGAGCGTGGCCACAGATGCTCGGTGCGCGCCGCGCAACAGCGCGTGCGGCCCAGCGTCAGATGGCGGTCAACCGGCGGGCGGCGGCGCACTCGCTCGACCGGCTTCTCGCCGAGGAGTTCTGATCGTGGGTCGGGCTCAGGGAGGCGCTTCACCGGCATCGGCCGGCACATCGCGCCGGCGGCGACGCACCCCCGACGAAGCGCGCCTCATCGAGCGGTTCAAACGCCTCGCGCCGCAGCGGGACGCGCTCAAGCTCGCCCTGCGCCCATTCACGAACTCCAGCACGCCTCTCCCAGTGTCGAGGCCGGGCAGGTCTTCGACGACGTGGTCCTGCTCGGAAAGACGCTCGCCGGCTTCGCCACCAGCTACGTGACATGGCTGGAGCGGCACGGCATCGCGCTCCTTCCACCGCAGCGGTGAACCGGCGGTGCGAGCTCGTCGGCAACGAGCTCTTCGAGCTGCTCGACTGCAGAGTGTCGCTGTCGACTGCGTTCTCCTGGCGCAGCCCATATTTCTCCTCGTTGTGCGGAAGGCAGAGGAGCGCCGGCTCGCTCCCGTCGCGGACTCGTTGTTGGTCGCTCGCGTTGAGCTTCGTGAAGCGCGTCAGCTTCAGCGCGGCGTACTCGGGCAGCATGCCGCGAGGACGGTCCTGCAGGATGACCAGCGGGCGCAGCTTCGCGGGCGCCTTGAAGGTGGGTATCGGGGCCAGCTCGCCGTCCCTGATCGCGCGCCACCGTGGCGGTCCGTAGCGGAATGCACGGGACAGGCGGCGAGGCGGAGGGTTATTTGATGTTGTTGTACACCGTGAACAGCGGCAGGTACATCGAGATCACGATGAAGCCGACGATGCCGCCGATGACGATGATCATGACGGGCTCCATGATCGAGGTGAGCGCTTTGACGGACGCCTCGACCTGGTCCTCGTAGAACTCGGCGATCTTGTCGAGCATCGAGTCCAGCGCGCCGGTCTCCTCGCCGACGCCCACCATGTGCGTGACCATCGTCGGGAAGATCGGCTCCTCGGCGAGCGGCGCGGCGATCGTGCCGCCGCGCTTGACAGAGGCGATCACGCTGTCCATCGCCTCTTCCACGACGACGTTGCCGCCCGTGCGCCCGGTGATCTCCAGGGCCAGCAGGAGCGGTACGCCGGCGCTCGTCAGCGAGGCGAGCGTACGCGACCAGCGCGCGACCGCGACCTGCTGAACGATCGCGCCGATCTTCATCGGCACGCGCAGGCGGAAGCGGTCCCACTGCGGACGCCCCCAGGAGGACTTCTTCCACTTAAGGAACGCAACCACGATGGCCGCGGTCCCGCCGAACAGCAGCCACCAGTAGCCGGTGACCGCGTGGGACATCGCGACGGAGACCTTGGTGATCGAAGGCAGTTCGCCCCCGAACTGCTTGAAGACGCCCTCGAACACGGGTACGAGGAAGGCGACGAGCGCCATCATGACGCCGACGGCGAAGATGATCACAAGCGTCGGGTAGACCATCGCGGATTTGATCTGGCGGCGCAGCGAGGCGTCCTTCTCGAGCTGGTCGGCGACGCGCAACAGCGCGCCCTCGAGCACGCCTCCGGCCTCCCCCGCCTGGGTCATCGCGACGAACAGCGGGCTGAAGACCTTCGGGTGGCGCGCCATCGCGTCGCTCAACGACAGGCCCGCCTCGACGTCCTTGCGCACGGCCACGATCGTTTCCTTCAGGAACTTGCTCTCGGTCTGCTCCTCAAGCACGTACAGGGCGCGCAGAATGCTCATGCCCGAGGAAATCATCGTCGAGAGCTGGCGCGAGAAGACCGCGAGCTCGGAGGGTTTGACGCTCTTCAGGAACTCGAGCTCGATCTCGCGCGAGGCGTGCTTGTCGGCGATCTCCAGGACGATCAGCCCCCGCGCGCGCAGCTGGTCGGAGACCGCCTGCTTGGAGTCGGCCTCGACCTCGCCCTTGGCCTTGACTCCCGCCAGATCCATCGCCTTGAAGACAAACGTGCTCATGTCCTAAACCTCGCTTTCCTACGCCGCCGCCAAAGATCCCGCGCCCAGCAGTCGCCGCAGCTCCTCGGGCGTGGAGGAACGGGACTCGGCGAGCTTCTGGGTGATCTTGCCCGCGCGCACCAGCGACGCCAGCGAGGCATCCATCGTCTGCATGCCCGACGCCGAGCTGGTCTGCAGGACCGAGTAGATCTGGTGGGTCTTGCCCTCACGAATCAGGTTGCGCACCGCCGGGTTGGGTACCAGCAACTCGGTCGCGACGACGCGCCCGGAGCCGTCGGCGGTCGGCAGCAGCTGCTGGGTCATGATGCCCTGCAGCGCAACGGACAGCTGCACGCGCACCTGGCCCTGCTGGTGGGCGGGGAACACGTCGATCACGCGGTCGATCGTCTGGGCGGTGTCCTGGGTGTGCAGCGTTGCGAACACGAGATGGCCGGTCTCGGCCGCGGTCAGGGCGGTGGAGATCGTCTCCAGGTCGCGCATCTCGCCGACCAGGATCACGTCGGGATCCTCGCGCAGAGCAGCCTTCAGAGCGTCGGAGAAGCTGTGCGCGTCAGAGCCCAGCTCGCGCTGGTTGACCAGGCACTTCTTGTGCGCGTGCAGGAACTCGATCGGATCCTCGATCGTCATGATGTGCTCCTCGCGCGTCCGGTTGATCTCATCGATCATCGCCGCCAGCGAGGTCGACTTGCCCGAACCGGTCGGGCCCGTCACGAGCACGAAGCCGCGCGGGCGGCGCGTGAACTCATACACCGTCGCGGGCAGCCCCAGCTCGTCGATCGAGGTCATCCCGACCGGGATCAGGCGGAAGGCCGCACCGATCGCGCCACGCTGGTAGTAGGCGTTGACGCGGAAGCGTGCGTGCCCGGGAATCGAGTAGGCGAAGTCCAGCTGCCAGTCGGTCTCCAGGCGCTGGCGCTGGTCGCCGTTGAGGATCGAGTAGACGATCTCGCGCGTGTCTGACGGCGACAGCTCCGGATAGTCCTCCACCTGCGAGAGCCGCCCACGTACGCGCACGGTGGGGCGCGCACCGGCGCTCAGGTGCAGGTCCGAGGCCCGTCGGGATACGACCTCCATCAGCAGGTCCGCGAAATCGATGTCCATGCCCGCCCATCGACATTTGCGGGCTCGGCCATTAGCGGCGGACGAGCACGTGATCGGGACTGGACGAAGGTATGAGGCCCGCAGGGCGGCCTCGGGGGCTTGACACCGTCGGCGTGGCGAACGCGTACAGGCTCAACTGCTGCCGATGACCCGAGCGATCTCTGCGATCGAGGTGCGGCCCTGGCGGACCTTCTCCAGGCCGTCGTCGCGCAGGCGGCGCATGCCCTGGCGGACAGCGACATCGCGGATCTCCTCCGCGGGCCGGCGTTCGAGCGCCAGCTTCTGGATCTCGGCAGAGACGTCCATCACCTCATACAGGCCGACGCGGCCGCGGTAGCCGCTGCCGCCGCAGCGCCGGCAGCCGACGGGCTCGTAGGCCTCCAGGTCGACGAGCGCCTTGTAGCCGCTGTCGCGCAGAATCTGGGCCGGGATGATCGTGCGGCGCTTGCAGTGCGAGCAGAGCTTGCGCGCCAAGCGCTGGGCGACGACGCAGTCCAGCGCGGAGGCGACGAGGAACGGCTCGATGCCCATCTCGACCAGGCGCGAGATCGCGGAGGGCGCGTCGTTGGTGTGCAGCGTGGAGAGGACCAGGTGGCCGGTCAGCGCAGACTCGACGGCTATCTGGGCGGTCTCGCGGTCGCGGATCTCCCCGACCATGATCACGTCGGGGTCGGCGCGCACCATCGAGCGCAGACCGGCGGCGAAGGTGAGGCCGACCTTGGGCGAGACCTGGACCTGGGTCAGACCCGCCATTTCGTACTCGACGGGATCCTCAACCGTGATGATGTTCTTCTCCACGGTGTTCAGGCGCTGCAGCGCCGCATACAGCGTCGTGGACTTGCCCGAGCCGGTCGGGCCCGTCACGAGCACCGCCCCGTGGGTCTCGTGGAAGGCGCGTTCGAAGCGCTCGCGCTCGGCCTCGGCCATGCCGAGCTTGTCGAGCTCGACCACGACCGAATCCTTGTCGAGCACGCGCAACACGACCGCCTCGCCATGGACGCTCGGCAGCGTGACGACACGCAGGTCGACGTGGCGACCCTCGACGGTCAGGCCGACGCGGCCGTCCTGGGGCAGCCGGCGCTCGGCGATGTTCAGCTCAGCCATGATCTTCACGCGCGAGACCACTCCGGAGGCCATGCGACGCGCCACGGTGGTGACGTCCTGGAGGACCCCGTCGATGCGGAAGCGCACGCGCAGCTCGCGCCCGTCTGGAGCGAGATGGATGTCGGAGGCGCCCCGCTCGACCGCCTGGGCGACGATCTGGTTGACGAGCTTGATGACCGGGGCGTCCTCGGCGGTATCGCGCAGATCGACGACCTCCGCACCGCCCTCTTCTTCCTCGACCTGCCCGTCGGAGGCGGTAACGGCGTCCTCGAGTCGATCCAGGCGCGAGATCAGAGTCGCGATGTCATCCGGTGGGGCAACCGCGATGCGCACCTCATAGCCGGTCATGATCGCGATGTCGTCTACGGCCAGAACGTTGGAGGGATCGGCCATCGCCACCAGCAACGTGCGCTTGTCGGCGAACGTGACGGGCACGGCCTGGTAGCGCTTGGCGGCCGTCGTGGTCACGAGATTGGCGGCGGACATGTCCACGGAGAAGGCGCCGAGATCGAGATGGTCCAGGCCGTAGCGCTCGGCCAGCGCGCGCGATAGCCCGTCGTGGTTCAGCGCGCCGGCGTCCAGCAGGACACGCTCGGGGGTGGTGCCGAGACCTCGCGAGTTCTCGATCGCCTCTTCCACCTGGCCGCGCGAGGCGAGACCCATGTCGACGATCACATCGGTCAAAAAGCGGGATGAGGAACCACGGCGGCTGGGTCGGGTGATGCCGGTCCACTCGCCCGGCTGGCGCATGGCCTCTTCGGAAGCCACCTCATCGGGATCGAGCGCGGGCATCAAAGCGCCGGACTGCTCAACCGATATGTCCTCGTCTGTCGCTACGGTCGTCTCGACCTCGACGACCGGATCCTCGAGAGCATCGACGCCCTCCTCCATGCCGAAGATCGCGTGCAGGTCCGGACCCGCCTGTCCAGGTGCATCGCTCATCTTGACCGCGTCTCGGCCATGCTCGACCTCATCACGGCCCGCCGACCCCTCGGCCAAACCCCAGCCCGGTGGTCGCGTGGGCGCAGATGCTCACCGCCGGCCGGACTGGTCCAGCTGGTCCAGCGCGCGGCGCATGACCTCCAGCGGCGGGCGCACGCCCGTCCACAACTCGAAGCTGAGCGCGCCCTGGGCGAGTAGGACCTCCAGCCCTGTGACGGTGCGCGCGCCGTGGGATCGCGCGGCGGCGAGCAGCGGGGTCGGTGAGGAGCTGTAGACGAGATCGACGACATGGGAGTAGTCACCGACTTGATCGAACGTAACCGCTGGGAGGTTGAGCCCCTGAGCCTCAGTGGCCGACTGTTTTAGGGATGCGAGACCCGGCTCAAGTCCGACGGAGGTGCAGTTGACGAGCAGGTCGGCGGGCGCGGGAGCAGCTGCCGCGCGAACGCCGAGATCGCGCGCGAGCGCGGCGGCGCGCTCGGGCGTGCGGTTCCAGATCGACACCTCGCGCGCCCCGGCCTCGCGCAGAGCCCAGACGACCGCCCGCGCGGAGCCGCCCGCACCGAGCACGAGCGCACTCATGCCCCGTGGCGGGACGCCCAGCGCGGCGAGAAAACCGGGAGCGTCGGTGTTCTCCGCCGCGACCTCACCGTCGGCGGCGAACATGAGCGTGTTCGCGGCGCCGATCGCGCGCGCGGTCTCACCGGCGGTGTCCGCGAGCGCGAGCGCGGCGTGCTTGTGCGGAATCGTGACGTTCGCCCCGACGAAGCCGGCGTGCGGGAGCGCGCGGACCGTCTCGAGGAAGCGCGCGGGCGGGACCGGCAGCAGCTGATAGCGCCAGTCCACCATGCCCAGCGCCGCGAGTGCGGCGTTGTGCATAGCCGGCGAACGGCTGTGCGCGACGGGCCATCCGAGGACTCCCAACCGTGACATCTGACGGCTACGCCTCGCCCCGCCTCTAGGACCGTTTCCGGCAAGTCGGGACGCGACCGCCGTTGGCGGCGAGCGCTTCGCGGTAGGCCGCGGCATCGCGTTCGAACTGGGCGTTGGTGGTCGAGAACACCTGCTCGCCGCAGCCGTCGGCGCCGGCGACGTAGTACAGGTAACCGACATGGGCCGGGTGCGCGGCGGCGTGGATCGAGGCGAGACCGGGATTGTCGATCGGGGTCGGCGGCAGGCCACGGTGCAGGCGCGTGTTGTAGGGGGAGTCGAGCGCGAGTTGAGCGGTGGTGAGCGGTCGGGTGTAATCATGGAGGGCGTAGCGGATCGTCGCGTCGATCCCGAGCGGCATGTTCAGATGCAGGCGGTTGTAGATGACGGCGGCGACCTTCGCGCGATCGCCGGGAAGCTGCGCCTCGCGTTCGACCATCGAAGCGACGATCAGCAGCTCGTAGGGAGTGATGTGCAACTCGCGCGCGCGGCGGACCTCCTCGTCGCCGAAACGTTCGGTGAACGCGATCAGCTGTTCGTGCACGAGCCGGCTCGCCGGGTCGCCGCGGTAGAGGTCGTAGGTGGCCGGAAACAGGAAACCTTCGAGGTTGGGCGTGTTCGGCGGCGCGCCGTAGTGGGCGGGGTTCAGGAGCGACGAGCGCTTGGACACCGTCAGGTAGCTGCCCCTCAGGCCGGCGGCATGCGCGCGAGCCGCGATCTGCCGGCGCGTTTCGCCCTCGGGGATCAGCACCCGCACCACGATCCGTGCGGCGACCGGGGGCTTGGCGTGTGTGGTGTGCGTGAGCTGTTCGATCGCCAGCCAGACCGCGCCCGCGACGAGGACCAGGGCCAGCACGGCCAGCACCCGCGTCAGCCACGAGCGCCCGCGCCGGGGAGGCGGTGACCCTGGCGGCTCCGGTGGCCCCGGCGCCGGCATGACGGGAGGCGGCATGACAGGAGGCGGCACGACGGGAGGCGGCATGACAGGAGGCGGCACGACGGGAGGCGGCACGACGGGAGGCGGCAACGGAACCTCGACCACCTCAGAGATCGGCCGTGAGGCAGCGCGCCGCCGTTCGCGCTCAGCGCGGTCGCGCTCCCGCTCCTCTTCGGTCCTAGGCACGCTGGCGGAGTCTGGCATGCAGCCAGCTCTCGAGCATGTGGGCGGCCGCGCGGGAGTCCTCGCCGGCGCGGTGCGAACCCTGATCCTGGCGGGCGATATGAGTGGTGTAGCGCTCGTCGTGCAGCTCGACGGGGATGCCCTCCCCCAGGCGCAGGGACAGGCGCCGCGCGAACTCCCGCGTCTCGCGCGTCTGATCGGAGTCTCCTCCTCGCAACGACACGGGCAGCCCGACGACGACCCGCTCGACTTCGCGATCGCGAATCAGCTCTTCGATGGCGCGCAACCCGCTGCGGCTGGCGGGCCGGGGGATGGCCTCGATAGGAGTGACGATCGTGCCCGTCGGGTCGCTGAGCGCACAACCGCAGCGAGCGCTGCCGTAGTCCAGAGCGAGCACGCGACTCATGACCCCAGCGCCTCCTCGATCGCGGCGCGCGCGGCGAGGAGCGCACCCTCGAGCTTGTCGGGGTCGCGCCCGCCGGCCTGGGCGACGGTGTCACGGCCTCCTCCCCCGCCGCCGACGATCGCCGCCGCAGCCTTGACGATCGCCCCAGCTTTAACACCGCGCGCGACGAGCTCGGGGGCAACGCCCGCCGCGAGATGCACGCGTCCATCGACGGCCGTGCCGAGCACGATCGCGGCCCCGTCGAGCCGACCCCGAACGTGGTCGAGGATCTCCATGAGCGCGTGCGCATCGGGCACGGAGACGGTCGCGGTGAGCACCGGAGCGCCGGCGACGGACTGGGCGGAGGAGGCGAGCGCCTCCACGTCGACCGCGGCGCCGGCCGGACCGGCGCTCTCGCGCATGGCGCGCTCCAGCTCCCGGCGCTCTAACTCGCGGGCGCGCAGATTGGCGAGCGCGTCCTGCGGCTGGGTGCGCAACTCGGCGGCGATGTCGGTGAGCAGACGGTCGTGGTCACGCAGCAACTTCACCGCGCCGGACCCGGTGAGGGCCTCGATGCGGCGCACATTGGCGGCGGAGGACGTCTCGCTCACGATGTGAAACACGCCGATCTCGGCGGTGGTGCGCACGTGGGTGCCGCCGCACAGCTCGCGCGAGTAGGAGTCGTCGCCGATCTGGACCATGCGCACGACCTCGCCGTACTTCTCCCCGAACAGGGCCATGGCGCCGAGGCGCCGGGCCTCGTCCAGGGTCGTGGAGATCGCGCGGACGGGGTCGCCTGCGGCGATCCGTGCGTTGACCGTGTCCGCTACGTCGCGTAGCTCATCGGCGGTGAGCGCGCCGGTGTGGGTGAAGTCGAAACGCAGCTTGTCCGGTCCCACGTAGGAGCCGGCCTGGCGGACATGGGCGCCGAGACGCTCGCGCAGGGCGGCGTGCAGGAGGTGGGTGGCCGTGTGGTTGCGCTCGGTGGCGCGCCGCGTAGCGTGGTCCACGCGCGCAAGCACGGGCTCCTCAGGCGCGAGCGAGCCCTGTTCGAGGGAGACCTCCAGCGCCTGGTCATCGCCGAGGCGATAGACGTTCGTCACGCGCCCCAGACATGCGCCAGAGGCGCATTCGATCGTGCCGGTGTCGGAGACCTGACCGCCGCCGGCCGGATAGAACGGCGACTCGGCGAGCTTCACGAGCATGCTCTGGCCGGGGCCAGAACGCGCTAGAGCTTCCGTCCCCACTCCGTCGGGCACGGAGGACGTTGCGCCGTTCGAAGCGCCTACAGGGGCGAGCGCTCCGATCGTTGTCTGCTGAAGCTCGGTCTCATACCCGGTGAAGCGGGTGGGTCCGACGGAGGCCGCGAGCTCACGGGCCCGCTCGCGCGGATCGATGCCGTCGCCCTCGAGCGCCACTGCGCCGGCCGCGGCCGCTCGGGCGCGGGCGCGCTGGGCATCCATCAGCCGCTCGAATCCCTGCTCGTCGACGCCCAGGCCACGCTCGTCGGCCAGCTCGCGTGTCAGGTCGAACGGGAACCCGTAGGTGTCGTGCAGAGCAAACGCGTCGGCCGCGGCGATCGCCTGCTCCCCCGAGTCCAGCGCGCGGGCGATCAGCTCGTCCAGCAGCCCGGTGCCCTGCTCGAGCGTGCGCCCGAAGGCGTCCTCCTCGGAGGCGAGCCAGCGCTCGATCGGGTCGCGCTGGTCGAGCAGCTCAGGGTAGGCGCCGGCCATCAGCTCGCGCACGACGGTGGCGTAGCGGAGCAGGAACCCCGGCGCCATGTCCAGACGGCGTGCCTGCAGGATCGCGCGGCGGGTGAGGCGGCGCAAGACATAGCCGCGGTCTTCGTTGGAGGGGACGACCCCATCGGCGATCAGGAACGACATACCGCGAGCGTGATCGGCGAGGATCCGCAGCGCGCGGTCGGCGATGGGGTCCTCGCCGTAGCGGCGACCTGCGAGCTCCTGGCCGAGGCCGATCAGCGGCTGGAACTGGTCGGTGTCGAACACCGAGTCTCGGCCCTGCAGGATCGCCGCCAGGCGGTTGAGACCGAGGCCCGTGTCGATATTGCGGGCGGGCAGCGCCTGAAGAGTGTCATGAGGGTCCTGGTCGTACTGCATGAATACGAGATTCCAGTACTCCAGAAACCGCTCGTTCTCTCCGCCGGGCAGATCATCGGCGGCGCCGAAGGAGAGGCCGCGGTCGACGTACAGCTCCGAGCACGGCCCGCTGGGACCGACCGGTCCGGCTTCCCAGAAGTTCTCCGAGCGCGGACACCCGACGATGCGCTCCCGCGGGACGCCAACGTCCAGCCAAAGCTCGATCGCCTCCTCGTCCGGACCAAGCCCGAGCCGATCGTCACCGGAGAACACCGTCACCCATATGTCGGCCGGGTCGAACGAGAACACTTCCAGGGACAGGTCCCATGCGAAGCGGATCGCCTCGGCCTTGAAGTAAGCGCCGATCGAGAAATTGCCGAGCATCTCGAAGAACGTGAGGTGGCGCAGGGTGCTGCCGACGTGGTCGATGTCGGGCGTGCGAAAGCACTTCTGACAGCTCGCCAGCATCGGCGCTGGCGGGTCGGAGCGACCCAGGAAGTAGGGCTTCAGCGGCTGCATGCCCGCGGTCGTGAGCAGCACCGTGCGATCGTCCGCGGGCGGCACCAGCGATGCGGAGGGAATGCGCAGGTGGTCACGCTCGGCGAAGAAGCCGAGAAACCGCTCGCGAATCTCATCCGAGGTCATCGCCAGATGATGTTAAGGGAGTACGCACAAGCCGCGACTGGCGAAAGATGAGAGGATTCCCATGAAGGCCGCGCGGCGAGCAGAATGCCCGGCGTCCCGTCAGGCAATAGTGCCGTGACCGACGATCCGATCGCCGTCATACAAGCACGCGATCTGACCCGGAGCGGTGCGCTCGGCCGGTTCAAGCAGAGTGACCTCAATCGCAGGATGCTCGCCGGCTCCAGCAGGAGCAGCGAGACGGCAGCGCAGGCGCGCACCTCGATAGCGGACTTTGATCGCGTCGACGCGATCGCCGTCGCGATGGAGTATCGCCTCTCGGACGTGCACGGTCGTGGTGAGCAGCTCACCGCGCGAACCGACGGTGACGGTGTTCGAAGCGTGATCAGTCGCCAGCACATACAGCGGCTCGCCCGCACGGTCCAGGCCGGGCCCTGAGCCCAGCCCGCGACGCTGGCCGACGGTGACGGTGTGGATGCCGGCGTGCTCTCCCAGCAGGCGGCCGTCGCGATCGACGATCTGCCCCGAGCGCACGCCCAGGCGACCGTGTCGAGCCAGGAACTCGGTCCGACCGGTGCCCGCGAGGAAGCACAGATCCTGAGAGTCTGCCCGGCCCGCGACCGGCAGCCCGGCGCGCTGCGCGAGCGCGCGAACCTCGGGCTTGGTCAGCTCGCCGAGCGGGAACCGCAGGCGCTCCAGCGAATGCAGTGAGAGCGCGCTCAGCGCGTAGCTCTGATCCTTGGCTGGATCCACCGCCGTCTGCAGCAGCGGCCCCAGCGCGGGCTCGTCGGAATCGATGCGCGCATAATGGCCGGTCGCGAGCGTCCGCGCGCCCAGCCGAGTGGCGAGCTCGAGCATCGCATCGAGACGCACCGAGCCATTGCAGCGCACGCATGGATTGGGCGTGAGGCCGGCCGCGTGATCGGTCAGCCACGGCTGCACGACGCCGGCGCGAAACTCGGCGCGGAGGTCGATCGAGAAGTGCGGCACGCCGAGTTCGTGCGCGAGCGAGCGCGCGGAGCGGACGGCCTGGGCGGAGCAGCAGCTGAGATCGCCGTCGTTGGCCGGATCCGACCACAGCTCGAGTGTGATCGCCACCGTCTCGTCTCCCATCTCGGTGATGAGCAACGCGGCGACGGCCGAGTCGACTCCGCCGCTCATCGCCACGAGCGTGCGCTCTGCCACCGGCGCGAGGTTGGCCTGGCGCAGGGCGGAGCCGAGCGCGCGATGCAGTGCATCGGCGGCGAGCTCGGCAGCATGGCGCTTGGCCGCTGTCAGACCTCCAAGCTCCTCGGCGATCCTCTCCGGACCGATCAGGGCAGCTCCCAGCAGCGGCGTGTCGCGTAGCAGCAGAGCGACGACCGCGCTGCCGGCCGCGATCGTGGCGCCGCAGCCGCTCGCGTCATAGCCGGCGTCGAGGATGCGCCCATCGGGAGCGTCGGGGTCGAGCGCGAGCGAGACGCGGATCAGATCGCCGCATACCGCCCCACCCGCGGCACCGGTGTGCGCCCCCGCGGGAGCGTGTCCGCGCGCGAGCGGTCGTTCGAGGTGTTCAGCCAGGCCCGTGGCGAGAGTCACCTGGTCGAGTGTAATTCAGGAGTGGCGTCGCGATTCAGATACGGCCTGCTGAATCGCAAACGCGTCGGTGAGACCTGTGAGCACGGTCGTCTGACCGTGCGGGTTGACGATCAGCAGGGTCGGGGTCTGGGTGACCTGGACGGCGTGGGTGACCGTACCGAACGACCCGACCTGCCCGGCGAAGGCGTAGTGGACGACGACCCTGCCACCGAGGGCGTGCTGGACCGCCGGGAGCGCGTTGTGAACGGCCATGTCGTCGGAGCCGTGACGATCCCAGAACAGGATCAGCACGGTCTTGCGCTGATGCAACTCGTGTTCCACCGGGGCCTGCATGCTCGCCTTGGTGGCAGCGGCGTGTTTGACCGCGGGCGGCGCGACATGGGCGTGTCCGGGCGTCACGGCCGCGGGGTGTGCGGGTGCGCTGGTGGCGGTGTGGCCCGCGGGCGGGGTGGCCGTCGAGGATGCGGAGGGTTCTGAGGTTTCCACGCGGTGGGCTTCGTGCTGGGACTGAGCGACGGCACCGTGGGCTTTGTCGATCGCGCGAGTCAGACCTGTGACTCCGGGAGCCGCGCCGTGGTAGACGTGTGTGGGCGCCGCGGCCGCTTTGGCCTCAGCCGCGGCCGAGGGGGCCGCGGGCGCACTGGAGGCGGCAGGGCTCGAGCCCGAGCCGCCGCCGGAGTTGGGCTTGCGGCCGTGCAGCGCGGCGAACCACACGAGCACAAGCAGCGCGAGCGTGACGAGCGCGATCTGGTAAGGGCGGGACAACTGGGTCATAGGGCTAGGCCCTGTGTCGGCAAATATCGCCTCCGAGTTGAACCGTGCCCGCCGCGATGGACTTCCCACGCGGCTTCATCGGGCAACTCACCGGTGCAGTGACACGCAACGAATGCTCATGAACCGCCCCGCCCGGCGTCGGACTGCGAGATGCCGCGCTGGCTCCGCCGTCCATACGAGCCCGACACGTACGATCGCCGACCGGGGGACGATTACAACGAGCGCAGGCCACGCAGGACGGCGTGCACCACCGCGTCTGTCGCCACAGTCTCCTGCCCACCACCGAGCATGTCTTTGAGCACCGTCTCACCGGCGCCGAGGATCGCCACGTAGCGGGCCTCGAGCGTGTTCGCGTAGCCAAGCTGTCCCTTCAGCGAGCGTCCTGCGAGCTCCATCTGCGCCGTCAACCCGGCGGCGCGAGCCTCCGTGAGCAGCGCGAATGCATTCGCGGGTGCGTGATGTTGTGCGGGTAGATCGCCGTCGCGAGCGGGCTCATACGCGACGAACAGATCCACGGGCACAGGCGCCGGATGCGGCGGGGCGCCGGCGAGCAGGATCCGCTCGATACCCGCTGCCCAGCCAATGCCTGGCGTCGGCGGCCCGCCGAGCTGCTCCACGAGCCCGTCGTAGCGCCCGCCGCCGCCGACGCCGGACTGGGCGCCCAGCCGATCGGAGGTGAACTCGAACACGGTGCGCGTGTAGTAGTCGAGGCCGCGCACGAGCGTAGGGTCGATCTCGTAGGCGACGCCCGCACCGTCCAAGCGGGCGCGGACCTCCGCGAAGTGCTTGGCGTCCTCGGCGCTGAGGAAGTCGAGCAGGCGCGGCGCGGTCTCCATCGTCGCGCGGGTGCCGGGGTGCTCGGAGTCAAACGCGCGCAGCGGATTCAGCTCGATGCGCTCGCGCACCTCCTCGGACAGGCTGTCCTCGTGCGCGCGCAGGTGTGCTTGCAACCGCTCGCGGTACTCATGCCGGGCGGCGAGACTTCCGAGGCTCGACAAGCGCAGGCGGACCGAGGCGACGTTCAGCTCGTCCAGCAGAGCGGCGAGCAGACAAATCGACTCGGCATCCACCGCGGGATCCTCGGAGCCAAGCGCCTCCGCGCCGAGTTGCCAGAACTGGCGGTAGCGCCCAGCCTGGGCGCGCTCGTGGCGGTAGAAGCTCGACAGGTACCACACTCGCACGGGCTGACGAAGCTTGTGCATGCCGTGCTCGACGTATGCGCGACATACGGGCGCGGTGCCCTCCGGGCGCAAGGTCAGCGAGCGTCCGGAGGCATCCTCGAACGTGTACATCTCCTTGCGAACGATGTCGGTGGACTCCCCCACCCCACGCGCGAACAGCTCCGTCGCCTCAAACGTGGGCGTCTCGATGCGCTCGTACCCGGCGCCCTCCAGAATCGTGCGGGCTCGGTCCTCGAGTACGGCGCGCGCGGCGGACTGCTCACCGAGCACGTCGAACGTGCCGCGGGGAGCTTTGATCCGATCGGCCGAGCTCAACTGCCGACCACGCCGTCCCGGCGCGGTGCCCCGCGGTGGAGCGGCGCGGCCCGCGATACCGGTGACGGTCGGCCGGGGCGGAGCTCGACGAGAAACGGGTTGGTGGCCAGCTCGCGGCCGAGCGTCGTCACGCCCATGTGACCGGGGTAGACCGTCGTCTCAGGCGGGAGCGTCTCGACCAGGGTCGCAAGCGAACGTTCCAGCGTCGGGTGATCGGCGAACGGCAGGTCGGTGCGCCCGATCGAGCCTTCAAACAGCACGTCGCCGGAGACGATCGCCGCGTGCGCGGGCAGCGAGAACGTGAGATGGCCGGGGCTGTGACCGGGCGTGAACAGCACCTCTATGTCCAGATCCGCGATGCTCAGAGACTCCCCCCCGGCGAGCGTGTGCTCGGGCACGTAGTTCTCGAACGGCCCGAACCCGGGCGGAGTGCCGAGGCGAACGTCTTCGAGCACGGGTCGCTCGACCTCGGGGCAGTACACCGGAGCGCCGGTAGCGCGCGCGAGCGGCGCGACCGCGCCGATGTGATCGAAGTGGCAGTGCGTGATGAGGATCGCCTCGATCTGCACGCCGAGATCGTCGATCGCGCGCAGCAGCCGGTCGGGCTCCTCGCCCGGGTCGATCAGCACGGCACGGGTGGCGCCGGCGAGACGGACGATGTAGGCGTTCTCCTGCACCGGGCCGACGGTGAACGAGCGGATGTCGAGCTCGCTCATCGGCCGTTCGCTTCCCACCGATACGATGGATGTGCGTAGAGACGTCGCGCGCTCATCGCGCGGGCGCCTTGCCACCGCCCTGCTTGGCTTTATTGCGCATACGCCTGTTGTAGAGCCACATGTCGGTGTAGTAGCTGATGGGGATGTAGAAGATCAAGACAATCGGGAACAGCGCGATCGCCTGGTTGGGCTTTTTGAGCAGGAACAAGCTGACGAGCAGCATCAGCACGGCCGCGGCCATCGCCCGGTAGAACGCTCCGAGCCAGGTCGGTGGGCGATCTCGCTTGGGAATGCGATTGTCCTCGCGCGGTTTGCCTTCTTTCTCGGCTTTGGTCGGCTTACGGCCCGTGCGACCGCGCGACTCCACTACACCCGCGGCATTACCGCGGTGCTTTGTCTGTCGCTTGCGCTTGGTTTGAGCCATCTGAGATACAAGCCTACAGCCCGCGCGTGCGCCGACCTCTTCCCAGGCGTGGGGCGAGCTCGCGGACAGCTCCGGCGATTTAGCGACGACTCGGACTATCCCGGGCTGAGGCCCAGCACCTGCTCGATCAGGCGAGTAGAGGGATCGAACCCCGGCAGGGGAACGTCCTCGGGAAAGTCCGCGAACGCGCACCGCGGCGCGAGCCCGACCAGCTCACCACCAGCGACAGGTGCGAGCGCACGAACTCGCTCGATCACGAGCGCGAGCGGCGTCTCGCATGGGCGCTCGATGTTCATCGACACCTGCGCGACGTCCTTGCCGATCTGAACCCCGATCGCCCGCACACCCGGCAGGCCCTCAGCGCCATCCTCACGGATGAGCGCGGCGATCCGGCGCGCATCGGCGATGGTCATGGGAGGAGCGAGCTGGAGGTTGAACGCAACCAGCGGCGGGCGCGCGGCGACGAGCGTCGCTCCGGCGGTGGGATGCGCTCGCGACGGGCCGAAATCGGGGCGCAGTTCGCCCGCGGCCATCCGCTGGGTCAGACGAGCGACCCCCCCAGAACGCAGCTGTGCACGGGTGCGCCCGCAACCCAGCTCGCCATAGAGGAACACCGGGACCGACAGCTCATCGCCGATGCGGTCGGCCACGACGAGCGCTTCCGCGCACGCCGCGCCGCGGGAGGACTCATCGAGATAGACGACGGGCGCGACGTCGAGCGCTCCGACGTGGGGGTGCTCGCCGCGGGGTGTCGGCGCGTCGGAGTCACGCACCACATCGATCCGCGCAGTCGCCTCGGCGGCGCCTCGCAGCAGCGCTCCGGAGAGTGCGCCGGGCGCCCCGGCGAGCGTATAGACCGAGCGGTGGTGATCCCCGTCGCTGTGAACGTCCAGGAGTCTGATCTGACTGTCGGCGGTGAGGGCCGTGGAGATCGCCTGCATGATTGCGGCGTCGCGTCCCTCGGAGATGTTAGGGACAGCCAATAGCGACAGCGAAACACTCATCCACGACAGGCTAAACTGCCCGCTCCCGGCCAGAGTAGCTCAGCTGGTTAGAGCAGCGGAATCATAATCCGCGTGTCGGGGGTTCGAGTCCCTCCTCTGGCATGGCCGAAACGCGTCTAACCAAGCGGGGTGCACCGGGAGTCTTGATTTCCTCACGATTTCCCCAGGGGCGTCGTGGGGGCGCGGAGGGCCGGAATTGGCTCCGATACAGGGTCGATCCTGCGTCCTCAGGAGCGCGAATGGGTAGAAGACATTGAGACCCCGCACCGATCGGGAACCGCAATCCAAACCGGAGGTAGCAATGAGCAAGACAGCACGAGACGTAATGTCTGACAGCGCAGAGTGCGTGCAGAGCACGGAGACGGTTATCGACGCCGCGAAAAAGCTGGCGAGCCTCGACGTCGGTGCGATGCCGATCTGCGGCGAGGACGATCGACTTAAGGGCATGATCACCGACCGCGACATCGTCGTGAAGGTCTTGGCGGAGGGCAAGGACCCCGCTGGTACGCGAGCGGGCGATCTCGCTGAGGGCAAGCCTGTGACGATCGGTGCCGATGACTCGGTGGAGGAGGCACTGCGCACGATGATCGACCACAAGGTCAGGCGGCTGCCGGTGATCGATGGCCACGACTTGGTCGGCATCGTCAGCCAGGCTGATCTGGCTCAGGCGCTCGACAACGCCGACGTCGGCGAGCTCGTCGAGGCGATCTCGGCCGCTTGACGTCCCCGCTCACGGCGGCTGCCGGATCGCCGCCCGTGAGCTACCGTGCGCGCCGGTTCGGGTTGTCCTCTACCGCGCTCCGGTACCGACGCTACGTGCGTAGGAGAGATGCCCACCCAGATAGCCCCCCACGCTCAGCGCCCCGGCACCGGCGAGGCTCAACAGCTTGCCGCTTCGACGCCGACCTTCTCGACGCCGCAGCAGCGACCCGGAGAAGAGGCTTGCGGCGGCGATGTTCGTCCCGGCATGGACGATTCCGATCCTGCGTTGCTCAGGCGTCAGCGTCTCGCTCCAATCTGACCAGCCAGTAGCCGCTGTGGGCGCCACTGTCGCGATGCCCACGCCAAGCAGAAGATCCGCCGCACGCTCGGCCGAGACTCCGCCAGCGAAGTCAAGGATCAGAGAACTCGTCCACGCGCCGATCGGCAAGTCTGTGAGCAGGGGATGTGGGGCGTGGCCTAGCCATTGCCCGCGGAGAAGCGCTCGGAGACGACCGTCGGGGAGGACTGCGCCCACCAGTGAGTCGAGCACACGAACCGCGCGATCGAGCGCCTTTGTCCGCTCGAGCCGCTCAGTGACCGTGAGCAGCGGGGTCTTAGCGACGCTCTGCACACAGAAGCTATGCCCGCCCCGGTCCAAAAATAATCGCTCGCCGCAGTCTCGCCGTCGCTTATTCGGTAGCCGCGGCTTGGTACTGCTCGTCGGTGACGTGCTCTCCCCATGTGACGGGGCTGCCGCTCTCGTCGTTCTGCTGCATGGCGATGTGGACCATAAAACGGTTCGGCGCGGCGCCATGCCAGTGATTCTCGCCAGGCTCGAAGAAGACGCGATCGCCGGGCTTGATGACCTCGATGGAGCCGCCCTCGCGCTGGCATAGCCCTGAGCCCTCAGTGACGAAGATGGTTTGGCCGTGGGGGTGGGTGTGCCAGGCGGTGCGGGCACTGGGCGTGAAGTGCACGAGAGCGGCTGCGAACGTAGATGTCCCGGCCGGAGCGGCGATCGCGTCGATGTAGACGTCTCCGGTAAACCAATCGCCGGGACCCTTGGCCGTGTCCTGTGAGATGCGGGTGATTTGCATGTCGGGCTCTCCTTGGTGCTTTTTCGTGTGGTCGCGTCTACACCACCCCTCGTCTAAGCAGACGCTTCCTCGGGGATAACGCGCGGTCGGTTCAACGCGAGGAGGCCAAACCCTAGCTGCGCGTTTTCGTAGCTCGCGCGCAGCGGTTCCCGTGGCATGAGGAAGACTCGGTCAGAGCACTCGCGGGTAGGTCAGGCGGCTCGAGGGTAGGAATGGAGCATGAGCGCGCAGCCCAAGATTGGATCGAAGGCGTTGCGCGAGTACCGGCGCAAGCGCAGCTTCGACGTTACGCCCGAGCCGGAGCCTGGAGCGGACGTCGATGGCGAACCCGATCCTGTCCCCGACCTGATGGCAGCGCTGAAGGAGAGCCTCGCCCGCGTAAAGCAGATCTGACCCTTCGATGCTCCTCGCCAGCTGGAATCTCGCCGGGCGCGTGAAGCGTCTGCCGGAGCAGGCGGATGCGCTCCTCGAGCTCGGCGCAGACGTGCTCTGCCTACAGGAGCTGACACGCAGCACGCTGCCGCGCTGGCTGACACTGCTGCAGGACGCCGGATACTGCGCCATCGAGCACGGTGAGCTCCCAACGGCGGGCCGCGCCAGGGCACTAGCGGTCTTGACGGCCTCGCGCTCGCCGCTGCACGCCGTGCTCGTCGACGGCATGCCCTGGCCCGAGCGAGTGCTCGCGGCGCACATGAGCGACGGCACGGAAGTGCTCAACGTGCACTCGCCGATCAGCCCCAAGCCGGACCTCATCAAGGTCCGCACCCATGAGGCGCTACACCGGCATCTCGCGGATCACGAGCCGGGCTATGCCCGAATTCTGTGCGGCGATCTGAACACTCCGCGCAAGGAGCACCCGGACGGGACCGTCTGGACGTTCGCGCGAGATCGTTACGGCCGGCTGCGCCCGGACCGCGGCGAGCGCTGGGATCAGGCAGAGCTCGCGTTGCTCCGCGGCCCTGCCAAGTCACTGCTCTCATGTGGCTCCTGATCGTTCGTTGTTGTCAGGCTATGCCCGTTCAGGCGATTCGATTCGCGAGGCTCGTGCGTCGTGCATACTCATGCCGTGGCCCTGCTGCCCTGCTCTTGGACGAGCCGTATCGTGGATACCGAGTGAGCGGCTGTCGGGATGACTTCGGTGCCGTAGCGCACGCCGCCGAAGCGCAGCCTCTGAGCGACAGCGAGCCACGAGCAGATGCCTCGTTCGAGCACCCAGAGGGGTGCGAGAAGGGACGAGGTTGGCGGGAAGACGGGCGCGCCTCCTGCACGTCGCCGGCCGCGCTCCGCGAGAAGCGCAAGTGCCGCCGCGGCGAGGTAGCCGCCAGCTGGACGCTTGCTGAGGGTTGTGGCGAGCGCCAGTGGAACGACAGCCAGCCAGCAGGCCATCCGCAGCGGCAAGGCAAAGTCGTCGTAGGCTTGGCGCGTTCTCTGGCCCCAGAAATGAGATGTTGTCGGCGGAAGGCGCCGCACGAAGAAGTCCAGCGGCGAGACTGTGGTGCCGCCGCTCGCCTTCACCGATCGAATCAGCTCGAGGTTCTCGAAGATCACGTCGCCGTCGTAGCCTCCCATTGCCATGAAGCGCGAGCGGCGTATTCCGAGCGTGCCCGGATAGTCGGCTCCGAGCGCTCGATTGAGAAGAGTTCTCGCCGTGTCCCAGCGAGCGTGCCATGGCAGCGGATCGAAGAAGTTCTGGGGACGGACGAGGTCGTGGTCGCGTAGGTGCTGTGTGAGTCTCTGCAGGCCGGCGTGCTCGTAGCGGACATCGTCATCGGCGATTGCCACCGCCTCGAAGCGCGCGAGCCGCACTCCGGTGGTCACCCCCGCGACCTTGCCCATCTTGCAATGCGTGTCGGGATCAGGAGGAACGTGCACGGTCCATGACCCCCAAGCCTCGGCGTGGGCGGCGAAAATGTCCGGTGGCGAGCCGTCAACGATCAGGATCTCTGCGCAAAGCGCCTGAAGCTCTCGCAGGTACTCGCTCAGCTCCTCCCGACCTGAGTCCTCGCTCCAACGAAGCGGAAGAACGTAGGAAAGCTCAAGGGGCTCGCTCACAGCACGCTCGTCAGGGCCGGCGACCTGAGCGAGGTTATGCCCTCACTCCACGCATCCATCAGGTGCTGGGCCCAGCGACTCTCGAGCGCGAGTAGCGCACGGGCGCCTATCAGGATGTCCGGCGCGAGGGCGGGCTCGACGCGGGCCAGCCCGTGCGCGAGATCCCAGGCGGCGATGCTCTCGTGAACGGCGTCAGCCTCGACATGCTCGTCGTAGAAATCCGTCGCCCGCGGGCCGTGACCAAGCCGTCGCAGGCCATTGCCGTAGCGCCGATTCGGGATCGAAGAGGTCATCTCAAACGCGGCCAGATGACCGACCAGGGCGCCACGAAGCCTGCGATGCAATCCGAAGTAGGACATCAGGTTCACAGTTGCGAGCGTGATGCCCGGCAGCCGAGAGATGTAGTGGCCGTAGCTCGCGTCAAGGCCCAATGCATCCATCGTCTTCGCGAACAGCATCGAATGCATGCGCTCGACGTTTCCCCCTCCGTACTCATCAGCTTGGACCTCCAGCAGGGCGACCTTCGGCGCACCTGTGAGACGGGGTATCGCCCAGGAGTGCGGATCGGCCTCCTTCAGCTGATAAGCGGAGCGGTGAATGACCAGCTCGAGAAGCTCCTCCTGTGACGCCTGGGTCTCTACGTAACGCGATAGCGACGGGCCGGAATCATCTGCGACGAGGCGCTGCAGCGACCCGCCGACATCGAGGCATTCCTTCGAGGAGCACGGCGAGAGGAGCGCATCGAGCCCGGCCTGAAATCTTGCCTCGAGAGCCGCGCGAAAACCCATGAGCGACGGCGCCCACTCCCACCGCTCGTCGACACCCTCAAGCTTCGCGTAGTGAATCTCATAACAAATGTAGAGGGCGAGCTGAAGGTCGTCGTCGGCGAGTGGGTCGTCCGCGAGCAACTCGGGATCGCCTGAAAGCGGCGCTCCCGGCGCTTCGAGCAAAGTTTTGAACAGGGTCGTCGTGATCGGGCCGCGCGGCTCGGGGAGAGCCACGCGGCGTTCCTCGGTGGCTCGCTCGACGCAAGCATCGACATCGGCGCTCATCCCGGGTCGCCCGGCATCGCGATATCCAAAGGACGCTCAGGACCGCTCGGCGCATGAAAGCCCACGAGTCGATGAGTCCCGTCGCAGAAAGGCCGCGTCCGTGACTTTCCGCATCGGCAGAGAGCGACCACGCGCCGGGCGTTGGGAATCTCTGCGCCGTCCTGATCCCTCAGGCTAAACGGACCGCGGAGCAGGTATGGCCCATCCTGGTAGGGAGTGATCGTCACGGCTGCCAAAGACTTGGCCGAAGGCTCCTGCGGGCTGAGCGGGCGGATCACTCAGCAACCTCATTGGGGTCTTCACGCCCGGCGAGATCCAGTGGACTGGGAGCGCCCAGTCGACCAGCTCCTGTATGGCCTCGCTCTGCGCGCGCTCGTTGAGCTTTCTGACGATCGCCCAGTGCCCGACCTCGCCCGCCTCGGCCATCGTCAGGAACTCGAAGCCGTCAAGAGCGTCGTCCTCGCCCTCGAGGTAAGTCTTCATCATCTCCGTTGCCTCTTGCTTGGTTTCACGAGCCGCCTCAAGGATCGCCGTCTTCTTTCCATCGAAGTCGCCGGCGACCTCGGTGCAGCGCTCGGCAGTCTCGCTCGCCTCGTCGCGCATCTGCTCGAGAGTGCTAGCGAGATCCTGCTCGTCATCGTCGAGCATGCCCTTGACCGTCTCAGCTGCGCCCTTCGACGCTTCCGCGAGCCCGAGCACCTCCGCGAGCTTGCTCTCCAAATTTGTGAGCTCCGCCATCGTGCCTCCTGGTAGTCGTTTGTTTTGGCTCGCCCCGCGCTGTCGAACAGCGCCGGGGGCGGGCTCTCTAGCGTCACCGAGCCGCGATCCGGGTGAATCCTCTCTCCGATCTGCGCTCTTCCCCCATCTATCAGGGATTAGGGGTAACAGCTACGTCGCGTTGCAAAGACCGCGAAGCTTTCGGGCATCCGCAGCGTCGATTCGCTATCTGCGTGACACGTCCGGTGCGCTGCCAACGCAACCTTCGCCCCCACCATCGTCTGTGCTGCGGGCACACCGTCGCGAGCACTTGGGAGCGCCTGTGTACGCACGAGGTTCCCCTCATGCCAAGCGACATCGACCATGTAGAGCTTCTCGCTCAGGCCGGTAAGAGTGAAAACTCTGTGGACCTGGGCGGGTCCGCGGAGCAGCATCAGGCGCCGGTCCTCAGCGTTGGCGCCCTCGGATGCGTCGCATATGACGTGAAGGCCGGCAGTGTCGATGAAGCTCAGTAGACGCAGGTCCAGGACGACCAGCCTGGCGTGAGCCAAGGCCTCCAGCAGACGCCGTCGCAGTACCGGCGCGGTGGCGAGATCCAGTTCACCGACGAGCTGGACCCACGCGGTGCACGTTCCGCGCTCGACGGTGCAGCCAAACGTCACCGCCTGAGGACACGGCGCTACTGAATGGGTGTGCTCAACTTCCAAGAAGCTCCAGACGGGGACGTGAATACGATCGTCACCGAGGTCTGGAGCAACGGCTGGCACGATAACGCCAGCGATCCGATCGTAGCACTTCGGCGCGCGCTCGGACCGACCCCCCTATCGCCTTATCGAACGGGCGTTTCGGCGAGTATGGCGGTGCTGAGCTGCCCGTCGATCAGTCCTCGGGCGACATCAGCGAGCCGGAGGTTGTTCGCTCGCGCGTGAGCGCGCAGACGCAAGAAGGCGGCATCGAGGCTGATCCGAGCCTGCTCGGCAAGGATGCCCTTGGCCTGCTCGATGATCACACGGCTGCTGAGCGCGCCCTCGAGCTGCGTAACGAGCTCGTGGGACTCGCTGAGCGCTCGCTCCTGCAGCAGCGCGATCGAGGCGATGTCGGCAAGTCCCTGCGCGAGCGGGGTGTCTTCCCGGTCCAGACGTCCTGTCTGAGTGCGGAGCATGACCAGCGCACCGACCGTTTGACGGCGAAGCCGCATCGGTATCGCCCGTGCCGAGCAAAATCCCTTCTTGACAGCCAAGGGAGCAAACGAAGGCCAGCGATCATAGTCTGTGAGGAGATCCTCGCTGGCGATGGCACTGGCGCGCGAGTAGCACTCGATGCAAGGACCGTCATCGCACCCCAGCACATCGAGCGCGTCCAGTCGCTCGCTGGAGGAAGCAATGACCTGCAGGGACCCTGAGCGGTCGGCAAGTAGCAAGCCGACCTCGGCGCAGTCGAGTAGCTCCACGCAGCGCAGAGCGAGCCGGTGCATGAAGTCGACGACATCGAAGTCCTCTACCAACGTGTCGGCCAGCTCGACGAAGACCTCAACGACGCGGCGCTCTCGTGTCATCTAGGACCCTCCAGAAAGTTGCTCATCACGTCGTCAAAATATTGAAGCATCAAGGTCGTACTCGCGATCAAGCCGGGGCAAGACGCAGCCGCCTGTTGACGATCTGGCTTGCGACGTCGCCCAGGCTCAGATTCTGAGCGAAGGCGTGCGCACGCAGGCGCACGAACGCCTCCTCCAGCGACACACCAAGCTGAACGGAGAGGATTCCCGTCGCCTGATGAATCTCCGCCCAATGCGGCGGCTCGCCCGCCAACATGCCGTGAAGCTCATCGCTCGGCGCGCCGGCCTGCAGGCTGAGAACCATGTTGGTCGCGACGCCTGCGAGCACGAGGCCGTAGGCGAGCTCGTCGGCGCTCAAGCCGCCCGCTCGCTCGCGGTAGAGCACAAGCACGCCGATCCTGATCCGGCCGAGCGCCATCGGAAACGCAAACACCGCCGACACCCCCTGCTCGACGGCAGCGGGAGCGAACATCGGCCAGCGCACACCGCCGAGCGCTGACAGCTCGCCCTCGATCACCGGCGCCCGAGTCTCCCATGCACCAACACACGGACCTTCTCCTAGCGAAAGGTGAAGCTCCTGCACCAGCGCTATACCCGGATCGGAGACTCCCGCCACTCCGCGAAGCTCCCCGTCGACCATCAACGAGACCCCCGCCCCCTCCAGTGAAAGCAGAGCGACGGCCGCTGAACAGACCCAGTCCACGATCGATGTCGTCTCGTCCCTGCTGCCAGCCTCGGCGACCGCTTGGAGCACCGCGTGGGTGTGATCCGCGGCCATCTAGACAGCTCGACTTTCACTACGGCTCGCAGCTGAGACCTCTTCCATCAAAGCTCCTGAACGTTGGCGATTTGTGGCTAGGCCACGCCACCAAGGTCCAGAGCGACGCGTGAGCGCGCACCAACGCACTCACATAAGTGAGTTTAGTACCCAGCGCCGGTCGCCCTAAAACGCCTCGCGGGCAAGCCCCGTGATCCGAGTGCGCGTCAACAATAGAAAAGCCCCGCCGAAGCGGGGCTTTTCCTTAGCAGGTCGATAAGCCGGATTCTGTCGTTGAGCAACCATCCATCTGCGCGGCCTACCTGGACCTCGGCGGGCTACCTGCAGTCGGTCCGCTTTGACCTTGCACCGGGTGGGGTTTGCCCAGCCGCCGCGTCACCGCGACGCTGGTGCGCTCTTACCGCACCATTTCACCCTTGGCGGCCCGCCGTTCACGTGGGACGGCGGACGTAGGCGGTTTGTTTCTGTGGCACTTTCCCGCGGGTTTCCCCGGGTCGATCGCTCGACCACCCTGCCCTTTGGTGTCCGGACTTTCCTCGAGGGCCTCTCGGCCCCCGCGGCTGCCTGACCTGCTCCTTCACGGTAGCGCTCTGCGGGTGTCGTGTAAAGCGCCGCATCGAAGGGGCTCAGCTACGCTCTCGACCGATTCGGCCACACTCGCCGGAGTAGCCCGTATGGGATCTGTGTCGGCAGCGCCAGACTCGGCGCTCAGACGCTCCTGAGCAGTCCGACGACGCGCCCGATCACCTTCACGTCGGTGCTGCGGATCGGCTCCATCGTCTCGTTCTCCGGCTGCAGCCTGATGTGATCGGACTCGCGGAAGAAGCGCTTGACCGTCGCCTCCTCGCCGAGCAGGGCGACGACGATGTCACCGTCGCGCGCTGTGTTCTGCGAGTGCACCACCACGTAGTCGCCCTCGAGAATGCCGGCGTCCTTCATCGAGTCGCCCCGAATACGGAGCAGATACTGGCCATCTCCGCCCCCGGCCTGCTCGGGCACCGACACGTACTCCTCGATGTTCTCCTCCGCGAGCACCGGCGTTCCCGCGGCCACCGAGCCCAGCAGCGGCAAGCTGTCCGGGCGCACGATCCCGCGCACGCTCTCCACGGCGGCGCCGGCCGCGCGGTCCAGCAACTCGATCGCGCGCGGCTTGGTCGGATCGCGGCGCAGCAACCCGATCTTCTCCAGGTTGGCGAGATGGGCATGCACGGTCGAGGACGAGGCCAGTCCGACGGCTTTGCCGATGTCGCGCACCGTCGGCGGATAGCCGTACTTGGCCGAATGCTTGCGGATGAAGTCGAATATCTCCTGCTGGCGCTTGGTCAGATCCATGATTTGCCTGTTCCGCTCCCTGTGTGGTTCGGTGGACGGGGGACTTCGACGAACATGTGTTCGCACATTAGCGCTCCCTGTGGACGGATGCAAGGACGGATGCGTTTTTTGTCAGCCTCGATGCCTGGCCTGTAGGCATTGCCGGCGAGCGTTCACTGCCGCCGCCGGGGCGCCCTCGGAACGCCTGTTCGCCTCACTGCGCCAGTCGGGCGTGGCCTATACTCGGCCCCTCTGCGCCTGTGGCGGAATTGGTAGACGCGCAAGGTTGAGGGCCTTGTGGACCGCTTGGTCCGTGGTGGTTCGAGTCCACTCGGGCGCATTTGCGGGGGCGATTGCTCCTTGTTGGAACCACCCATGCACGGACGGGACGAGGTCGACGGGACCGCAATCCTGCCCTTATGGAGTCCGAGGGCATACATTGCAGAGCGCGCCGCCATGCTGTCCGGCGTACCCAAGTCGACCGCCCACTACTGGCCTCCTCATCCTGGGGTATCGACCCCTATCATGGGCCTCGTGCTCCGGCTCCTGATCAGAGGTGGGCTGCTCAAACGATTCGCGAATGGTTTTCCGATCGTTGGAGTGTTTTTGGGCGCCGAGGTCGCTGCGATGGCTTGGACGCACTTTTCGAAGCTGAATCGTGCTCAACGTCGCAGACTGATAGCTCTTCTCAGCCAGTCACGAGGTCGGCCTCAATCGCTGAGTCACAGCGAGCGAGAAGAGCTCGGCACCATCTTCGCGGCTCTTGAGCCGCGCCTTTTCCTCGGTTCGGCAACCAGGCGGCTCAGCCCTGTGCCAGTACCGAAGCGACTGCTTTACGGCCCCCGCAGCAGCGCCGCTCGGACGGCAGCGCAGCATCGCTGAGGTCACGGACGTCCTACGCCATCACGATCATCGCAACCCTCGCTGGGGCGATCGGCAGCTTCCTTCAGAAGCGCGGCGCGGAGATGGACGACAAACGCTGAGCCGCGCGGGTGGCGCCGTAGACGCGGCCTTTCGCCACTCAGCCGTCGACAAGCAGGCCGTCGAGGGGCCCGAGTAGCGCCATCGACCGGCGCGAAACGCCGGAGAGCTCTCGCAGACGATGGGTTAGCGGTGCGTCGCGCTCTTGGCGCTCGCGTTGCTCGGTTGCGATCGGGCGCCAGCACTCGTCGATGACCGCAGCCGGCTCGCCGGCGACATCCTCGATCGAGCACTCCAGATGCTCGGCCCATAGTCGCAG